>Ga0209142_1000864_pt1 | contig 18447 bp, 18 predicted proteins | sample SaaInlV_120m_DNA_FD_184678 | JGI IMG/M metagenome (GOLD analysis project Ga0209142, IMG submission 184678) | Marine microbial communities from expanding oxygen minimum zones in the Saanich Inlet - Saanich Inlet SI074_LV_200m_DNA (SPAdes) (version 2) | ecosystem: Environmental > Aquatic > Marine... | reverse complement strand
AGCGACCAGACAGGCAATAAAAAAGGGCCTACCATTTACGGTAAGCCCTTGAAATATATGGTGGCCGGAGGTGGAATCGAACCACCGACACGAGGATTTTCAATACTTGTGACAACGTACTTGTGAAACTCATTTCGTCAATCTATTCATTGGTGAAACGGATTTTCGTTGTTTTCTAAGCAGCTTTCTGGATTTGGCTCATTCCCACCACAAGCAATGTCACTTCAATGACTTACCAAACAGAACCAAAAGACCAGACAGCGACCAGACAGAGGTTTTATTACCATACCCACATAGTCCGGTCCGACAGAATACTTCTGAGGTAAAATATCTGCTTGCTAACAGTAGCCTTTCCTACAAATGGAATCAACTCACGCTCTGAGCCAGTTCCCCCTATTTTCCTTTGCTAAGGTTGGATGAGAGTTCCAAGCTATTCCGATCTTATCTAGGCACATATTCTGAGCCATCCGAACCAATCTTTCGATACTCAATTCCACTTAGAGCTGAATTTTGCGCTCTGGCAAATGACAAAACTATCTATTTAAACAATCACATACTTGGGTGTTGAAGATCGCCGTAGGGGTGTAGTGGAAGACTACATCCCTCCTCTCATTATTTCTCAGTCTTTTTGCTCATTATGTACTCTTAAGGATCAACCATTAGGATGTCGCTTTCGGCTGGGAGCCGCCTCTGAGGCTCAACTAGATCAAACGGAAGTTCAATACACGTTGCAGCCATAGAGGCCATACTAAATCAGCAATTGTGAACGATGGCTTACAAGTGTAATGCAGCCGTTTATATTAACCGAAGTAAGCGCCGCAAATACTCTCTACAGACAGCTAACGTCGCGCTCTGCGAAAATTTGGGAACGTCAGCGGGTAAATTTTCCATAGCAGCGCCTTGTTATGCATCTTCAATGTTCACTCCGAACTTCTTGACCCTTCTTTTATTGATTTCACTTTCAGAGGCAATTCTCTGTAGTGCCTCTGTAGCCCTATTAGCAATTTCTTTCTGTTGATCACTCGCACTTCCAAACTGCCCAAATTTCAAACACGTAGTCACAAAGGATGAAAGATGCCGACCAGTCTCAGATTTAAATAAATTGTAGTATTCATCGATAGTTGTGTTTGCTAATACCACTTCATCGCTTTGGTTCCATCCATTTTGGCCTGCTATCCTGTCTAAGACTTGTTTCGATGTCTCGGTAGTAACAGACTGATTGTAAGTACTGTTAAACTTACCAATAATCTCTGGATCCCTAATATCACCAAAGAAGTTATTTTCCTTCATATTGAAGAGTTCGGTTTCGTCTTTTCTGCTTTCTATGTAAATATCAATGATTTCGGTTGCTTTACCCTCTTCACCTAACTCCCGAAACAATGAAACGGTGCCGTTTAAGTTAATGGGTGTTATATATTTACAGTTTTCCTTAAAGCTTTCATACAAGCCATTAATAACCTCATTGCTATTGTCATTGAAAGTATCATGATAGAGCCGCCAAGCTTCTGAGAAAGATCCCTCGGATTTAGAAGCGATTATTTCCTGATTTTTATTGGATGCTTTTTCTTTAAAATCTTCTTCAACGAAATAACCAGTTTTAACAGCTTCTGCCAATAACAAATCTAATTCATCAATAAGTTGATAACCATATGCTTGCAGGGTAGTTTGCCACTTCTTATGCTGTTCACTGACTTCTGCATCCCCAATACCAAGCAGTGTGTATCCCTTGCTAGTCATAAACTCTAAAGTTGGTATATCTTCATTTGTATTTGAGCAGAAATAACTCCAGACATAAAGCACAAGCGAGTGTATGACTTGATCTGATATTTCCGGTTCAAACCCTTCTGTTAAAGGTATAGCTAATGTAACCAATCGTTCGATTTTCTTAAGTATACGAATATTTCGGATACCAAGACTTGTAGTCAACTCTCTTAGCTTAGAATGATTGGGTGTATTGTCAGAGTATGCTATTTCTGAACACTCTTGAGGGTCTGGTGAAAAAGCAAGTTCAATATCAATGACCTTTTCACGGTATTTCTCATAATCTTCAAGACCATCTTCTCCGTCATTGAGTAACAACACTACCTTACATTTCTTTTGCTCTTTTAGTAGCGACACCAACCCCAAGACATCCTTTATTTCCAGGCCTTTTCCTTTTCTTTCCAAATCATCAATACAGATAAGCGTGCTATTTAAAGATAAGAAAGAAATTGTCTCTATTGCAGGGCTGAATGAATTTACTATTGGAGCACCCTTTAACAGATTGAAAGATTGCCTTCCAAAGGATTCGATTAGGCTCGCAGTATTATTCTTGAAAGTATCAATGCTAGCCTCAGTACCGACAATTTCTCTCTTAATAACATTTTCAAAAATTGAATATTTAAAAGCTTCTAGAGAATTGATACCAAAAAGGGAGACATAAGAGTAGCGCTCAAGGATGATTTTATCTTCAGAACTGGCGTCCTTAAGGAACTTCTTCCAGCTAAAGGTTTTCCCAACTCCCCATTCACCTTTGATAGCCATAACCTCAGGTTCATCTGAGGATAAGAACTGAAAGATTTGGTCTTTGATTACTTCTACCGACATTGATATTCCTTCAAAAATGCATAACGGTGTATTATGCGGATTCTAAGTATTATTGAGCTATATGGAATCCAGATAATACACTGCTCCCCACCTTAATCTTGATGCTATCAGCTTTAGCCAGCTTAATGTGTTACAAATTATTGCAAAGTAAGTGAAAACAAAATCTTGGGAATCATAAGCGGCAGCTAAGGGCCAGACCACCTGAAGACTCAACATCACCAGTTCGTCAAGGGCAGCAAAGGTCGCATAGCGCTATCCTAACTATCCATCTACGGGGGGGGGGCACTTACTCAAGATCAAGCAACATATGTAGCAGAAATAGCCCCCATTACACCTATGTGTAATGGGGGCTTTCTCTATGTGGCCTTCTTCCACATCTATTGTCTTCCTTTGCTGTAGGGGTACTGTTTTTTACTATCGATTCAGCTGCTCAAGAATCCATTGGCGCAGTAGGCCACTTACTGATGTTCTTCTCTCTTGCGCTATCTTGCTGAGCTGCTGCTTCTCTTCTGGATCAAGATAGACCAGCTGCCTCACCTTGGTGTTATCCTGCTTGGGTCTACCACCAATCGAGGCCTCTATCTCTTCTATGCTGGGGATATTAATCATCTAGAATTTCAATCCCACCAATCCTGAATATCTCTTCAAAGATGTTCTCTTCAAGGCGCAGTATAAATTTCTTGAGCATGTGGAGCCCTTTCTTGTGGAAGACGCTCTCATACCACTGTGGACCATCACGAGTGATACGGTCGATCAGTGTGCTCTTTCTGACCCGAAGTATGGTGATAGGAGAGTTACGATCACTTTTGATACTCTCTAGCATCTCAAAGCGATCAGCATAGATATTTTTCTCTTCAGTGCCGGTAAAATTGTTGGCGATGATTACTACCGGTTTACAGGCATCCTTAACAAAGTTGTAGGTCATGGTCGTCGCTTCTATACTTCTCATATCCAGTAGGGTCGGTATGACGATGACATCGGCCATCTCAGCCGCTTGAGCGATCTTTGGATCGATGGCTGTAGACATTGCACCGAAGTCAAAAATCAGATCCTCCATCTCCAGAATATCGGGTGGTATCCGTTTGAGGTTGCTCTCTATCTGGATGGTGTTTTCGCTTTCATCGACTGTAGCGATATCGTTGGTGACAATAGGTACGCCGGTATAGAGGGATAGACACTGGGCCAGAGATGTTTTACCTACACCTCCTTTCAGAGACGTGAATAGAATCGTTGCCATAATGGTTCCTTGTTTTTGATTGAACAGGTCGCTCAAGGTGGTAACTGCCGATTTCTGATCGATCACCGCACTCCGAGAACTAATGTAATGTTGGTTTTTAGGGGGCATAAAACCGATATTTTGTGCCCTAAATTCTGTTTGAGTGACCCTGCTTTCAATTTGCTTATGGAGGGTAAGGTTGAAGCTTGGATCTGTAGATGGTGAAAAAAAAATGGTCGATATGTGGGTTCATATCGACCATGTTGATCTACTTCAATAGATGGTTGATGCTAATCACTGTTGCGCTATGGCTGCGCTATCTGCTGATCATAGAGGTCGCTACCTAATGCACTTTGCACTTCACTACCCACAAGGTTAGAGGTGATCTGCTGTCTCTCTGTACTGAGATGGGCATAGCGTTGGCTCATTCTTGTACTGCTATGGCCTAAGGCGTGTTGTACATCGTAGAGGCTACCACCCGCATTCACAATCAGGCTAGCCGTTGTATGGCGCAGATCATGCAGGCGTAGCTCAGCTTCCAGCCCTGCCCGTTTGGCAACTCTTTTGAATGCCTTGATGGGGTTCTGTATCGCATGGCCTACGATGTTACCTGGAAAGATGTAGGGGTTACCCTCTACACGACTTATGGACTGTAGTAGATCTACTGCTACCGTGTTGAGTATCACATGCCTGCTTTTACCTGATTTGGTTTGTGGGATAAACCATAGTGCTTTATCACTGTCATTAGCAATCTCAATGTCTTTCCACTTGGCGTTGAGCCCCTCTGTTCTTCTGGCACCAGTCAGTAGTAGGAACTTGATGTAGCAGGCTGCATAGTAGTTGCTGTCCTGATCAGCTGCTGTAAACAGGTTGCGTATCTCCTCTGCGGATAGGAAACGCTGCTTGGGACCCGCCTCTCTGAACTTCTCTACCCCATGTATGGGGTTGTGATCGGCATAGCCCCAGCGTTGTGCCAGTACATACATTCTGTGCAGCAGGGAGATCTGTCGATTGACGGTAGATGCTGATTTAGTCTCTCGCTTCTGGTTGAAGAAGGGTTGAAACTCTTGGTGGGTGATCTCCTGTAACTTACGTGGTCCAAAGGGTTTATGGATATGAGTTCGATAGCGGGATAGATCTGTATCAGCACTCCGTTTGTTGCTACGTGCATGTTTGAGATAGTGATCTTCAAAGAACTGATCCATAGTGATCAGGGACTCCTGTTTGAGCCTCTGTTGCTTGGGGTCGACTCCAGTAGCAATTAGCTTACGTAGCTCATTGGCCTCTCTTCTTGCGTCTATTACGGTCAGTGGACCATAGGGACCTAACGAAATGGCGCACTTCTTACGCTGGGAGCTGTAGCGTAAGAGGAATTTCTTATGGCCATTTTTACCGACTAACAGCTTAAGTCCAGGTGTCTGTAGATCACTGTACTCTTTCTCTGTGGATCTGCTACTGGGATCATTGGGGGGTAGTGCTTCTATGGCACGTTGTGTGAATGTGAAACGGGTGGATTGCTCCATAGTGATTCTCCTTGCGGTTTGGTGGTTGATTTGTACGTTGGATGAGTTGCTTGGAATAAGTGAGATAGCGTTGCAACACTGAGCCGTTAATTAGGGGTTCTTGTGTCGCTGCTTTGAGATGGGTTTTGAGTGGGCTATAGCTACACCGGACAGTAGCCATAGCACCCTTGGTTTGATGGTAGATCTGCTAAACAACTTGCTCCGGTTCATTTCCGGTCTTGTTGCGAGATTAGGGGGGGAGTAAAGCTGAGATAGTGTTACTTGTAGGTATCCAGATAGGTTTACTCTGGCGATACCGTGCATTCAAATACACCTGCCGCCACATAACTGGTGAAGTTCTGCTGCCATACATCAAACAGCTCCCTCCCCTCCTCTAGCGGGTAGAGGTGGCTCATATGCTCAAACGTATCATTACTGAAGTCAAAATCGATCTCTTTGCCTAGCTCTGCATATGGTCCAGCTCCATAGTAGGTGAAGTCTGTGATGTATTGGATCTCACCCCTGTGGTTGATACGAATCTCTACAGGGTGGTAGCCACCGCTCTCTACACTGTGGCTGGGGTCTCTGTAGTTGAGGGTGATGGCTGATGCATCTGGATGTAGTGCAATAGCTTTGTTGAGTAGCTCTAGCATTATCTCTGACAGGGTGTAGGGGCAACGCGATTCATCGATAGTTTTCATTATGGCTCCTTGTTGTATCTTCTCTGGCCGCTTGTAGGTCAGATAATGAGGAATAACCCCAAACCCTTCAGGCACGACGCATTCTCCACTGAGAGGTGGCTTGTGTGGTTTCTGATGAGGTTTGGGGGATGTGATGGTGGAGTGATTCCACCGGGGATCTGTAATGGGATTACAGGGGGGGGTTAGCTGCTGATAGTAGCGGCTGCTGCTTTGGTTGTTGCTGGTGTTGCTGCTTTGGTTGATACAGTGGACTTAACAGGTTTAGTGGATACGGATGGTTTAGCTGGTTTACGATTACTACCGACCTCTGATGAGATCTTCTTCACCTGCTCCATCCATTGGTTCTGTAGTGCTACCACTCCACCATCGACTACCTGTAGCTGGTACTGCTTTAAGGATACCCTTTGGATCAGCTTCAGGTCGATCAGTGCCGCTGCCATGAATCCTTGGTTGTTTTGCGACTTGCTGATAAATAGCGGTGCAAATCGCGGTGCAATGAATGGCTTCTTGGTTTTGGATAGCTCATTCAGCAGCTGACTAATTGCCGATAGGGTGATCCACTCTTTGGAGAAGAACCCTCCTGAGTTACTACTACTGATCCTTAAGAGTAGGTCTTCACCTTGTTGAGAATATCCAAGCTCATACTCCAGCTTGCCAATTGCACGACTGCTCATCTTGTTACATATCCCTTGGTGCAACGTGGTTAGTGACTCTTGCTGAGTGGCCTCTTTACGCATGACGGGTTCTGTATCCTTCTCTTTAGCTGCTGCTGGTTTTGTTGCTGGTTTTGCTTCAGCATGGGTTGCTGAGGTGTTGGTTGTAACCGTTTTATCATCCTGCTGGTTTTCACTTTTTGCTCTCATCATTTTCTCCTTGATGTTGCTCTATTGGGTTTGGTTGTTAATCACAAGCTGAAGGCATTAAAAGCTCTGCCTCCAGTTCTATTGCTGGTGTAATGGACTCCTGTAGTCGGTTGAGTAGTACGGTTATGATGGATAGATCATCGCTGTAGCCGATCCCTACAATTAGGTCTGGGATGGCATCGATGGGACAGATCAGATACCCCAGTGCAGAGATGATCAGCCCCTTCTGGATAGCACTACTCTCATCAGACTTGAGCAGCACATAGAGTAGGATCGCCTTACGTAGTAGCTCACACATCTGACTTGATGAGAGTGATTGGATCTTCCTCCATAGCCCCTCTTCTGAGAATGAACTTGTGTAGTCAAGCATCACTGACCTCTTGAGATAGAACCTCTTGCTGCAGGTACTCCTTGTGGATTGTTGAGCGGAACTGCTCAGATAGGTGCTCCTCTGGAAGGATCAGCAGGTAGCCGAATGAGTCTCCTAGAAGCAGCGCTAACTCGTAGCATTGATAGTGCTGTTGATAAAGCGCGTATTCGAAGATCATCTTGTGGAGAGGGGCATGTAGTCCCAGCTCGTAGAAGTTGAGCTCATCCTTTGTACTGTTGAAATAGACGATATATCCGCTGCTACCTTGTGGATCATAGCCATTTCCGAATTCCTTCTTCAGGAACTCCAGTTTCTCCTGTAGTAGGAGATGGTGGTTAGGTGGGATAAGAGGGTGGGATAGGTCTGACTGTTGTTTGATGGCAATCAAGATTGGCCTCCTTGAAATAGTGGTTAGATAGAACGTAATCCACTACTGGAGGCTAAAATGGGCGTAGGATCCAGAAGTAAAATTACATTTTATTTATATATATTTCAAAGCGTTGCTTTGTGCGATCAGAGAAAATACTCACCATCTAATGGTTGGCAGCTCTAGTAGTAGTGCTCGAGCACTCCAAGCCTGAATGCATCACGGAAAAGATGGGGTACCCTTCAAAGCTTCATATCGCATGAAATAGGGGGTAAATTGAGCTCAGAAGAGCGAATGTGGCTCAACCCATTGGTCAACACTAGACTCCTCTTAAACAGCGCTCTAATGGTGTTCTCCGAAGTACTGATGTGACTCATTCACACCAGATTGCATGTAGCCACATAGACCACAAAAAGCGGACACAAACCCTTTATTCTGATCATAAATAAGGGTCGGTGTCCGCTTTCCAACCTTATAACGCTAGAATTCCCTATATTTTCAATAACTAACTGTAGAAATACCTCAAAATCTAGACTCAATCACAGCAGCACCAGCGGTCGATTCACTACAGTCACTTGAAATCACAAAAATTTTACATCATTGTTTTTTAAGCATTTCCCACAAAAAAGCGGACACGAACCCTATATTATGATCATAAATAAGGGTTGGTGTCCGCTTTTAGCCTCATTACACTAGAATTCCCTATGTTTTCAATAACTAACTGTAGAAATGCCTCAAAATGTAGATTCAATCACAGCAGAACCAGCGGTCGATTCACTGCAGTCACTTGAAATCACAAAATCGTACTTCACTGTTTTTGCGCTTACCACTACAGTAATTTTTCTATTCCCTCTGTCCACTGATCTAATGCTGCTTCTTCACCATCTTTATTCCAGTTCACTGTAGATTTACCTGCTGACACTTGGGGAGCCAGCTCTGGGAAATGCCTCTTCAAAGCGCTGCACATGACCTCCGACACTAAATCTACTACATCATCTATTTGTTTAATCGGTGCCTCGACAACAAAACTGTCGTGCAATGGCAAGATGATATGGGCGTTGTACTCCTTCAGAACCTTGTCTAGATGATTGCCAGCATCCTTAAACACCACCGCCGCAGACCCTTGAACGGGGTGGTTCTTCATCCAGTTCTTGTCATGGCCTGTAGATCCTTTTGTGCTCACATAGCGCCTTAATCCCGTGGCAGTCTCTACATATCCTCGTTCATGACCTTGAGCAACGATGATCTCCTGATTATTGATAAGATCAGGAAACATACTGTTGAACTTGTCCATCAAGGAGGCAGCAGATGCCTCATCAATCCGTAGCTTACGTGATAAGCCAAAAGCGCTTAACCCATAAATCAAACCAAGCGTACAGACCTTCATCAGGTTGCGTGATTTTAATCTCGTTTCATTATGCAGATATGTCGAGAAAAGGGATTCACCAACCGATACACCATCTAAAAATAGATCAGCCATTGCTGTATACACATCACCTGTATTGTACATTTTGATCAATCGCTTATCATCGAATACTACACCCGCCACGCCGGGCTCAATTTGAGAATAATCGATTTCACAAATCGCATGATCTGTTGATGGAACAATCAAGTTACGCTGCTCTCTGGATAGTCCCAACACAAATGGATATTTACAAGACTGTCTCCCCGTTGCCGCACCCAACTGTATGTGCATTGGATGTACACGTCCTTCTTCAGAAATAAACAGCGGATTGAGAAGCTGCAAATTCTCGATGTCATCTAAGCGGCTTAATTGCAACAAAACCTCAACAACACCATCAAGATCTATGTTCTCTTTCAATATTTCTCGATCAAATCTATAGGTGCCTTTTGACCAGAAGTAATCCAGCAACCCCCCTAAGCGAAAATAGTCCTTTAGCTGACACTGGCTCCTTGGATTTTCAATACCGTATGGATTTAACCGCTCTATAAAATTTCCCCTAACACGTCTTGCAACCTTTTTTGCGTGCATACCTTTATTTTGGTCAATCAGCATTCCATGCCATCCCATCCGAGCATTCGTCATGACCCAGCGCATTTCTATATCCTGTAGGTGTTTAAGAACCCCTTGGCCTTCAGCCTTCCTTGATTGCTTTACAAACAGTTTAGCTAACACAAAAGCTAATTTTCTTGCTGCTAAATGAGGACGGTAAGTACTAGATTTCAGCTCCTCAGGCACTACTGAGTGGCTACTGTTTAACATGATGTTGGGTACTCTATAGCGAAGGCAGCAATGCCCTAATGACAAAAACTCTTCTTGCTGTGCAATAAATTTTTTCTTATTCTCTCGATCCGTACTGTTGAACACACCAAGAGACATTGAGCGCTCAGCAATATAGGTATCCCAACATCTACTTGGAGGCTCAACTCCTATTTGCCAGAGACTGTACCAACTGAACTGTAAATTGTGCCCAACAAACATGATAGGCAAATTCAACAACTCTTGTAAATCAGAAAGCAGTCTTTGATTATTAAAAGTCGGTATAACAATTATTTTACAGCCGCTGATAGCAACTAGGCATATAGACACCTCTAGTGGTACGAAGTCACATGGTTTCGTGTGTTTAATACCTTTCACCAGACTCAGCTGCTTATGTGTAGAGTCGTATTTAATATGCAATGTTGCAATGATGATTTTTTCGGCATTTGCAAACTTAATCATTTCATCAATACACTCGCAATAGCTAACTTGTCTCGTAGCTTTGTCAAGCTGATCAACAGTCACATGCTGTTCCAGTCCATTGTTGCTAATCAGTACGTTTATCATGAAAGCACCATATCATTAAATTACCATGTCACTAATTCCAGTATCGCCTGACGGTTCTTACACTAACACCCAAACAGCTGCTAACCTCTTTCTGTTTTAACCCCCTTTTTTTATGCTCCTGAACACGATTCGACAACTCTTCCTTACGTCTTGACCTCTGGTGCTTGACATCAAAAAATGATCGTGCCGCATCAAGTGACAGGAAGTCTTCATCATATTTATAATGTGGATTTTCCGAGCACTGAAATGTAATTACCTCACACGCCGAAGTATAGGGGCGTATCCTGCCTACTGCCTGAGTTACAACACCACTTTCTAGGTGGTCCATCATGGGCTGTGCAAGTGCATTAATACTTGTAAAGCGGTGGTCAGAACTTTTCACATTTATTTGTCTTCGGCAAGGTAGCCTCTCCAGTTCCAGATCAAGCTCTATGTGTAGATCATCTCGAAATAACTCTTGCAGCCCCTGGCTAACAAGATCTATCGGAATATAATAGCTCTGGATACAATATGCACAGTCAAAATCTTCGTAATTATTGATACCTACAACGCCATAATGGATAACATGGACTTGACAGTCAATATTGTCGCCATGACTATCTGAGCCAGCAGAGTATGTTACTCTTATATCGTCCCTATCATTCTCCCTTAACATCTCCTGCAACTCTTCCACTACTGATTCTGCATATTTTTTCCTTGAGATAAGCAGTATTTTTTTGTTTTCATCTACCCTTATCATTATAAGCTGAGAAAAGAAATCCAAGATTTGAGCCCTGTTGTTAGGATAGTTTTTTGCTGCCCCAATCCCTGAACTAATATTGTACCAGCGCGTTTTTTTATCCAAGAACCTAAAGTGCTCATATGGACTACAAATATCATCTTTCATATTCAATCGATACTTTATTAGTAGTGGATCTATCGTCGCAGAGTAAACAACAAAGTCAGCAGGGATTTTTGGTTCAATTGAGTAAACAAGGCTGCTGTCATTATCATCAAATTGCCTTGATTTTGGCAAGGAGTCATGAAACACCTCAAGAGCACCGCCAATATATGAGAACTGTTCATTCCATTTATTCCAGCCTCTCTGCTGAATCATTAGTGCTGCTTGCATAGGTATCCTTGGAAAGCCCCATGTGCTTTTACATAGATCTAAAGTTTGAGCTTTTCTCAGTACATTTAGCTTGTACTGCCATTCCTTAAACCAGGACTCATCTTTAAAGCTCTCTTTTATATCATCAAATAATTCAACTAATTGAAGAAGATGCAGATCAGACAGCCTCTCTTGAAATGAGGACATCGCAAAATTTACCTCATCAAGCAATACAAGAATCTTTTTGTCCCCAATTCTTCTCTTAATATCATGCAACAGCAGTGGTACATTTTTTAGGTATGCTTGAGTTCCAAAAACAACATCTGCAGATGTTATCTCTTGGTGCTGTTTTAACCAAGAGCAGTTTACTGACTCACATCTTTTTTTACATATTTCAGCTCGCCCCAATGTTCCCATGCCTCTAACCTCATACACACTCCAGATATCATCAACATCCCCACACTTAATCTTAGGACGCGGCTTTAAATTAACTATATTAATTTCACTATTTAATGGATTCTTTATCAGCCTCCTTTCATTAATCAAATCACGCGTAGGTTCAAATATTAAAACAATATCATAATCACTTCCCTCAATAGATGCCTCAATAACATCATCAATACTGTGACTTTTCCCTATCCCCACAGGCCAAGTCACAACCATTTTTCCACCAGAATCTTTCAGTATGGACAGCTGTTTTTCACCGCTATATGCACTCCTGAAATTCTCTAGATCTGTTCCCGAGACTATCGGGGTTTTATCTTTATTCATTATGCTCACCATATTTACTAGAAACAATCACACTCCCGTTATCGTTTGACGGTAGTTGCTTTCTTGCCAACTACCGCCAAACAGGTTCAACAAAGTGCTAGCCAACTTGACTAATCAACAACCTGCAATCATTAATGCTCATCTTTTATGAATTCAAGCAGCATCATCAAGGTCATATCCTGATACTTCAGCCATCATGTTGATTTCTTCGACTTGAAGCATTTCATCATTACTAAGCTCTGTATAGCAAGAGACAAGATAACCTGAACCAGCCTTAACCTTTTTTTCAAATTCCTTAATTTTGCGTTCCATTATCTTGGCTCCATTTTTTATAGGGAAACCTACCTGGACATCAAATGAATACATGTCAGGCTTACTAATACAGATTGTTATGTCTTGACCTTCATCTTTATCACCATGTTCAATCATGATTGATTCAATCTGAGGGGATAAAGACCCAGGATCACAATTCTCGCTCATAGCAATTATTTGAACCTCTTTCAAAAAAACATCATATACAGGCATCAATGTCATCTGCTTTGGCTCATGCCCGACATTACAAGCAGAACACTCATTATCTTCCTCTTGATTACACAGCAATCCAATTCTAGTCTCTTCATGAGACACATAATGTACATCAGCACATATATAATAATTCTCAATCGGCACGTAGTATTTCTTATCTCGGCTGAAGCGAGCAATTCTTAGGTCATTTCTGTTCTTTTCCACTCTAAACGTTTTACTTCCATCATACCTAGTATATTCCTTACCCCACTTAATTTGCTTATACATAACAATTCTCCCGTTGATTTATTTTACTACTACTGTTGAATATTTTTTTTCTTCAGACTCATTAGCACATGAATCTAATTCTAAAATAAAATTAATACTGTTTTTAATCATTAATCATCCTTCTATCTATTGGGCCTACTACAATGCTGCTGCAATCCCATTAATCCACCTAGAGGTATATAGCCTCCGCAAACAATAATCACAATCCCTTGATGCTATATCGGGTGCAGGCTCCTCAATGCTGCTCGTATCTGTTCACTTAATAACATCACTGGCTCCCTCAATGTTTGCAGGTGGCTGTATTGTTCCTATAGCAGCAGCATCATTAGTCACCGTCATATTCACGATTTCATTTTGATCCACTCCTGCTTTAGAGCTTGAGTTAATAGCCAGATTTATAATCTCTGCCACATTCTCTGCTGCACCTGCTTCTCTCTGATTTGAAATATGCAGATACCTCTCCGTACTCCGTACTGAGGCATGCCCGAGTAGAGAAGCTATCTCTTTTGTACTTAAATTAGCCTGTGAGGCAAAACCAGCAAATGAGTGTCGCAAGTCGTGTATCCGCAAATTTGGTACTCCAATCTTTTCTGCAATTCTTTTAAAAATTCTTTGGGGGGGCGATAATCTCCCTTTTTTCCCAGGAAATATATAGTCTTCAGCCTCACTATGGTTGTATCGGCCCTCGATAATCTTCCTTGCTGTAGTATTTAGATGTACTCTCCTTTTGCGACCATTTTTTGGACACGGAATCTCTAGTGTCCCGGACCTTTTGCAGTAGTGTTTTAATTTAGCATCGATTGCTTCCCCAATTCTTAGTCCAGTAAACAACAAAAACATAAGAAGATTGGCAACAATCTCATTCTTCAACCCATTCAACTCAGCAACAAACTGTGCGGCTTGTTCTTCATCCAGAAAGGTTTCAACTTGATTGTTTTCTCTCTGCTGCTTAAGAGACTCTATTGGTGACTCTTCTATCAACTCTAGTTCAGCAGCCAGTCTGATTACTCCCTTTAAAAGGCTCTGATGCTTATTGCAGGTCGCTACTGCCAGCGTTGATCTACGCCGTCCTATATATAAAATAACATCACGTCGCTTGATGTTGGCGATCGGCAAATCCCCGATTTCACCATAAATGTATTTATTTAATTTTGACTCATCCGCTTTAGCGCTTTTCTTAACAGCATAAGCATGCGGCAGGTAGTATTTTTGACAAAACTCTTTAAATGTAATTGACCCTTCTTCTTCATGAGTCTTTGGGTTTTTCCCTTGACCTAATAATTTCTTGATCTCATTACATTTCTCAACAGCTTCTTCATACTCAATAACATCGGCATCACCAATAGATATACGGTTTCGTACTCCTCTAATCAGATATCGGACGCTGTAGGTTTTTTTCCCTGATCGGTAGGCGATTACGCTTAAGTTAGAGTGGCGTAAATCTACAAACTCCACCTGTTTAGCCTTGCAATCAGGTGAGATGGATAACCCTCTGACCTTGTACGTTGAGAATTTGAATGCCTTACTCATGATTGTTTACCGATTGTCCAGCATTACAAATTGGCGTGACAGGGAGGCTATAAGTGATCCTTGGTTAGCAATCATTTTCAAAGCCTTAGATGAGCACTTTGTCTCATCATTGACAAGGCAATCACCTACGCTCCAATCCTCTTTACTTGTTGCTGCCCCCCCAATGATTAGTACTTCTGTCTTCTGCCTACCCAGCCCTAGGTAAAGCTCCACCTGGCTTAGCGCTCTAAACCCCGATTCATCTATAGTCATAACGTTCTCCTGCATCAGTGGTTGAAATCTAGAGAGGATTTGCTACCCTCTTACCTATAAAAGGGTTACAAGTGTGTTACCGATTCGTTACAAACTCCTGTAACTCAGATATAGTATTGATAAATTTGAATATTTCATTTTTCACAAAACAGTTCTTCAAAAATTCATTTCAGCCTCAATGGGTGGGTATTGATGCTTGTTTTTGCTTCTGTGCTGCTCTGCTTGCTGGCCAGCATAAGAACAAGATCGACAGAAATGACGAGTTTTCTGCCATCGATCTCAGCTCCCGCTTAGACAGCTATCCAGCACCTACTAGCAAACAGCTAGATGCAGGCAACAACCCATTTGCATCTGACGTAGACCAACTTGTCAGGGGGTTACTAGAAAGTGGCGTAAGGATTAGAGCTAAAGATGAGTTTTGTAACTTAGATTATGACTACTCGACACCATACTCAGTAACCGAATCGACCGTGCGTGATTCTGGGAGCTATTGGGATTCTGAACGAACCATTGACTATCAAAATAAGCAAGTAATCATCCACGATGACCCTGAAGGCTTTCTAAGAGATTGTTTGCACGATTATGACTACCACAACCAAACGGGGGGGGACTGCGGGCTAATCAAAGAAGTAAAGTCAGCAATTATTGATATTGAAGTTTTTAGGGAAGATTTACTAGATAGCTTACAGTCACTGATTGAGACATTCATTATCAAAAGAACTTCCAAATCAACAAATACAGATATCATGGAAGCTACAGGAATAAATCGCTTCATATTCTCAATAAATTCAAATAATTTGCTTGTAGAGTTCAATAATAAAGTCAACAACTATGGCGTAATTCGTAACAAAAAACAAATTACAGACCTTCATTATATTCTCAGTCACCCCGTCTCTAATTCGCTTCCTAATTATCTGAACCAATACGCTTATGTTACCTCTGGTGGATTCAGCACTGATAGTAGCTGCATCAATGATGACTCAGTCAACATACATTCTGAAAATGAACTCACTATTCAATCAAATGAACCTTATTACGATGAAATTGAAAATACCATTCAATCAACAACCGAGCATATCAATACTCTAAATGGTGCACTTGATGAGAGGCCTGACGACAAAGACCTTTTAGAAAACATTGAGCTTCTAAAAACAGAGAACGGTAAGCTAAAATACAAAAGCCTCCTAAAAGCAAACACACCTGAAAACAAGATCAAGCGCAAAACAACGAGATCCATCAAGCTCGCAATACTGTCACTAAATCACAACCCCGGCATTCAGGAACATTTGAACGAATATATAAAAAAAGATAAAGATTATATATATTACAAATCAAATACCAATTGGATTACAAAATAAACTAAATAACGCATTAACTTTACCTTTATTAAATAATTACATACTAATACGATTCATTTCACACACTAATCAAAAAAAGACCAGCAAAGCAACTATGAACTTAACACGCCTATCAAACAAAGATCTAAATACGCTGCTCACTAATATTGAAACTGAGATAGACTCCCGCACTGTCGCATCAAAAGCGCAGAAGGAGCTCTATGCATTAGCGAAAAAATATGGTGCCAATACTATCAAGCAACTAGCTTCTTCAATAAAGATAAAAACAAGGAAGAAAAAAGCTTCCTCAAAAAAGCACGGAAAAGTAGCGCCGGTATTCCATAATCCAGAGAATCATGAGCTGACCTGGACAGGGCGTGGTCGTACTCCAGCGTGGGTAACGGAGGCTGAGGCTAAGTATGGTGGACGAGATGCTTTGAGGATTCCCGTTTCAACTACACCGTCAAGCAACAATGAGTAGAGAAGACAAGATAGACATTACTGATTCAGAGTCCTCTCGCCTCTACTCATTTCGAGGATTTACCTACAGCATTGATATCTACACCAGCCAGTTCGATGATGGGTGGATTTTAGAAATAATTTCCCCAGATAATGATGTCATTATCTGGGATGATACTTTTGAAGATGATGAAGAGGCTCTAAAAGTAGCTATCAACGCCATACAGACAGATGATGAGCTAAAGCCCAATAAGATTGAAATAGCACCACTCGACAAGCCATTAGATGAAACTGAACTCTTAGACTTAGATATGTTCATCTGCACTGACTATGATGCGGAGAAGCTTCTCAATCAAGACGGTCAGCGGGCAAGGGTAGCCTCAATTTCTGAGCTAGATGGATTTCTTACTGCAATAATCAGTGCCCCCGTACAGTTAACTGCTGAAGAATGGCAACCTGTACTGTGGCGCGATGAAGAGCCGGATTGGGATATATTTGGTAAGGAAGCTACAGAGCGCCTGCATGGTTTTCTATTCAGATTACTGTACAGCAACCTTTCGCTACTCTCTGATGATCCAGAGTCTTTCCAACCAATATTTGCTTCTCCAGGTGCAGTTGGTGTTGAAGAGCTCACAATTACTGACTGGTGCCGAGGTTATATCCGTGCCTTACTTATCAAAGAAGAGGATTGGATTGCTAATGGAGAGCCTGTAAAAGAGGAGTTACGCATGATTGGCCTCTTTGGCACTATTGATGGAATCAAAACACTACTCGAAATGCCAAGAGATGAAATTCAAGAGTTTGAAGCTGGAATACCAGATGCCATCAGAAAGATCTTTGTGCAGTTTAAGCAAGATGACACTGCTGATCAGCAGACTGTTCAACCTTTTGAGAGAGGCTTATCCAAAGTTGGAAGAAATGATCCTTGCCCATGTGGTAGTGGCAAGAAATTTAAGAAGTGTTGTTTGCATTAACTCTATTTACTGTGCACTCCGATCAAATCTACACTTAACCAGACCAGATAGATTTTTTTCCATCCTCCTCTGAAGTGGATAAGTCAGGGATCAATTGAGAAAGCGCTCAGCCTCTACTCAGTAACCGTCAAGGTGTTGCGCATTGGGCTACTGTACGTCAGTTAAGCTGTATGTGTGAATTGCCTAAACCGACCCGGCAGATAGTTAAAACTTATCTTGGATAATTAATATCTATTTTACTATTCAATAGATCGCTTGTATACTTGCCTCCATTGTTACAGAGAGAACTACTCTCTACCTACCCAGATTTAAACTTTTGAGGAATTTATCATGAAAAAAATTATCGCTACTATCGCTCTCGTTGCTTTCGCTTCCAGTGCTTCTGCTTTCTTCGGTGGCGGGGACGACAACCAGTCTGGTTACGGTACTGGATCAGCTGATGGTGCTTTCGACGGAAAGGGACGTGGAGCTGCTGCTGGTAAGGGCGACGCAGAAGGTAACTTCAGCATGACTGTAAATGCTTCTGGTAAGGGCTCTTCTGACATGCAGACTGATATGGATGCAGCCAACAACTCTCGTATGAACGGTACCACTGACCTGCGTACTGAGAGCATCGCTTACAACCCTTACGCTCCTGTTAACAAGTAAGCCCTCCTCAGCTCCACTTGGGAAGCCCTAGCATTAATTTGCTGGGGCTTTTTTGTTTTCCAGAAACGGTAAATTAACAACATCGGCTATTCAGCAGAACATAGTCACCGGAATTTTTCAGGTGGCTGATTTACACATTACGGACTCTTGATGATCGTACAGCAGGGGGTCGCTTTCGGCTATGAGCCGCCACTGAGTCTA
>Ga0209142_1000863_pt1 | contig 18472 bp, 17 predicted proteins | sample SaaInlV_120m_DNA_FD_184678 | JGI IMG/M metagenome (GOLD analysis project Ga0209142, IMG submission 184678) | Marine microbial communities from expanding oxygen minimum zones in the Saanich Inlet - Saanich Inlet SI074_LV_200m_DNA (SPAdes) (version 2) | ecosystem: Environmental > Aquatic > Marine... | reverse complement strand
ATCATCTTTACCAAGACCCTCATGAAGATAACTGTAAGCTTATACTTCACTATGGAGATTTGTCTGATTCAATGAGTTTAGTACGTATCATTCAACAAATCCAACCTGATGAAATATACAACCTTGGTGCACAATCGCACGTTGCGGTATCATTCGAAACCCCTGAATACACAGCAGACACAGTTGGCCTGGGTGCGCTACGCGTACTAGAAGCTATTCGCATTTCAGGTCTTGAGAAAAAAACCCGCTACTACCAAGCCTCTACCTCGGAGTTATATGGCGAAGTGCAAGAAACCCCGCAAAAAGAAACTACCCCTTTTTATCCACGTTCTCCCTACGCAGCAGCCAAGCTATATGCTTATTGGATAACCATTAACTACCGTGAAGCTTACGGCATGTATGCCTGTAACGGCATCTTGTTTAATCACGAATCTCCAGTTAGAGGAGAAACCTTCGTAACCCGCAAAATCACCAGAGCACTAGCTCGTATCTCATTAGACCTGCAAGAAACTGTGTACCTAGGAAACATGGATGCTAAGCGTGATTGGGGTCATGCCAAAGACTACGTAGAAATGCAATGGCTAATGCTACAACAAGACGAGCCAGATGATTTTTGTATTGCCACCGGCGTGCAATATTCAGTACGCGACTTCGTCAACTTCGCATGGGGCCATCTAGGTAAAACGATTCGCTGGGAAGGTGAAGGTATGGATGAAAAAGGTTATGATTCTGAAACAGGTAATTTGATCGTAGCTGTTGATAAACGCTACTTCCGTCCAACAGAAGTGGAGACATTATTGGGTGACCCAACCAAAGCCAAAGAAAAACTAGGTTGGGAGCCAAAAATCACCCTTGAAGAAATGGTACATGAAATGATGGAAAACGATATCAACATTGCTAAGCGTGATTCACTAGTTAAAGAGCACGGTTTTAAAGCGCCAGACTTTAACGAATAATTGATTTAGACATGGATCTTAAGGATAAAATTTATATTGCAGGCCATAGAGGCTTGGTTGGCTCCGCTATTGTCAGGCAATTAGAGTCTAGAGGTTTTACTAATCTTTTGATGCGTACGCATAAAGAACTAGATCTTACCAATCAAGTGCAAGTACAAACCTTTTTTAAACAAGAAAAGCCTAATTACGTTATTTTGGCTGCAGCTAAAGTAGGTGGCATTCATGCGAATAATACTTATCCTGCAGACTTTATTTATCAAAACATGATGATAGAGGCTAATGTTATTAATTCAGCTTATGAGAATAAAGTTAAGCGCTTGTTATTTTTAGGCAGCACTTGTATTTATCCTAAAGCAGTCGAGCAGCCAATGCGTGAAGAGGCAATACTCACCGATGTACTAGAGCCAACCAATGAACCATATGCCCTAGCAAAGATTGCAGGTATTAAGCTGTGCGAATCATATAACCGTCAACACGGTACAGATTTTAGATCAGTTATGCCAACTAACCTGTACGGTATTAATGATAACTTCCATCCAGAAAACTCACACGTTATCCCGGCTCTTATGCAAAGATTCCACCAAGCCAAGATTAATAACGACTCCGAAGTTGTGGTATGGGGAACGGGTAATGCTATGCGAGAATTTTTGTATGTGGATGATATGGCAGAGGCGTCACTATTTGTGCTTGAACTGGACGAAGGTATTTATCAGACTAACACTCAGCCAATGCTATCGCATATTAATGTTGGTACAGGTAAAGATGTAACCATTAGAGAGATGGCAGAAACCATGAAGGAGGTTGTTGGCTACAAGGGTGAACTTGTTTTTGATGTAACTAAGCCAGATGGCGCTCCAAGAAAATTGATTAATGTGACTAGGCTTAAGGATATGGGCTGGGAGTATAGTGTAGATTTGGAAGATGGACTTAAAGAGAGTTATAAATGGTTTTTGAAGGGGGTAGCATGTTAAAAAAACTTTGGGCTCAGCTTAGTAAGCGTCGACAAAGGCAATTCTGGTTTCTTTTAGTGTTAATGACTATTTCATCCGTAGTGGAGGTAATTAGCATAGGGGCAGTAATACCATTTTTAGGGGTGATAACTAGTCCAGAGCAAGTCTATCAATATCAATTGATGCAGCCAATAATAGAGATTTTAGATTTAAATAAGCCAAAGCAGCTGATATTTCCAGTAACTGTTATTTTTATTATCATGGTGCTTATATCAAGCATAATTCGCCTATCTTTGTTATATGTAATGACAAGATTGTCTTTTGCAATTTCAGCAGATTTAAGTATTGATATTTATCGAAAAACCCTACACCAAAGTTATTTAACCCATATTGCAAGAAATAGTAGTGAGGTTATTAATAGTGTTGTTACGAAAACTAGTGCGGTAACTCATCAAGTAATAATTCCTACTCTTGTATTAATTAGCTCTACAATTTTAATTATGGGTATTATGATTGCATTTTTAGCAATTGATCCAACTATATCAATTGCAATTATTGCTGGATTTGGCTCTTTATACGGAGTTTTGATTCACTATACTCGTGCTAGTCTTAAAGAAAATAGTGAGTGTATAGCTGAGAAGTCTACTATTATGATTAAATCATTGCAAGAAGGTTTGGGCGGAATTCGAGATGTTTTAATTAATAAAAGTCAGAAATTTTATTGTAATTTATATAGAAATGCTGACCTACCTTTGCGCCGTGCAACAGGGAATAATATACTGATTAGTAGTAGTCCTCGTTACTTTATGGAGGCAATAGGAACTATTTTTATTGCTATATTTGCTTATGTATTAATTGAAAATGACGTTGGGCTGGTGGAATCTATTCCATTGTTAGGCTCTATAGCTCTTGCAGCACAAAGATTGCTTCCGGCATTGCAACAAGCTTATGGTTCTCTTAGTCAGATTAGAGGTGTAAAAGCTTCTTTTAAGGATGTTATGGAGCTATTAGAGTATCAGGTAGATGATCAGAGAAATTTGCCCTTGGTATCTTTCAAGAAAGAAATTTTAATAAATAATGCAGGCTTTCGTTATACAAAAGATACGCCATGGATTTTTAGAAATATTAATTTAAGAATAGGAAGGGGTGAAAATATTGGTTTTATTGGGGAGACTGGTAGCGGTAAAAGTACACTAATTGATGTTATTATGGGGCTGCTGCCTCTAACAGAAGGAGAATTAATTATTGACGGACTGGTGATGGGCGACAAAGGTAGAATGTCATGGCAAGATCATATAGCACATGTGCCACAAGAAATATATCTTTCAGACGGCACTGTAGAGGAAAATATTGCCTTTGGCGTTCTAAAGGAGTCCATTAATCATAAAAAAGTAGAGCAGGCGGCAAAACAGGCGCACATTTCAGAGTTAGTGGAGGGTTGGAAGGACCAGTACAAAACTGTTGTGGGTGAATGTGGAATTAAAATTTCCGGAGGTCAAAAGCAAAGGGTAGGATTAGCTAGAGCATTTTATAAAAAAACAGATGTATTAATTTTAGATGAAGCTACTAGTGCCTTAGATAGTGTAACTGAAAAAAAAGTTATAAATTCAATAAGAAGTTTTGATAAAAATATGACTGTGCTAGTTATTGCTCATAGGATAACAACACTAAAAGACTGTGACAGAATAATTCAAATATCTAAAAATGGAAAAATACACTCCAAGTTGTATGAAAATTTAATTAATAAGTAATTTATATGAATAATAAAAAAATAGCCTTAATCGGTCTTGGTTACGTAGGCCTTCCCCTTGCTGTCGAGTTCGGTAAAAAACGTGTAGTTATTGGCTTTGATATCAACCAGCCCAGAATTAATGATCTTAAAAATGGTATTGATTCAACCCTTGAAACCACCTCTGAAGAGCTTAAAGATGCAGTTCATTTAAGTTACACAACCAATCTTGATGATGTAAAAGATTGTGAGATTTTTATCATCACTGTTCCAACCCCAATTGATAAACATAAAAGACCTGATTTAACGCCTTTAGAAAAATCTAGTGAGGCAGTAGGCTCCATTCTTAAAAAAGGCGATATTGTTATTTATGAATCAACAGTTTATCCAGGTGCTACTGAAGAGGTTTGTGTGCCAATTCTTGAAGATCAGTCAGGCTTGATATTCAACAAAAATTTTTACTGTGGCTATTCACCTGAGCGCATTAATCCAGGAGATAAAGAACATCGTGTAACTACCATTAAAAAAGTAACGGCAGGATCAACTCCTGAGATTGCTACTGAAGTTGACGAGTTATACCAAGAGATTATTATTGCTGGCACACATAAGGCCAGTAGCATCAAAGTAGCTGAAGCTGCCAAGGTTATTGAAAACACTCAAAGAGATGTAAACATTGCTCTTATTAATGAGCTTGCGCTCATCTTTAATAAATTAGATATCGATACTGAATCCGTATTAGAGGCAGCAGGCACTAAATGGAACTTTTTACCATTCAGACCAGGTCTAGTAGGAGGGCATTGTATTGGTGTTGATCCATACTACCTAACTCATAAAGCGTTAGAGGTTGGCTACAACCCAGAAATGATTCTTGCAGGTCGAAGACTAAATGATAGTATGGGCGGTTATGTTGCCGATCTAGTGTCAAAGTTAATGACTAAGAAGCGCATTCACGTTGTGGATGCGAATGTATTAATCATGGGTCTAACATTCAAAGAGAACTGCCCTGATCTTCGTAATACTCGTGTCGTTGATTTAGTAGAAGAGTTTGAAGGCTTTAACTGCAATATAGATGTATATGATCCGTGGGTTGATAAGGATGAAGCCGTACATGAGTATGGTATTAAGCCAATCGATCAACCGGTAGAGGGTAAATATGATGCAATATTGTTAGCAGTTGCACATGATGAATTTAAACGGCTATCATTAGAGCAGATAAAAGCTTTTGGTAAAGATAATCACGTGCTTTACGATATTAAATATTTACTTAAAGCTAATGAAGTGGATGGAAGACTATAAATGACCAAATATGAACAATTACAAGAATATTTAAAAGATAATCAAAACACCTGGTTGGTGACAGGAGTTGCGGGTTTTATTGGCTCTAATTTACTAGAGAAGCTTCTAATTCTTAATCAAAAGGTAGTAGGCTTAGATAACTTTGATACCGGTCATCAGCATAATATAGATCAAGCTATTGAAGATGCTAATAAAGCTACTGGCAAAGACTTAAGTGGTAATTTTAAGTTTATCAATGGCGATATAAGAGAGTTGAGTGATTGTAAGGATGCATGTAATGGTGTTGATTATGTACTACACCAGGCTGCACTAGGTTCGGTTCCTAGGTCAATCGAAGATCCTATTAATACCAATAGAGCAAATATTGATGGCTTTTTAAATATGCTGGTTGCCAGTAAAGATGCGAATGTAAAAAGATTTGTTTACGCCGCATCAAGCTCTACCTATGGCGATCATCCAGATCTTCCGAAAGTAGAAGATAAGATTGGCAACCCTTTAAGTCCTTATGCAGTAACTAAAGTTGTTAATGAGCTTTATGCCAATGTTTTTGCAAAGACCTATGGGTTTAAAGCCATAGGCTTAAGATACTTTAATATCTTTGGCAAGCGTCAAGATCCAAATGGCGCCTATGCTGCAGTCATACCAAAATGGGTAGCAGCTATTCTAAATAAGGACGATGTATATATCAATGGAGATGGGGAGACTAGTAGAGACTTTTGTTATATTGATAACACAGTGCAAATGAATCTTCTGGCGGCTACCACCGATAATGATGAAGCGACTGACCAAGTGTACAACGTTGCTCTTAACGATAGAACAAGCTTAAATAAGCTTTACCAAATGATTGAAGAAAGACTCATCCAAAGAACGCAAGGGTTAGAAAAGAAAGAGCCAATCTATCAAGATTTTAGAGCAGGAGATGTTAGGCATTCCCAAGCTAATATAGACAAGGCGCAAACATTATTAGATTACCAACCAAAGTACATGATAGAAAAGGGCATGGATGAGACGATGGACTGGTATGTTAATAGATACCATTTGAAAGGTTCAAAATAGTTGTTAGAATGACTTTGAGTGTGTCTATAATTAAAAAAATGATCAAAAAAATAAGAAATATTTTCCCTAAAAAGTATAAGAATGGAGTCTATAGGTTTGTTTGGTTTTTTCTCCATATTTATTATGTTATAAGAAGAAAATCTCCAGATAATTGTTTTTTTAATAGAGGTGGTAATCATATTTTAACTTCCATTATTAGTTTACCGCATAGAGATGATAGAAGGGAGTTGTGCAAAGATAATTTTAATAAATTCGACCTTAATTATAAAAATGTTAGTATTGTAGATGGGGTTATTGAGAATAATTTTCCCGCATTAGGGGCGTCGAAAGCACATTTAAAAGCTTTATCGAAGTTTTATTTTGATTCAACATGTGATTATGGAATAATCTTAGAGGATGATTTTTGCTTTGAAAGAAGTTTTAATGAAATAAAAAAAGTTTTAAAAAATCTGAATGATAATAATGTGTGTTGGGATGTAATTATGCTTACAGGGATGTCGGTCATATGTAAAAAAGATAAAAGTATGGATAAATATGGGTTGAAGCGCTTATATTCCGCTCAAAGTGGCGCCGGATATATTGTAAATAGAGTATATACTCCAAATTTAATAAATTGCATGTCTAAATCTGTTGTTATACTAAGTCAAAATAAAAAGCATTGTGACAGTAAAATTATGTTGACAACAACCGCTCTTGATAAAGCATGGAATGTAAGTCAAAAAAAAGATAATTGGTTTATTTTTTCATCAAGAATGGGTGTTCAAAGGGAGTCATATTCTGATATTGAAGGGAGAACCGTTGACTACAAGTTGTCCACATTTGGCTTAACTAAGTAGATATTTTCATTTATGTTTACAGTAGTTATTCCACTTTACAATAAAAATAATTATATTTCTAGAGCTGTTTCATCTGTTTTAACTCAGACTTTTTTAGATTTTGAATTGATTGTGGTTGATGATAATTCGAATGATGGATCTGTTGAGCGCGTGCTTGGTATAAACGATAATAGATTGGTTTTAAAGGTGTTAAAAGAAAACCGAGGCGTATCTTACGCTAGAAATTATGGAGTAAAAAAAGCAAAATATAGCTATATTGCATTTTTAGATGCCGATGACGAGTGGCTTCCTAATCATTTGCATGTATTAAATCAATTGATCAAATCATACCCACAGGCAAAAATGTTCTCATCCAGACATGAAACTATAAATGAACAGGGTAAGATTTTAATACGAAAAGAAGTGAATTATAATTATAAATCATACTGCATCAATAACTTTCTATGTATGTATAAAAATGATTATAGTTTAATCAACTCATCAAGCGCATGTATATCTAAAGACTTTTTGCTTAATGAAATTGGAGGATTTCCAGAGGGAAAGACAAATGGCGAGGATATTTTTGTCTGGATTGGTGCTTCTTTAAAATCTTATGTGGCATTCTCAGTTAAGAAGACAGTAGTGATTTATAGGGACGCGGCCAATAGATCGATAAATAGACAATGGAACATTCCATATTATGTCGAATATTACCTTCCAAAAGTTTTTAATACTGAAGATAGAGACTTGAAGAGCTTTATAAGAAAAGGTGTATTGACATCTTTTGTCTCTTTGCTATTAAATGACAATTATAGTTTTAATACCGCCTTTAAATTTATTAAGTTTATTTATGTATATGATAAATTTAATTTAATTATATGTTTGATTATTTGGACTACTCCTGTAAGTTTTTTAGAGATTTTTCGTAAATTAAAAACACTCTTTAACAAGGTATAATTGTGCACATAGGAAGAGGAAGTGTTGTAATACTTAATGTAATATTATATTCAATATTAACTGGCTGGTTTCTTTTTGCTTCTGTGGGTTTTCCGGACTATGAAATCTACGGAATATATATAGGCCAGTCAGGAGAGAAGTATAAAACTGAGTTACTTTTCTCCTATCTTTTAAAGTTTATTAATAGTATAGGGGGTGGCGCCTCTATTTTGTATTTTATGGCGTGGTTGTCATGGTCGGTATCAATATATTTAATACTTAAAAGGTATAATGTTTATTACTTTAAAACCGCATTTTATTTCTCCTTATTAAACCCCGGGTCACTGTTATTGCTACAACTCCCTAGATACACTTTAAGCTCTGCCGTCATACTTCTGATGGTTAAAACAAAAATCTTTAGAAGTATATTTATTTTAATTATTTCACTATCTTTACATTATATCTCTGCAATTTTAGTTGCAATAAGGCTTGCTCAACATGTAACAATCAGATCCATCTTTAAGTTTAATTTTAGTGCTTTAATACTGATGTTGCTTTTTTTTTCTGTAATCTGGGTTGTTCTCCTCCCTGAATTTGAAAAAATGAACACACTGTATGATATGTATTTAGACCTAGGAGATAAAACCAATAGATTGTTGTTTCTTGCGATAATTTCACTTATGTTGATCTACCTTTCGAAGGGTAGTGGTATAGAGAGGAATATGGAATATTTAAGTTTAGTTTTTCTGATTTTGGCAGCCATATATATTCCACATGCATCTAGATTTATAATGACTTTACTTCCTTTATATGTCGCAATATCATCTAGATATAGACACTTTGGCGTTAACAGGTATGTTTATTTTAGTATAATTGTTGCGTCATTAGTATTTTCCTTGGTTATTGTAATATTTAGCCTGTATAGTTATTAAAAAAATATGATCATAGTTAGAATGAAAGGCGGGTTAGGAAATCAAATGTTTCAGTTTTCTGCTGCATACTCTCTGGCACAAAACCTTTCTGTTGCTTTAGATATAGATACTTCTTATTATCCACTATCGAATCATAACAATTTTGAACTTAAAAATGTATTCGGATTGAATGACAATAAGCTTGTTTTCAATAAAAAATATTCTAGATTTTTAAATAGACTGTTATTTTTTGTTGAAAGTAAATTAAATGTGAAAATAATAAGCACTTTGATACTTTCAGCAGAAGACTTAGATAATGCTATTCTTTATGAAAATAATAAAATTATATTGGATGACTATTTTCAATCAGAAAAGTATTTTGTTAAGCATAGAAAAAACCTACTTAAGTTGCTTTGCTTTCCTGTACTTTCTGGTAGAAATCTAGAAACACAGGGCTTTATAGAAAAAAATAATACTTGTTCAATTCATATAAGAAGAGGTGATTATATAACTAATCCTGGTGCTGTTATGAATATGGCTAGAATAAATAGTAACTATTATAAAAAAGCTAAAACTTATATAGAAAAAAATGTAAAAAATGTAAAATTTGTATATTTTAGCGACGATATTAATTGGGTTCGGAATGAGTTTCATATAGCCAATTCAGATATTGTTGTCGATTGGAATAATGAAAGTGATTCATATGTTGATATGCAGCTTATGTCTTTATGTCAGCATAATATTATTGCCAATAGTTCATTTAGCTGGTGGGGTGCATGGCTAAATAAAAATACAGAGAAAGTTGTAGTTGCACCAAAAAAATGGTTTAATAATGTTAGTTTAAATTCTCAAATAATACCAAGTAATTGGATTAAGTTTTAATAAGTAGGAGAAATATGAAAGTAGTGATTTTAGCTGGCGGCTTGGGTACGCGTTTAAGTGAGGAAACAGATTTAAAGCCAAAGCCAATGGTGGAAATTGGTGGTAAGCCAATTCTTTGGCATATTATGAAGATGTATTCTACACATGGAGTTAATGACTTTATTATTTGTTGTGGTTACAAGGGTTATGTAATCAAAGAGTATTTTGCAAATTATTTTTTGCATCAGTCTGATATTACGTTTTGCATGAAAGAGAATAAAATGACTGTACATGAAAAACGTGCAGAACCTTGGACAGTAACTTTGGTTGACACTGGAGATGACTCTATGACTGGCGGGAGATTGGCTAGAGTTTCTAAATATATTAAAAATGAAGATTGTTTTTGTTTTACCTATGGAGATGGGGTATCAAATGTTGATATAACAAAATTAATAGCATTTCATAAACAGCATGGTAAGGATGCGACACTTACTTCTGTCTATCCTCCAGGAAGGTTTGGCGCTTTAGATATGGAAGGTAATAAAATCAGAAGATTCACAGAAAAACCTAAAGGTGATGGCGCCTTAATTAATGGCGGTTTTTTTGTGCTTTCACCAAAAGTCTTAGAGCGAATTACAGGAGATCACTGTACTTGGGAGCAAGAGCCGTTAAAATCTTTAGCAAAGGACGGTGATTTAATGTCATTCAAGCACGAAGACTTTTGGCAGCCAATGGATACATTGCGTGATAAAGTGCATTTACAAAATCTCTGGGATAGCGGCAAGGCGCCATGGAAAATTTGGTAGTCGGTAATGATTGATCGAAAATTTTGGCAAGGAAAACGTGTTTTTTTAACGGGTCATACTGGCTTTAAAGGTAGCTGGCTCTCTTTATGGTTATCTTCTTTGGGCGCAGAGGTAAAAGGATACGCGCTCAGTCCACCCACTTCGCCTTCCTTATTTGATGAGGCAAAAGTTGGCTCAATTGTTGATTCTCAAATTGGAGATATTAGAGATCAAGACACCCTCCATAAGAGTATGACAGCATTCAATCCTGATATCTTGATTCATATGTCAGCACAGCCTTTGGTTAGATACTCTTATGAAGCACCTATAGAAACTTATGAAGTGAATGTTATTGGTACCGCTAAGGTGTTGGAGGTGGCACGGAGCTGTTCAAATCTAAAGGCCATTGTAAATATTACAACAGATAAGTGTTATGAGAATGATGAGCGCGCTGAGGGTTATAAGGAAGATGATCCAATGGGAGGTTATGATCCTTATAGTAGTAGCAAAGGCTGTGTTGAGTTGGTAACTTCTGCTTATCGTCGTTCTTTTATGCAAGAACAAGGTATTGGCTTGGCCTCAGTAAGGGCGGGCAATGTAATTGGCGGAGGTGATTGGGCTGATGATCGATTGATCCCAGATGTTTTAAGGTCATTTGAAAAAAACGAGTCTGTTGTTATTCGTAATCCGAAAGCCACACGACCATGGCAACATGTTTTAGAGCCGTTATCAGGCTATCTTATACTGGCACAAAAGCTTTATGAAGATCAAAAAGAATATGCTGAGGGTTGGAATTTTGGACCAGTTGGGGGAGATGTTAAGCCCGTTGACTGGATTTTGGATGATATGGTCAAAAAATGGCCCAATTCTAGCTGGAAGTTGGATGAGGGTCTCAATCCTCATGAAGCGAGTTTTTTGAAGTTAGATATCTCAAAAGCTAAGTCTAAACTTGGCTGGCAGCCAGTATGGGGATTGGATCATACATTGGAGAAGATTATTTCTTGGCATAGAGCTTGGCTTAATAAAGAAGATATGCAAGCTGTATGTCTTGCAGAAATTAAAGAATATACGAGAGACATGAATAATGAAAACTACTGAAGAATTAAGGTTAGAAATTGCAACTCTTGTGCGAGAATTTGCAGATTTAAAATATATCGAAAAGACATTTAAACCAGGTAGGAATGTTGTTCCACCATCTGGAAAAGTAATTGGTACCAAAGAATTACAATACATGGTTGATGCGTCGCTAGATGGCTGGTTGACTACTGGACGTTTTAATAGGAAATTTGAAAAAGAACTCTCAAAGTTTATTGGCATTAAACATTTAATTACAGTGAATTCAGGCTCATCTGCTAACTTGGTTGCCTTTGCCACTTTAACTTCGCCAAAATTAGGCGATAGAGCTATTAAAAAGGGTGACGAAGTGATTGGGGTGGCAGCAGGGTTTCCTACCACGGTTAATCCGATTGTGCAATTTGGAGCTATTCCAGTATTTGTCGATGTTGATTTAAAAACTCATAATGTTAATGCCGATTTAATTGAAACAGCAATAACACCAAAGACTAAAGCTATTATGCTCGCCCATACTTTAGGTAATCCATACAATCTTAAAAAAGTAAAAGAATTGTGTGATAAATATAATCTTTGGCTAGTTGAAGATTGTTGTGATGCATTGGGTGCAGAATATGATGGCCAGCATGTGGGTACATTTGGAGATATTGCTACTTGTAGTTTTTATCCAGCACATCATATCACTATGGGCGAGGGTGGTGCAGTGTTTACTAATAATTCTGAATTAATAACTATTGCTGAATCTTTTAGAGATTGGGGCAGGGATTGCTACTGTGATCCTGGCTGCGATAATACCTGTGAAAAACGTTTTGAGCAGAAGTTAGGTGACTTACCACAAGGCTATGATCATAAATACACCTATTCACATCTTGGTTATAACCTTAAAATCAGTGATATGCAGGCAGCTTGTGGTTTGGCACAATTAGAGCGCTTATCAGAATTTATTAAAAAGCGTAATGAGAATTTTGCTTATCTTAAAAACAAATTAAGCAGTTTAACTGAGTTTATCGACTTGCCAGAGGCGACACAAAATTCCACACCCTCGTGGTTTGGCTTTCCTATAACTTTAAAAGAAAGTATTGATAGGGTTGAGTTTACTCAATATCTAGATAATAACAAAATTGGTACAAGGTTACTATTTGCGGGTAATTTAACTAAACAACCTTATTTTCAGGATGTTGAGTATAGAATTTCGGGTGATTTGGTAAATACTGATATAACTATGAGTCAAACTTTATGGCTGGGAGTTTATCCTGCTTTGGGAGAGGCTCAGTTAGATTTTATTGCTAAAATTATGACAGATTTTTTTAAAAAATATAGAAAATGAAATTTACGGAGTTAAAATTAACAGGTTGTAAAATTATAGAAGTGGATATTTTTCGTGATAAACGCGGCGCTTTTCAAAAGATATATCATCAGGATGAGTATCAAAAAAATGGATTAAATGAGACATTTAAAGAGCAATACTTTACTTGTTCAAATAAAAATGTATTACGTGGAATGCATTTCCAGTTGCCACCTCATGATCAAAGTAAACTTGTATCCTGTTTGACAGGATCGGTATTGGATGTTTTTTTAGATTTAAGAAGAAATTCAAAAACATATGGTCAAACTGACTCATTTATTCTATCTAAAGATTCAGGTAAGTCAATTTTTTTACCTAGCGGCATTGCGCATGGGTTTCTTAGTTTGGAAGATAATAGTGGAATGTTGTACAACACTTCTACAGTTTATAACCCTGACTCAGATTACGGAATAATGTGGAATAGTATCGATTATCGTTGGCCAATTAATAAACCTCAGGTTTCGGAACGTGATAAAAACCATGTAGTATTTGATCAATTTGATACACCTTTTATCACATGAAACTATTTGTAACAGGGGGTACTGGATTTATAGGCTCCTATTTTATTAGTGCAGCAATAAAAAATGGTCATGAAGTTATCGCTTTAAGGCGTCAACACTCCAAAGTAAAGATAAAAAATAATCAGCTTAAAAAGGTTAACTGGATTGAGGGGCAGCTTAGTGGCGACTATAGTCATTACTTAAAACAATGTGATGTACTGGTACATTTCGCATCTGCAGGTGTCAGCCCCCAACCAGCATCATGGGATCTTTGTTTTGAAGAAAACGTCATTAACTCTCTGAGATTATGTGAAAATGCAATTAATGTCGGTGTTGATAAGCTGCTAATTGCTGGAACTTACGTTGAATACGGTAAGTCAGGATTACGTTACGATGCTATTCCATCAAATGCCCCTTTAGAGCCTGTAGGTCCGTATGCAAGTTCAAAAGCAGCCTCATTTGTTGCAATGCATGGATTGGCAGTAGAAAAAAAAATTAAACTTAGTTATTTGAGGATTTTCTCAGCTTATGGAAAAGGACAGTATAAAGATAATTTATGGCCATCATTATATGAATCTGCAATTTCTGGTAATGATTATCCAATGACAATGGGAGAGCAGATTAGAGATTTTATTTCTGTAGAAGGTGTTGCAGATGAATTTGTCAATAGTCTTTTATTTGATAAGGTGATGTCAGGGATTCCCATGATTAAAAATATTGGCACTGGAAAACCTATAACGGTTCGTGAGTTTTCAGAGTACTGGTGGAATAAGCTAGAAGCCAAGGGTAAGCTACAAATTGGCGTAATTCCATATCGTAAGAATGAAGTGATGCGCTTTATTCCGGAAATAGATAATGCAACAGATTGAATATTTAATTCTTGGTAGTGGTCTATCTGGGCTATCAGCCTCTTACCATTTAGGACATGAAAGGTGCTTAATTCTTGAGGCTAATGATCATCCTTTCGGGCATGTTTCTTCAGAAATTTTTAATGGATTTACTTGGGATATAGGTCCACATGTTTCTTTTACAAAAAGTCAATATATTAAGGATATTTTTTCAGAAAGTGTAAATGAAAAATACTATGAAAAAGAAGTTTCTGTAGGAAATTATTTTAATGGTTTTTGGATCGATCATCCTGTTCAAGCAAATTTATATCAAGTTCCAGAGCCATTAAGGTCATCTTGTGTGGACTCTTTTATGGAGATAAAAGATAAGGATAATTCTGATAATGTTAGAAATTATAAGGAATGGCTGACTAACTCTCTTGGAAAGAAAATTACTGAAAATTTTGTCACACCTTATACAGAAAAGTACTGGACTACAGGTCCCGAGAATTTAACAACAGATTGGATTGGAAGTCGTATGTTTAGACCAAATAGAAATGATATTCTAAATGGATCTATTAGAAAACCAGATAAAAGTAAACACTATATTAATAAAATTAGATATCCAGTATCTGGAGGTTATCAAAGTTATGCGAGAATTTTTGCAAAGACGGTAAATATATTAACAAATCACAGGGTGGTTGGGATTGATTGCAGTAAAAAAATTGTAACATGTAAAAATGGAGAGCAGTTTTCTTATAAAAAATTAATAAACAGCATTCCATTGCCAGAATTTGTGAAGATGATTAATGGTATATCAGGGGATGCATTGAAAGCCTCTGAAGAATTAGTATGCAGTTCCTTGCTCTTGGTAAATGTAGAAGCTCCATGTAAAACTACAAGGCCCGAGAGTTGGATTTATGTGTATGACAAGGATAAGTACTCAACAAGAATTAATTTTATAGAAAAAATGTCGGATAATAATGCACCACATGGCACTAGTGGCATCCAAGTTGAAGTTTACTTTAGTAAATATCGAAAAAAAGAAAAAACTGATGGTCAAATTGCAGAGCTGGTTATCCGAGAGTTGATTGAAATGGGTTTAATTTCAAAAGAAGATGTTAAAAAGGGCGATGTTCAATTTCATACGAAATGGGCTCCTTATGCAAACGTTATTTTTGACCATAATCGAAAAAAAGCATTAAAGATTATTTTTGATGAGTTGGGTAAGTCTGGGTTAATTAGAAGAGGGGACGAATTAGAGGCCATGACAGACTGGGGTGGAAAAGCAAAGTCAAGGATAGGGGCTGGAGAGTTGGCTCTTGTAGGTAGATTTGGTGAATGGAAGTATTATTGGAGTGATGACGCAGTTTTATCTGGTAAGCGTGTGAAGGATGAGTTGTTATGAGTTTTGATAACGGTAGTTTATCTGAATGGAAAGTTTCTATAGTTTTAGTATTGTATGATCCAGAGGAATTGACAGTCAATCATAACGCACTAGAAGAGTTGTTTAATTCTTTATGCCTTATAAAAAATAAATATGAGCTAGTTATTGTAATAAACCAGCCTATAGAAATATCTCATAATATTATTAAATTAATTAATAAATTCCATTTTCACTCTAACGTTCAGGTTGTTCAGGCTGCTGAGAATCTTGGCCCTGCAGGTGGATTTAATCTAGGGTATTCCAAATGCAATCATTCCGACCTGTATGTATATTTATCTACTGATGCAATTATTGTAGATGGAAATATACTTAACGATATGATTCACTTATTTAAAAATAACAGTCATATTGGAATCACTCATCCTTTGAGTCAATTTGAAGATGACGATACGTTTAATGCTGGAACTCATGCAAATCTTCAGGCATATAATAATATCTTAACAGAAGTAGAAGAAAGCCATCTTTCAAATGAAGAGAGATATAATTTTGCAAAAAATAAAGAGAGTCATATTATAAATTCATTAGTTTTGGAATCAAGGGGTAGTCAGGGTGATACCTCAACCCCACTTATTCAAGCTCCATTAACATTTTTAGGTATTAGGAGAGAGGTTGTCGAATTAACCAAAGGATTTGATTCCAATATGATATGTGGTGAAAATATAGATTTATGTTTGCGGGCATTGGAGTATGGATATAAGACTGTTAGATTAAATACTGCAATTATTGGCCATAGGAGGATTTCATTTAGAGTTATTGGACAGGGGCATGGGTCGTTAACCAAATCTAGGGATGTTTTAGCTGTTGAAATGATTGACTATCTCAATGAAAAGCATGGCGATTATAAAGACAAATATTATAAATTAAGATTTAAATACACCTGGCCAATTGTATTTATTTTAAGAACGGTTAAGGCTTTTTTAAGATGAGAAACTATATTCTAAGATTGTCATGTTATTTTCTAATTTATTTACGTAGGATTAGAAACATAAGAGCAAAAAGAAGATTGGGTATTAATTTAACCAAAACACATGATTTAGTTGATAAACTTCAACGCACACACAATGAAGTGTGTCATATTATTGCTAGTGGATCGAGTGTTTTAGATACAATTCCTATAATTAATAGTAAAGATACTATAATAGGTTTTAACTTTAGTGCATTGATACCTATTAAATTTGATTTATACCTTATAGAGAGTGCCTCACATAAATATATCGGCCCAGCTAATTTAAAAGGCCATGATTTTCCAGAGCTGACCACAAAATCTCAATCATTGTTAATTAATAGTCTAAAAAAAAATAATCCAGAATGTGTAGTTATTTTAAAAAATATTTTATCACCAATGATTAATATAAATGAAATACACAATCAGGAGCATTTGTATATTGATATATTTTTAGATGAGCTTAATATTTGTGGATTGGGAAATTTTTATGAAAACAACAAGCTTTTATGCCTTAGAGAAATGCTATTTGGTAAGTATGATTTTATTTTACAATCTGAAACGAGCGTTTTGACAGCGATTAATATAGCTGTGAGGACAGGATTTAAAAAAATTATAATTCATGGTATGGATGGAGGCGGCAGCCATTTTTATAATACCCAAGAATTTGTCAATAATATAATCACCAATGAAAACAAGAGGACTTTAGATTTGCTATTGTCTGGAATGACAGAATCTGATTATTCAACTGCAGTAGCAGCAGGAAGTGCGGCGAAAGACTATATGCATCAAGTTGAAAAAATACTTTCCAGCAAGGGGATTAAATTAAATTATGCAAAAGATATCATCAACAATCCACACGAGTGATGATTTTTATTACTTGCATAGATAATTTAGAATACTTTTTTTAAAAATACAAAATAAGGTGAATATTAAATGTTCAAGATAGGGAATAGGCCAGTTGGTCTTGAGTTTGGTCCGTTAGTTATAGTTGAAATAGGAATAAACCATGAGGGTAGTTTGAAAGCCGCTTTTGAGATGGTGGACGCTGCTTACAGATCAGGAGCTGAAATAATTAAACATCAAACTCATGTGGTTGAAGATGAAATGAGCGGCGAAGCAAAAAAAGTCATACCCGGCAATGCAGATGTATCAATCTATGAAATCATGGAACGCTGTGCTTTAAATGAAGAGGATGAGACTAAGCTTAAAGAATATGTTGAATCGAAAGGAATGATATTTATTTCCACGCCTTTCTCAAGAGCGGCTGCAGATAGACTTGAAAGAATGGGTGTAAGTGCTTATAAAATAGGTTCTGGTGAATGTAATAATTATCCTTTAATTGAGCATATCGCCTCCTTTGGTAAGCCTATGATTGTTAGTACCGGTATGAATGATATTTCTTCTGTTAGAAAGATGACTAATATTCTTGATAAATATAATATTCAATATGCATTATTACACACCACCAACTTATACCCAACCCCTCCTCATCTTGTGCGTTTTGGTGCAATGCAAGAGTTGCAGAAAGAGTTCCCGGATACCATAATTGGATTGTCAGACCATACCACATCTAACTTGGCCTGCTTTGGTGCTGTAGCATTAGGAGCATCAATACTAGAAAGGCACTTTACTGACTCTATGGATAGGAATGGCCCTGATATTGTTAATTCGATGGATCCTGAGGCTTTGAAAGAATTAATTATTGGCAGCATAGAATTGGCCAAGATGCGTGGTGGAAAAAAAGAAGCCGCAAAAGAGGAGCAAGTAACAATTAATTTTGCTTTTGCTACAGTGGTAACAATAAAACCTATAAAAAAAGGTGGATTATTTACAAAAGAAAATATTTGGGTAAAAAGGCCGGGAACTGGCGAAATTAATGCCGAAAATTTTGCTAATATTTTAGGTGAGGTGGCAATGCGAGATATAGATATAGATAAGCATGTATCGTGGAGTGATATAAATGAGTAGTTTGTTAGAGTTAATTGGACGAAAGAATGAGCTTTTTTCAAAAGATATAAAGAAGCATAAAGAAGAGTTGTTG
>Ga0209142_1000846_pt1 | contig 18667 bp, 15 predicted proteins | sample SaaInlV_120m_DNA_FD_184678 | JGI IMG/M metagenome (GOLD analysis project Ga0209142, IMG submission 184678) | Marine microbial communities from expanding oxygen minimum zones in the Saanich Inlet - Saanich Inlet SI074_LV_200m_DNA (SPAdes) (version 2) | ecosystem: Environmental > Aquatic > Marine... | reverse complement strand
AACCCTCGTTCAAAAGTTCAATCCAGGTTCTCTGCCAGGGCTGACGGGGAATATCTAAATCCATCTCTCGCAGGCCTTTTTTCAATTCAGCCCGGACTTTATAGCTGTATGGGCTATAGAGGTAGTAATTCATCATCGTTCTTATTTCTGTCCTGTATAATCATCAGGTACAGCCAAATCAATTGACAAGTTATGGTGGCTCATCGTGGGCAAACAGTATTTATTCATAGCGTCCTATTGTGCTCTTTTCGCTTGTTACACTTTTGGATGAAGATAGTGTCACCGGCACGAAATAAAGGTGCCCCGCCGTTGGCCGGGTGTCGAATTTTAGTATGTTCGATGGACAGCCGGTTCAGGCTTTCACTGGCAATATTGCCCATTGCCATCACCGGTATATCCTGAAATAACTCAAAAAACAGTGACAGGCACTCCAGCCCTGCTTTCTTTTCAGCAGCATTTGGCGGACGATTTGATAATGGCCCGTCCTTCCCTTCCGGGTGCCAGGGTACGGCATTAAATAAAATTGTCCGGTTTGCAACCTGGTGTTTGTGCAGTTCCTCCCAGACTATCGTCGCTGACGGTTCCTTCCAGGGAATATGGCGAGTGGTAATCCGTTTGCCCTTGGGATGATCCACACGCGGAATTGCTTGATCGACGAGTAACTTTTCAGAGGTAAATGGAACGCCGGTGAAGCGGGCTCCCCGATATCCGGGCGCTTCACCAATGATAATACATAAAGGATCAGGGCAAGAAAGGTGAGCTATTAAATTTTTTCTGCGTTGAAGATAGTACTTCTTCGAAATTTCATTGGGGCAACTCTGTGAACAGGGATTGAATAGCCTGTTGTTTTGATAATTACTTATTGAGGTTATTAACTGGTCAATTAGTGTTGACATATTTAGTATTAAATAGCCTGTACTGGTGAGGAAATATCAAATGTTTAAATATCAGGAAAATAACAACTATAAACTTAGCTACCTTGTCAATACATTTTCATTTCTGGAATAACTCCTCGCACACCACCCAAAGGATTATCTGTATCTCCCTTGTATCTTGGTATTAAATGAACATGGGCATGAGATATAGTTTGGCCTGCTGATTTGCCAATATTAATGCCTACATTAAATCCATCCGGCTGATTTTTTTTCATGAGCAGTTCTTTTGCCTCATCTAACAAATGGTAGATGGCAGTTTTCTCATCATCATTAAGTTCAAAATAGTCATTCACATGACGAAAAGGAATGATAAGTAAATGCCCATTGCTTACTGGATATTTGTCATAGAGTGCATAAGCTAATTTATTTTTTAATACGAAATCACTAATTTTGCAAAATGCACATATTCCTTTATTTTCCATTTTAAAGTAAATAGTCTCGGAAAAAGGAATTCATAATAGAGATTTTAATCTGCTAAATATTTCTTGCCAAGGAACCTCTTTAGTCATATGGCACCACGAAATTCTTAATGCTCCTTGAATTTCATCTTTATCTAATTTCATGCCAGCTAGTACATGACTTGGCATGTAACTGCTTGATGTACACGCTGAACCGTTTGAAATAGCCGCAACTCCTTTGAGTGCAACGATAGCTGCTTCAGAATTCACTCCATTCACAGAAAAATTAATTACATTGGGTAAAGTGTTTTTACCGTGTAAAATAAAATCAATTTCCTTCATAGATATTAATGCTGATTCTTTTATTTTTTCACAGTGTATCCACCATTCTTTATTATTTGTAACGGCAAGTTCTGCTGCTAAGCCAAAACCTGCAATTAAAGGTACAGGTAGTGTACCAGCTCTAAGCCCTTTCTCTTGTCCTCCTCCATATATCAGGGGTGCAAGTGGTGGTCGTTTATAGTTTTTCCGACGAGCTATAAGTGCACCAACCCCTTTAGGCCCATAAATCTTGTGAGCACTTACACTTATTAAATCAATACGTGAATGAGTCAAGGGTTCTAATAGTTTGCCAAATCCCTGTGCCGCATCAACATGAAAAAATATTTCACTACCATCAAGTAAATCTGCAATTTCTGCAATTGGCTGAATAACACCTGTCTCATTATTAACCTGCATAATACTAATGATTCCAGTAGATTCAGTAATAGCACTTTCTACTGCTTCTACTGAAATAGCACCATTGGAATCCGGCTCTAAAAAGCTAACAGTAAACCCCTGTGACTCTAAAAATCCACATGGCACCAAAACTGCCTTATGTTCAATAGCTGTTGTAACTATGTGAGTTTTACCTTTATCTCTTAAAGCAGCAGCCAGACCTAATATCGCAAGATTATTACTTTCAGTTGCACCACTTGTAAAAACCACCTCATCTTTTTGAGCCTCTACTACATCAGCTACTTGCTGACGAGCTTTCTCTATGGCACCTTTTGCATTTAGGCCATATATATGTGTTCGACTACCTGAGTTACCATACTCAACTTCCATGTAATACCTTACCAATTCAGCCACAGCTGGTTCGATTGGACTTGTAGCATTACAATCCAGATAAATTGACATTTTTAAAAAGCTCTTGTTTGTTATATTTTAAAGCATTAGAATTGTTTGTATATTTACATACAAACATAAATAGGGCAAATAGGACATAAAAATGAACACTTCTTTTGAGTATGTGTTTCCCGCCATACGCGGTATACAAGCAGGTAGAGAATACTACACTTCAATGTGCCCGTTAAAACTTATCCCTAAACTTTTCATTTTCGATGATGAAGAACTGGTGCCAGAATTAAGAGCACAGCGAATACTAAACCACTCTCGTATTCCAGATATGGCGAGCTACCTACTTGAGAATAATAAAGATTATGTTTTTTCAGCTATAACTGCCTCAATTGATGGCAAGGTGCAATTTCAGCCTTATGGAAATGATGGTGAAATTAGCCGTATAGGCACACTTAAAATTGATATGAACTCACAGTTTATAATTAACGATGGTCAACATAGGCGTGCGGCGATTGGTGAAGCTCTAAAGTCAAATCCTAGACTAGGGGATGAAAGTATTTCTGTTGTATTTTTCATTGATAAGGGATTAAAACGCTGCCAGCAAATGTTTGCAGATTTGAATCGTTATGCAGTACGTCCAAGTAAGTCACTAGGTCTACTTTATGATCATCGTGATGATGAAGCTCATATCACTAGAACTCTAGCAATGAAGTCGACTACATTTGCTGGACTTGTAGAAATGGAAAGGTCTTCATTATCTGCCAGGTCACGAAAGCTATTTACATTAAGCGCAATTCATTATGCAAATAATGCACTACTTAGCGGTAACAAAGTGGATGATATTGAATCTGCAATACTGACTTCAATACAGTTTTGGGATGAATTGGGTAAGCATATTAAAGAATGGCATTTAGTAAGAGATTCTAGAATTACTTCAGGGGAAATCAGGCAGGACTTCGTTCACTGCCATTCCATCATGTTACACGCCATAGGCTTAATGGGCAGTAAGCTACTGAGACTCCCTAAAGCAGAACAAAACAAACGTTTAAAGTTATTAAATAAAATAAATTGGAAACGCTCAAATAGTGAAACATGGGAAGGTCGGGCCATGCTAGGGGGGCGCATTCAAAAAGCTTCTAATAATGTAACATTGTCAACAATATATTTAAAACAGCAGCTCAATCTTGAATTAACTCCTGAAGAGCAACGCACTGAAGATGCTTTCAATCGTGGTGAAAATGGCTAAAAATACTCCTAACCGTAAAACTGCTTTTGACGCGCTTGGCTACAAAGAAACAATTAGCAAAGTTATCCAGCAAACCCAAGAATTATATCTCTCTGATGATATCCCCTGGGTGCTTGGATATAGCGGTGGAAAAGATTCAACTGCAATACTTCAACTTGTATGGAAAGCTATTGCTGCCCTGCCAAAGGACAAACATATTAAACCTGTTCATGTAATTAGTACCGATACACTTGTTGAAAACCCGATTGTAGCTATATGGGTTAAACGATCATTAACTCAAATGAGTCAATCAGCTATCGACAATGATCTTCCTATTAAACCTCACCGCCTTATCCCTGAGGTGCAAAATAGATTCTGGGTTAACCTGATAGGCCGCGGTTACCCAGCCCCACGACCTAAGTTTCGATGGTGTACTAGTCGTTTAAAAATTTCACCATCAAACAACTTCATTAGCAAGATGGTTAAAACCAATGGTGAAGCCATATTAATATTAGGTACAAGGAAAGCAGAAAGTGCAGCCCGTGCAGCTAACATGAAGAAATATGAACAAGGGAGCACCCGTGACCTTTTAAGTAGAAATAGAGAACTCGACCGAGTTTGGGTATATACCCCTATTTCAGAATGGCATGACGATGATGTATGGCAATACTTAATGCAGGAAAAGAACCCATGGGGTTTTACTAATGAAGAATTACTAAATATGTATCAAGGTGCAACTTCTGATGGAGAATGCCCTCTCGTTGTTGATACCAGTACACCGAGCTGTGGTGATAGTCGCTTTGGCTGTTATGTATGTACCATGGTAGGTGAAGATAAGTCCATGGCAGCTATGATACAAAATGATGAAGAAAAAGAATGGATGCTCCCTTTATTAGAACTAAGAACTAAATGGTTAGACATTACAGATCCTAACCAGGAAAAGAAGAATAAAAAAATTGACCTTGAACGTAAACACCGAGACTTTCGCCGGATGAATGGATCATTAACTCTACATAACGACCGACTTGTTCATGGTCCTTACAAACAGGAGTATCGATCAAAGTTACTGGAGGCAGTATTAAATGCAGAGACTGCAGCAAGAGAACTAGGACCGCCAGAAGTAAAAGACCTACAACTCATTACGATGGAGGATTTAGAAGAAATTCGAAGAATATGGGTGATGGAAAAGCACGAAATTGAAGACCTGTTACCTGGAATTTATGAAGCAACTCGTAATAAAGCTTATCCAGGAAAACGTTTAGAAGAAGGACAGCTATTTAAAGCTGAAGACATAATCCTGCTTAAAGAAATATGTAATAGCCAGGCTGCAGACAAAGAAGGCTTACACTACGAATTAATTAGAGACCTGCTACATATCGAACATCAAAATCGTACCATGGTAAGGCGCTCTAAACTTTTTGATGCTTTGGATAAAACTTTAGAGAGATGCGCTTTCAAAACCGAAGCAGAAGCACTTGAATTTGCACTATCACGGCAAGAATCCAGAGATTCCATAGATAACAGATATGAAGTAGATGTAGCTGAAAGCCTTTCGCTTTTCGAAGACGCTATGAACTCTTAAGACGGAAAGCCACATGATATTCACAGAAATAATCATTCATAATTTTGGCGTTTACAAAGGTCGTCACATTATTGATCTGACACCTGAAAGCTCAAAAAAGCCTATTATTTTATTCGGTGGTTTGAACGGTGGTGGTAAAACCACTTTTCTTGATGCCCTCCAATTGACACTCTATGGGAAGTTTGCTAAGTGCTCTAATCGTGGAGAACTTTCATATCATGACTACTTAAAAGAGACCATCAATAGATATGTATCACCCGAAGAAGGAGCGGCAATTGAATTAGAATTTATATATTTCAATGAGGGGGAGAGAACAACCTTCCGAATAAAACGCTTTTGGAAAAGCACAGGTAAAAACATTAAAGAAACAATGGAAGTTCTAAAAAATGGAAAACTAGATCTTGCCATGTCATCACAATGGTATGAATATGTTGATGAGTTTATTCCTAGCAACATATCAGGATTGTTCTTTTTTGATGGCGAACAAATTGAAAGTTTAGCCAACCCGGTTACTTCAGGAAAAATTATCAAGACAGGAATCATGTCTCTGCTCGGTTTGGATATTGTTGATAAACTCAGCAATGATTTACAAGCTATAGAAAGGCGTCGAATTACAAAACAGCTAGATAGTAAAACGGGTAAAAAAATACACCTACTAGAAAAAGAGATAGAAACTCTCCAAACTCAGTGCGTGAAAGAAAGTGAAGCTTTGGCGAATAAAAGCAGTGAAATTGACAGCCTTGAAGGACAAATTAGGAATGTAAAACAAAGCTATAAAAATCATGGTGGCGAATTGTATGAACAACGTGAATTAATTGAAAAGCAACATCATCTCCATGAGCAACAACTAAAAAATACTGAAGACAATATTCGTAACTTTGCTGAGGGAGCCGCTCCTTTACAGCTGGTCAGAAGCCTTATTGAAAGAGCACAGAAACAATCAGAAAAAGAATACAGTGCTTTAATAAATCGTGATGTTATTGAAACACTAGAAGAGCGTGACCTTACAATATTAAGTCAATTTGTAGAGCATTCAGCTAACAATCAAAGCGTAGAGTTACTCAATAAGTTATTAGCTGATGATAGAGAATTTCGTAAACAATCGTCACTTGAAAAAACACCTCTCAATGTTCGCCCTGAATTATTAATACACTTTGATAAAATATTTTTTTCCAGATTACACAGAGAGGCTAATCAACTCAAAGAATCATATGAGCATTTGAGTGATGAGTTGGCTACAAGCGACCGTCTACTTTCTACTATCCCGGAAGCAGACATGATAAAGCAAGTTGCCCAACAACTTAAATCTGCTGAAGATAATTTCAAGATATCCCAGGGAGAACAGATTATTCTACAGAATATATATAATGAAACAGCTAATGCAGCTAACAACAAACAAATTGAATTAGATCGTTTACTACACCGTGCAAATGATGAGCAGCTCAACACACACCGAAGCAAAAATATTGTAGAGCACACGCGTGAAGTACGACACACTCTGGACCTCTATCACAAAGCGCTCATCGGAAAACATATAGGTCGCTTAGAAGCATTAATAAAGGAAAGCTTTAGCTCCTTGATAAGAAAAAAGGACCTAATTCATAATATTAAAATTGACCCTGAAAGCTTCTCCTTGTATGTAGTAAGCCAAAAGAATGAAATCATTCCTACCAAAAGGCTGTCTGCAGGAGAACGTCAGTTACTTGCTATATCTATATTATGGGGGCTAGCAAAAGCCTCAGGCCGTCCATTACCTGCAATTATCGATACTCCATTGGGTAGACTTGATAGCGAGCACCGAGGTCATCTTATCGATAACTACTTTCCTAATGCGAGTCATCAAGTGATATTACTTTCTACAGATACTGAAATTGATAATGAATACAGAAATGCCTTATCTGAAAGAATTGGGAAGGAATACCATATTCAATATCACGAAGATCAACAAACTTCGACAATTACACCAGGTTATTTTTAAGCCTCGATAACGCTATGATAGAAACTATTCGTATTTCAGAAAAAGGTAAGCAACAGCTTATTCAGTTAAAAAAGAAAACAGGTATCGATAACTGGCATACCCTTTGTCGTTGGGCATTCTGCATTTCATTAGCCGAATCCTCTATTCCTCCAAAAGAAGAAATTCCTGCCGATAGTAACATTGAAATGACGTGGAAAACTTTTTCTCAGCAGCATGAAGAAATTTATGGTCTATTACTAAAGCAACGGATGATAGATGACAAGCTCCCAATCTATGATGCCCCGCTTTGGTTTAGAATTCATCTTCATAGAGGAATTTCATTTCTAAATAGAAAAATAGCTAGTTTATCAAATATAATTGAACTTAAAGTGTGACTTAACTTAACAATCACCCGCTAAAGACGATGGGGTAGATCTTTACTTAAATTCTATTTGAATACAGGTGGTATATAGTGTGGTAGTTCTGACTTGATCTGACAGTTAGATAACGTACTCGATATTTAAACCACGATACTGACACAGAATTCTGAACACCCTCGATTGATTAGATTTGAGCTAAATTTTTTCAGCCCAAATCAATTTACCATTCATTTTCTTTTTCCATAATGTGAGTCTATTAATACTTCCATAGCTTGTACCCTAATCCTCAATTAACTCTTTCAATGCTTCACCCATAAATCCACCAAAACCAAACTCAAAATCAGAACTCTTTTCTTTAGGATCCAAGTCAACATCCAATTCCTGGTCACTACGTCCACGTATCTGTTGGAGTAATTGATAGAAGTCATATCCACTTGCCCAACCGAAATCATAGTTTGAATCTTGCACCTCTTGAAGGAAATCTTCAACTGACTTATGTTGACCTTTATCCGAGTTGACCGATCTACCAAACAGCTGCTTTACCATGACTCGCCCATGTTTTGTTATCATGTGGGTTTTATGCCAATCTTCTGCAGGCCTTAGCACACCTATTCGAATCAATACAGCTAATACTAATACAACCCGGATGGTTTCGACTCGCCATCCAATGGCTTGGTTTAAAAACATCCAATTGACAAACCCATAAATGGAAAGCGCAGCGATAGCTGTTTTTAGGATGTTTGTATCAATAAATCTTTTTTCCAAAGTGGGAATCTCGGAATTTTGAAATTTATAATCCAGAGATTGCTTTTTATCTATCCAAACATCTTTATCGCTCTGGCTTACACCCCAGCCGTCAACCTTAGCGACACTTAACAAAGCTCCTAGCCGAGCATAATCTCCTTTTTCTAAAATCCACTTAGCCCACAACAGCTCCATTTCGCAGTCCCATAGAGGATAATTAAGTTTAGGTGGCCCAGCATTCCTTGAATATATATAAAGGTCTAAATCCCTTTCGGTTAAAAGAATTTCTCTAGCCTGATTAATTGCCACAGAGTTTTTACGGTGGATCTGTATTCCAATTATTCCAGGTGCAAAGCGCAGGAAAACTGCATAGTAAACAAGCATTGGAAACATGCTTGCAGAAGAATATTTACCATATTCTCTCTGAAAGATATCTGATGCATCTGATAAACGTTGCGGGCCATGTTTCTCGAAAAGCTCGTATACGCAGTTAGGTAAACCCATGCCTTTTTTAACCGGCTTACTATATAGCTCTTCAGGTATATCAGTACTAAAAACTTCAGACCCTGAAGATTGAAGGCAAACATTAGAGTCCACTTTAAGGCAGAGCCAACCCAGTTCATGTAAGTTAATAAAATGCTCTCCATGCTCCTCTAGGCAAATGAGTAAGTCTCTTCCAGAGCATTTGTCATAATAATGCGACCAATAAGCGACCTTGATATCCCAGAGTGAAACGAGTGATGGTATTTCCTTCTTATCAAATAAATTGAGTATATTTACTACCCGCTTCTTTCGGCTCGTAGCGTTTCCTCTAATCACCCATCCATCATATACTTTGTATTCATCAAGTGCAGATACCGCGGCTTCCGATATACCAATACTTACTCCAAATGCTTGAGACATCTCTCGCAAAGAGAGGGGTAAGGAATCTAACTTTTGGACTACCGTCATTAGACGGTTCCTAGTACTTTGTATATCTAAAAGGCTGACATTCGGTTTGATCCAATATTGTTCAAATTTCTGGACTCTCTGAGCCAAGAATTTATTCACTTTTTCGTAGACAACATAAATAGAGAGGTTCATTTCTCCAGAAATTCGCTTAGCCTCTTTTATTACCGTAGCAGACCCAAAAACCTCATCAACAATTTGTTCGATATGCTCATCAACGTACGTATTCCAGAGAGTAGATATGTTTGGAGATCGTAGCTTTTTTAATGCTTTACTTTCTATTTGGCGAATTCGTTCTCGAGTTACGTCATACTCCTCCCCTATTTGCTCTAAAGTCTGCCTCTCTTCTCGATTTATTGCATACCTACGTTCAATTATATCAAGCTCTTTAGCATTTAGAATTGAGTAACGATCTTCAATCTTTGGAATTGAGTTTTCGTTCTCGCTGAGCTGGTGTAAATCAAGATCAAGTTCAATATTTTCACTAAGTGATGATGATATATCTGTCTTTTTATGTGACCGTTTAGAACTATAAAACTCATTAAATAAATCATTGAATTCAACTGCGGTTTTCTTACCAAGATTCTGAATTTTTAGTAGTTTATTTATTCGAATTTGAATGGGATCAGAAATATATTCGTCGAGCGTGGCATATGGCATTCGACCCTCAACTATTGCAGAGTGTATACTATTGACAAGTCTAACGCTTCCGTAGGTATCTAGGTAAGGAATAATTAATTCTATTGAATTCAACTCGTTTTCTGAGTCAACCTGATCAGACATCATCAATTCAGAGTTATTCTTCTAATAGGTCAGTGAGATCTATACCTAGAGGAGCTCCAGGAGCTGTAATGCCTTTATCACTTCGATATTTAGCTACTAGTGATAAAGCGTAGTCCGTTAGATCAACTGAGCCTGTTGATTCATGCTCCATTCTTTCAAGTCCCGCCTTTGCATATTCTTCAAATATCCTTGCACGGTGATCTTGAGCTTCCTCCGATGAATCAAGAACTGCTGAATCACCCGTCTTATATACAGCCAGGAGGTCGAATAGATTTCCATAATTATGAGAATCGAACACATCTTGTCGTATTGGACTCTTTGTTGTTTCACCTAGCGGTTTAAAAATACCTAATGTTGCCCCATAACTAGCAGCAAAAGCTAAAACATCGACTTTAAGGGAAAATGGCCCGATTCCTTCCTCTGTATTTCGTAATCTATCAATGAACTCATCTTGGGCCTTATCGATATTAATTCGTCTATCAGCCATGTGATACCTCCAATATTTCCGTGTACTCATAATCATTTGGACTTTTCTGAATCAAGCTACATTCCTTCCCATTAACATCAATGGTTATCACTTCATCAATATCTTTCGGAGTGTAATAACTCAGCGCATATTGTTGACCAGCACGACCGATCATTTCTCTTTCTACATCTCCTTTCCATTGCGAAGGCGAAACCATAACTATTACCTGATCTGCCAATCTAGGAATATGCTCAGCTATTGCTTGTCTATAAATGGACAATGCACCAAAAGGTGAGTCCATTACCATCGGAAAATGACTGCTATCGGGCCCAGGAAGCGCAGCTCCTTTTTTCTGATACTCACGCGTCAAATCTATAATGCTACCAATAAAGGCAAGGCTCAAAATCTGCCTTTCACCCGTTGAGCCATCGGTCTGCAGAGCATTAACGTCGTCACTATCAAATAAGTGTAATGAATAGTTTTCAGAAATACGGACAACATATGGAGTAGGTGATATCTCTTGAAATAATCTTGAAACGCGGTCTTGTAGATCACTCCTAAAGTCACTTTCCATTAATTCTCGGATCTTTGAAATCCTATTTTTTGCATCAATAGCCGCATCCACACGGGCCTTGGCGATTCGCTGTCGTTCCTCGTTTGCTTTTTGCTTACTTAATTCACTATCGATCTCTTCCTGTCTGTTATTCTTCTTCTTTATTTCGGCAATCAGTTCACCTTTCCTCATTGTTAAGTCATCTCTAGTCTCTTTTAGTTCTCTTCGTCTTCTCTCTAGAGATGCCACTTCCTCTTTAGGACTTGATTTAAGTTGGTTAGAAATATCTTCTAATTCAGTCTCTATACGTGAAGCTTCTTGCAGGTCCGTTTGTCTAAGTCTCTGATGATTGTCGAGTTGTTTTAAGAATTGAGGTAATTCATGTGACAATTGAGAAATGCTTCCGCCGATTCGTATAACCTTTTCTTCGACGGCGACCAGACCAGCCTTATCTAACCACTTTTCAACAGCATGCCTATGTTCAGAACCAGCAGTTAAATTTTCATTACATATACACTTTCCTTTTTCTAACAGATCAGCAACAAACTGTTTTTTTATTCCCGCAGGTAATTCCCCCCGCTCTCGAAGTTTATCACAAAGTTCCTCAAACCTTTTAATCGGACCACCAAGGAATATATTGAAGGCCGAACTAGAAACCAGGCTTTTAATTGACCCTAAATGCTCTTTAAGAGCTTCTTTACGTTTCCCTAAATCGTCAATTAACTGATCCCGGCGCTCTTGTAATGCTTTAACATCCTCAACTTGGCGAAGACGATCTTCTATTTCAGCGTTATGCTTATCCAATGTTCGGATATTATCCTTACATTCTTGCAGATCATGCTCTATTCGATCTATTTCGTCGTCAAGCACCTCTTTTTCCTCTAGTAAAAGTCGAGTATGTGAATCACCCACTTCCTTAAGTTGCTTCTCTAATTCCTTTCTGGCAATTACTAGATGTTTATCGGCTCTATCTAATATTTCAACTCCTAATAGCTTCTTGGAAGCAACTGCTATTTGATCTTGCTCTTCAGGTGCGAGTTTTACTATTTGTTCAATACGTTCACCATCAAAGAAAAAGTAGCCATGAAGATCTGAGGGTAAAATACGCCCGATAACATCTACCACACGGTCTTGAGACCTCCACTCTCCATCAGACCCACTCACATGTAATGTCACTTCTGGTTCAGTAGTTCTGGTGCTTTGCGGTTCTGCACCAACGGTAGCCTTTACAAACCTTTTGATGAGATATCGCTTTTCATCATGCTCGAACTCCAGCTCTACAAATGCATCAACAGAATCACCAGATTTTGCTTCATATATTGCTCTCTTAGTAACGATTTGATCTTTAAGTTGAATACCGGAGGTAACTTCTGAATACAACACCCATTTAAATGCATTTAGTAGAGCAGTTTTACCACCGCCATTTTCCCCATGGATAACGGTAATATTTCGGTTTCCCGATGCAAATCGAATATTCGATTCGCCATAGAATTGGCGGAAGTTTTTTAACTTGAGGCGAAGAAGTTTCATTCTACATTCCTCTTAATAATATCGATAATTTCACTTTGTAATCTAGGTCGATCCTGATACAACTTCTCTTGTTCTAACTGTAGAACTTCTCTAATGATTTTCTGTACTTCAGGTTTCGCACTTAACATTGGTTTAAGGTATTTTGTATTATTTTTATCAGGCATTTTTCTTCCTAAATATCAGTCATTCCAAGATTTTTTTGTAGTTTCCACACAACATCACGAGCCTCTCCTGGATTTTTAGCCAAGTCTGCAAACTCGACAAAACGTCGTAATTCTTTTTCCATCAGAGTTCGCTCTGAAGGCATAGCACAAGCGGCGTCGGGTGGAACTACTATCATGTCGTAAATTGCTGCATCATGCTTACCAGAATAATTTCTAAGTATACGTCCCCGTCGCTGAATAAACTGCCGAGGGTTAGTACTACTGGCTAAAATAACGGCTGTTTCAATTGATGGTATATCAACACCTTCATCCAGACATTTGATCGCAACCAAACCCTGTAAATCCCCCCTATCAAGTTCTTGAAGGCGTTTCTTTCTATCCTGAACCGGTGTATCCGCCGTGTAAGATGCCACTCTAATTCCAAGGTCCTTTCCAAGGAGTTTTCTTACAGCTTCAATTTGCCGACTGTCTTCATCTGAAGTATGGCTATCTACTCTTCCATCCCCGCAGTAAAAGAGGGTTTTATTTATGTTACGCCTGGACTCCATTAGTCTGCGTAACTCAAAAAGTTTGTTTTCTGCTGATGCAACAAGACGGGCTCGCTTGATCAGTAATGCCGTTAATGGACTGTCTTCATCTTCGATGGAGTGCGCCTTGGACATCAATCGACTGATTTTTGCACTTAAAGATAGGTATTCGTCTTGCTCACCCTCTGTGAGTTCAACCAGGATTGGATAGTAGCGGTATTTACAAAGCGCTCCAGCATCAAGTGCTTCTTTTAAACCCAACTCAATACAGATATCACCAAAGTAATCAAATATCGCTTGCGTCCCAATATCATCAAACCACCTTTCAGGTGTCGCTGATAACCCAATGCGAAGTTGAATATTTTCGGGTAGCTTAGTGCGAGCCGTTGTGGCACCCATATTGTGTACTTCATCGGCAATCATCAAAGTATTAACGGGGAAGTTTTGTAGCTTGTTCTGGAACCCATCTGAGATAAATGTTGCATTGGTTACGATACAGGCCGCATATTGGTTTAAACCTGCTTGTACATTATAGAGAGAGATATTGAGTTGAGGCTCCCAGTTTACACGACTTTGGAAGCAAGTGACTGTATCGATATTGAAGTGCTTACATTCCTCTTCCCATTGTGTAACTAAATGCTGATATGGGCACACGATGATAAGACCCTGCAACATATTTTTATCGAAAAGTCGGAGTGCAGCAGCTAGAGCAGTGATGGTTTTGCCTGTGCCAGTGGCCATCTTAAAAACACCATGCCCATTAGCCTTTAGCCAGCCATTTATAGCTTTTTTCTGGTATTTACGGATTTCAATACCCGATGGTAGTCTAGGTCCCGAACCATAGTCTGTAGATTCTTTATTAATTTTTTTTCCAACTTCTGGATCTCTTTTAGGCCGGGTAGTTTGCTTGTATTTTTCTAGCAGCTCCTGTGAGGCTTCAGTAAAGTTAATTACGCTTAAGCCTGGCGCTTTATTTGCCCACATACGCTCAAATTTACTAATCTTACGCTGCACGCGGTTATGAGGATCATCCCAAGACCAATAAACATCTATCGATTCATAGTTATCTATCAATCCCCCACTAGTTTCATTTGGGGAGCCAGAAAAGGCAACGTGATTTCCCTCAATGTCACTGATAATACCAATTTTTTCATGGTATTGCCCTTGTGACAGCTTACCTTCGCTAGTCACCCTAATTGCGAGATTTACTTCCATTAGCCCCGTAGAGATCATCCATGCAAGTGCATCTAGCCTGCTTTTAACTATACGTCCTTCGATATCCATAAATGATCTAACAGTAGCTAGCCGAATTAAGTCATCCCTATCTTGGTAACCTCGATTAATCATCTCCATATCGTCTTCATTTAACATCGGCGAAGCAACGAGTTGAATTTTACCTCCGTTGTTCAATAAGGATGCGATTCCCTGTGCAGCGCAGACTAATCCATGACTGGTGAAATAACCGACAGCTCGCCTGTAAAGCGTTGCACTAGACAAACAAGGTGTATAGAACTCACTGACGAGCCCGACGTTGTCACTTGAGTACTCTACTTGAAGAGGTAAACTTGATAGAATTTTTGGTGAATTTGACACTAAGTTAACCATTAATTGTTATAGTTCGGATAGTTTAAATTCATGTAGAGGGCAAACTAACCGACTTTTCTCGCTTTTTTTAGCAAAATCAAAATAGTCGGGACCAACGAGCAGGAACACTGACGATCTAAAATATCCCACAGCACGGCCATAAAGAACAGCATTTTTCAGGCATAAGCGATAAAACTTTTCTACAAGATCAATTTCACCTGTCCTATATTCTTCTTTAAAGGTATTTTCCCGGAGTCCCATATATTTATGTCTATTATTTTTATTCCTTAAATTTTCATCGAAACGGGTAGTAACTACTCCGAAATTTCATGTTCATATTAATAAACCCTTTATATTTTGTGTATCTAATCAATTATTGACTAATAAAGGAAGCTGGAACCAATGAATCTTACTGCTTTTTTATGTATTGAAGTTAATCTGGATCAGTTAGCAGTGTGAAATGGGGTATATTTAGGTTCTAATCTATTAATTTATTGGGGAAAAATAATGACTGTCCTTTTCCATGGAAGCTTTGGTTTGAATCGAGCTTATATGTCAGGTTTATTAACTCAAGCGCTGGCGCAAACTTCATCAACTGATAAGCAGCTAGCTCAATCATTTGATTATGGAGCACCATTCGCTGCTAAATATCGTAGCTGGCTTCATAAGTGCGGTGTTTCCGAAATGGGCCTGCCTATGAAACTAACTCCATTCGGAGAGGTTGTTTACAATAATGATCCAGAATTTAAAACATTGACTACCCAATGGTTCCTACATCATGAATTAGTCACTGACGCAGAACGTTCAGAAGCATGGCATTTTTTTGCGCTAGAGTTTTTACCAAAACATTCTACTTTCACAAAAGAAGAACTCCTTATGGGTTTAACGGAAAAACTCCGCTCTCATAGCGAGCAGCATTTTGGACCAGGAAGTAAACTCAATAAAACTATTCTTAATAAAATCATAGAGGTTTATACCGGTGCTAATGGGCTCGGGCAATTAGGACTAATTAAGCCAGAAGGAGGTCACTTTGTGAGGTTGAAGCCAAAAACTCTTGGCCCATGGAAAACAGTAGAAGCTTTGTCAAAAGCTTACAGATAGTTTGTAATTGAATTTTTAAAGCCATAGAAACCGCACGTCTCATATTCATAACGAAAAGTCTATTTCAGGCAAGGGTAGTAACTTTTAACGAGAAAATATAGAGGATTCAACAAATTACGCAGCAGAACATTGGTATCAATAGCAATCATGAAGTGATAGCACTGTGTAATGAAGTCTCGTCACTAAGTCTCTTATCAATCTTAATATCTTTCAATAATCCACTGGCAGCTCCCGGTATTTTTTTTATGATGCTGATATGTCCCAGGTTATCGACAAAACTAACGTATTCATCTCCAGGGTTAATACCCGCTGTTCTACACTGATCAGCGGGCAATGTGATTTGTCTTTTAGAGCTTATTATGGGCATAAATACCTCTTTACGTTGTAATTATCTGTAAAGAATACTCTTTACTTTACTTTGCTTTTCATCAACATGTAAAGCTGAGTATTCCGAGCCATTGTAAAGTTTCTAACCATAATCACCTCATTCTTACTCTTTTGCAATAACACGAATTTTTCGGCTAAAACTTTTGGATACTATTTCCGATGAAAATTGTAACTGTTCATAGAGGTATAAAGCTATCGCATGTGCTATTTCCTTTTCAGTAGAATATCCAGCCAATAAATCATCTATTAGCATTTCATCTAAACCGCACTGTAATAACTCAATTTTACTAAGCGGTAGCCGATTATTCTGGTTATAAAATTGCTCTACCCTACTTAAAATCAAATCTCTATCATCAATTCCGCTTATTTCCTGTTGAATATCATCTGCTATAAGAGAACTTTCTGGTTCAATATCAATGCTTTCATTTGACCTTCTTAAAAATGCTGGCATGTCTAAATATTCCATATTTTTTTCTTCAGTTGAAATTTCATAGGAATCAAATGATTGTTCACAAAACACTTCACTCAATCCACCATAACCACTCGCTAACATACCCGGTATTTTTCGAATAACAGGTTGACCATCGCTTTGTAAATTTTCAGCAAGTTTTACTTCAACATAACAGGCTGTTTGCTCCGAGAGTAATTGATAGTCTATAGCAAGCTTTAAAGAAATATCGTTATCAGATTTGGTCATTTGTCTGGCTGCAATCATTCTTGCTAAAACAGGCGCCACACTTTCTGCGTTTGTTTCATAGGGTTTATCACTAAATCCACATGTCCAACCTATCGGCCTGCCCTCGTCATAGGTCGCATTTATCGTTACTTCACCCTCTGGTTTTTGCTTGAACCTTGCGCCAATATAAGCAGTGTCACCACTAAATATAACGGGAAAGCCACCGACATAGTCAGGATGTGTCGGCCAGTTGATATTCTGTAAATTTATCCTGGGTGCATACAGCCGTTTGAAGTGTGAAGTAATTTTGGCTGCCATCTTTTCATCTGGCGTAACCAGCTCGACAGAACCTCCGGTATCTTCTGCCAATTTGTTTAAAACCTCTGTGGAGACTGCGCGACCAACACCCACGGAAAATACACGCTGTTTGTTACCCAATGCATCAATTAATTTGCTATAAGAGGACTCTTCATTCCAGACTTCACCATCGGTTATCAGAAAAATATCTGCATTTTTGACTGAAAAGGTATTTCCCTGTTTCGCAATACTGTTCATGGCTTTAAATAATTCAGTACCCCCTAAGTCAGCCTGCAACCTGTGAAAAATATTTTCATCAACCTGATTTATGCTTACCGGTTTATTTTGTAATTTTTCAATGCTGGAACCAAATTTCCAAATCATGACTTTGTCTTCAGACCTTATCTCCTGCAAGACTTGCCTGAGTGCAATGCGTGCCTGTTGTATTGACTCTCCCATCATTGACCCGGAGCAATCTAACAATATTTTGATAATTTTAGGTTCAGAAACAAAATCAGTTACATCTGGAGTACAAAGAGACAACAAAGCACAGTACTGGTTATTAATATCCTGATCCCATAGTGCAGAAAACACATCAACTTCTTTATGCCCATCCTGCTGAAAGTGAATCACCAGATCACGATTTAAAACATCCTGTTCATATCCTAACGACAGCTTAAGTGCATCATCCTCACGTACGAATTTGATTGGGTGAGAGGGTGACATGCAAAGTAGTTCAGACAAAAATCCTTCCACCAATAACTCAAACTTAAAATCATGCTTTGTGAGTATATCGACTTCAGGTTCGTGATGAGGGGCTAAACCGGACTGACCATAGCGTGGTGCTAAAACAGTCGGTAGCCGCCAACGTAGTAATCCGTCACGCCACTCATGCAGGACTGAATATTGATACACAATCTTCACTTCAGTTTGTGGAGGAATATTACCAATTTGCATGGAATACAGGTTAGTTGAAACTTCTTCTACTAAAATGGCCGCATTACCATCGGTTACCGATTCTTCATAAGCATTAGTTGCCTCTTTTCTTTCCATGACGATGGTTTGATAAACCTGATCTGCCATTTCAATTGTAAGCCCAAGAAAGACCGCACCATCAGGAACCGGAAAGGTATATACAGCTTCTATGGATTCATCCTCAATATTCTCAAAAACCATCTCCATAGTCATGCTGGTCATCATTCCCTTTAACTGGCCCGTAAAAGAAGTTGATTTAAGTGGTATTGGATGACTGCCTGCAAATAGACCGAATTGCTCCATTTCATGTTGTTGAAATTGATTTTGAGGCTGACC
>Ga0209142_1000826_pt1 | contig 18940 bp, 20 predicted proteins | sample SaaInlV_120m_DNA_FD_184678 | JGI IMG/M metagenome (GOLD analysis project Ga0209142, IMG submission 184678) | Marine microbial communities from expanding oxygen minimum zones in the Saanich Inlet - Saanich Inlet SI074_LV_200m_DNA (SPAdes) (version 2) | ecosystem: Environmental > Aquatic > Marine... | reverse complement strand
TTCAGGTTAAAATGGGAAATGAAAGCCCGGCGACCCTGCAAGCTCCAACATAACTTTCTAATCACTGACCCGTGAACGATCTTAATGCTAATTTAAATAATCGGCAGGTTCGACTGATTTTTTTAGGTTGAAACACTATTTTACTATTCCTGGTCGTTAGGTTCACCTGTTTATCAGATTTTATTTAAAACAATCAATAGCTTGCAGTGTTTTTCAGGGCTGACTAGTTAGTTTAGCTCATCTTTACCCACAACCTACAGTATTTATCAACAGATCGATAAAACAAGAAACTTGCGGTTTCTGCATGTCCGGTTTTGACATACATACTTGCCGATTAAACATAATCTAGTGAATGTCCCCTACATCTAACACGTAGAAGTTATTTGATCATGTATTGATTTTTTAGATTAAGCTTAAGCTAATACTGATTTCACCCGAAATACTTATTTTCTTTTCGAAGCGTAATACAGAATTCTTTCCGCAATATTATGTAACGGCAATACGTCATCAGCATGACCGCGTTTTACTGCTTCTCCGGGCATCCCCCAGACTACACTTGATGCCTCATCCTGAGCAATAGTGGTAGCACCGGCTTTTTTCATTTCACCCATAGCATCTGAGCCATCATCTCCCATTCCTGTTAGCAAAACGCATAATGAGTTCGAACCTACGTTTATTGCGACCGAATTAAACATCACTTCAACTGAGGGTTTATGCCGATTTACCGGTTCTGTGTCCAGTAACCTGCATACAAAGCGTGCTCCATCACGCACAACTTGAAGATGTTTACCACCTGGAGCCACGTAGGCATGACCGGGTAAAATCTGCTGACCATTGCTTGCTTCTGCCACAGTCATTGCAGAATTTTTATTCAATCTTTCTGCAAAGGGTTTGCTGAATGCCGCTGGAATATGCTGCGTAATCACAATGCCTGGGGTCGATGGAGGAAGCTGACATAACACGTCTTTAATAGCTTCGGTGCCACCGGTAGATGCCCCGATTGCAATAATCATATCGGTCGTTTTAAAATGTTTACCCGCAGAAATTTGACTCAAATCACGAGGTTTTGGTGCAGGCATACTTGCACCACGTACCCGGGCTTTAGCCGCAGTTTTAACCTTGGCAATAATTTCCTTCGCATAAACCCCCATTTCCTCCTGCACATTGACTTTTGGTTTGGATACATAATCAACTGCACCCAGCTCTAACGACTCAAGTGTTACTTCTGCACCTGATTCAGTCAAGGTGGAAACCATAACTACCGGCATCGGTCTTAAGCGCATTAAATTTCGTAAAAATGTGACGCCATCCATTTTTGGCATTTCTATATCAAGAGTGAGTACATCAGGATTAAGTTTTTTTATTTTTTCACGGGCTACGAAAGGATCCGGAGCGGTGCCAATAACTTCTATATCAGGGTCACTATTTAAAATTTCGACCAGCAACTTTCTGATCAATGCTGAATCATCTATTACTAAAACCTTTATCACAACATACTCCTGATAAATCCGTGTTAATCAAACATCTCAATTTCACCATCAATAGATTCTTCTTTATCAATGTGATGCATATAATCTATTTCTCTTTTTATTATAGTATCGTTATGCAGATCCTGGATTTTTTTCACCCTGACTTTTCCAGTTTGTGGATAATACAAAACTTTTCGAGGATTGATACCACCCACATCCTTTGCGATTACTTTAAAGCCTTCTAACTCCAGATAATTAAGTACAAAATGAATATTACTTTTCCCTACATCACCCAGATTACTAATTACTTTGGAGCCTCCAAATACTTTAAATTCAAGATGTTGTTTTCGTCCTCCAAATTTTAAAACATCATTTATCATATGCTCCATTGCAAAGTTACCATAGCGAGTAGCCAAGCTATCAACATTCAACTTTTCTGACCACTCTTCACCTTTGTGCAAAGGCAATAGAAAATGGTTCATGGCTCCAATGCCATGTTTTATATCTCTAACACAGGCAGAGACACAGGAACCTAAAACGGTCGCAATTATCTCTTTCTGTGATGATACATAGTATTCACCGGGCAAAATTTTTGCTGCAATCGACTGATTTTTATAATCCCAGAACCGGTTAATTTGAGAAAACCCAGGTAATGTTTTAGGAAAATCCTCTTTTCTTAACATCACCAGTTAACCTTATCTGTTTTCTGATAAATAGTTTTACCAATCAATTTAAACTTTTCAGTAGATTTATAGAGAGATTCTGAATGCCCCATAAACAAATACCCATCATCAATCATCATATCCGCATATCGATCTACCAGCTTTTCCTTGGTGGGTTTATCAAAATAGATCACTACATTTCGGCAAAAAATAAAATCCATGGTGTCAGTAATTGGCCATTTATGCAGCAGATTTAATTGTTTAAACTCAATCAACTTCACCAGTTCGGGATTGACCTTTACATAACCTAAATTACTGCCCTTCCCTTTCTTAAAATATTTTTTTAGTATCGATTTACTAATTCCATCCACTCGGCTCGCATCATACACAGCGGCAGAAGCCTTACTAACAACATTCGAATCGAGATCTGTCGCCAGTATTTTAATGTCCCAGTTTTTATAATCAGGTATTGCTTCTGCCAATGTAACTGCTATTGAATAAGGCTCTTCACCGGTAGAACACCCTGCAGACCAGACTCTAATTTTCTTTTTACTACGGGCTTTTATTTCAGGCACTATAGTATCTTTGATAAACTCAAAATGATGATTTTCACGGAAAAAAGATGTCAGGTTGGTCGTCACCGCATTTACTAACTCGATGATTTCCACATCCCTGTTTTGATTCAGGTAATTCCTGTATTTTGAAAAATTACTCAAACCCAGCTTTCTGACGCGTCTGGCAAGACGAGAATAATACATTGTGTATTTATCGTCGTCAGCAAGTATACCGGTCGTATCGGTGACGATTTTTCTCAGATAGTCAAAATCATCACGTGTAAACTCAAACTCTTTATCCTTTTGCATTGTTAAAAGAACTCGATATCGTCTTCAAGATCCTCTTTATGAGTCTCATTATATTTTCTGACTGCTTCTCTCACATCTGCACCTTTCATTACATTATCAAACATTTCATGTTCTTCACGCATGCTGTATTTTGATTTAATTTTTTCCTGTAACCTATTCCATTCAGAAGGATTATAAATTTTAGACATGTCGCCCACTAAATCACTCAAACCTTCAATACTACTTCCTACATGTTGCAGTCGTTGAGTAAGCTTATCGTAAAATTGGAATGCTACTATGGCACCCTGCATTTCATCAGTCACTAATTCAGCATTATGTTTAATCGTTTGGCGAATTTCTTTGGTTTCCTCAGTATCCGGTAAATCGTCAACCGCTTTTGAAATAATATTTTCATAGCCCATCATAGTAGTGAATGCACTGGTTAAATGTTCAACTGAATCATCACTTTCGCGCATAGCTATTTCAATTTGAGCCACAGACAGAAAAAGCATTCTCACTGTTTCTCGTATTTGGCTCCAATCCAGATCAGGAGAAACTGCTGTAGAAGCGCCTTTTATTACATCATTCATAACTTATCCTGCTAATACACGCTGGATGCATAATATCCTGCAAACTATATTTACTGTTAGTTTTTTCATTAAAAGAACCCAAATGGACCTTCATCTTCGGATGACTCCAATAACTTCGGCATACCTAAAAGTTGAGCCCTATCATTAATAATAGAATTACTGCTCACCCAGTTAATACTTTGAGAAGTTTTCTCCAGAGTGCGATGTAAACTAAATAGTAACTGTAATCCGGCAGTATCGATTTTTTGCAGATCACCTGCAGCCAGTTTTACGTCAAAACCGTTTGAGATACTTTCATCTATCATTTTTTTACAGCTTGAAACAGACCGTATGGTCAAGTCTGCTCCAAGGTTAATAACATTCGTAGAACTATCCAGCTGTGCTGACTGGCTACTTAACTGATCAGATGTATCAAAAAAACCAAAGCTCTGGTCTTCCTCTGCTGCTGATTTTACTGCAGGGGTATTTTCATCATCACTAAAGAAACCAAAGGCTTCAGCTTGCTGATTGTTATCTTCCTGCTGTTCAACTTGTACATTTTCAGTTGCTTCAGTTATGTCACCAAAAAAACCATAACCCTGACTTTCTTCATTGGAGTTACTCATATCAACGCTCACGTCTGTCGACTCATTTATAACCGCTTCAACCTTTTTAATCTCTGTTTTTGTAGCCGCCGGTTTTTTAACGATTCTTTTTACTGCTTTCTTTTTAGAAATTGCTTTCTTCGCTGCTACTTTTTTAACTTCTGTTTCATTTAAAACTGATGCACTTTTATCTTTGCTGGAATCCTGTTGTTCCGTATCACCTTCACTCAACCAGGCCAGTGGATCATAATCCAGTACGCTTTTAGTCCGTTTTTTATGTTGTTGTTTGTTGTCACTCATTTTAAACAGCCGGTTAGCTAACTGAAAGTTGAAGCTGTTCTTTATCAACCAGCTTTTCTGAATCGAGCAGCATAATCATGCCATCTTCTGCAGATACGACACCCAGCATATAATCAGTATTTATCTTTGAGCCCATACTGGGGGCTTTTTTCATGTCGCTCTGTTTTATTGACAAAACATCCGATACAGCATCAACCACTATGCCCATCATGCTATTATCATTTTCAGTGGATAATATAATAATGACTGTAGTTGTTTTATATTCAATATTTTCCACCGAAAAACGTAAGCGTAAATCGACAATAGGAACAATAACTCCGCGAAAATCCAGAACACCTTTTATATAACAGGGAACATCATGTAATTCTCTAAGGGTTTCCCAACCACGAATTTCTTTTACTTTTAATATATCCACACCATACTGTTCCTCCCCAAGAGAAAACGTCAAAAATTCCTGACTGGACTCCACAAGTTGATCTATTTTTGGTTCAATGCTCATGCTATTTTTCTCATGTTGTATTAGCCTGAATTTATCTATCTGCTCTTAATGTCAGCTTCAACACTTTTTAAACAGTCAATTACTGTATCAGAACATATAACGACAACTTTATAATATTTTTCTGCACCTTCTGTATCACCATCATTGTATCTACGGATAATTTCCCCAATGTAGCCATGCATCTTTTCATGCACGTCTTCAAGTTAAATCATCGCAGCCATATCACCGTATATTTTTAAACCATCAGAATATAACCACTGACCTAAATCACACTGTTTGTGAGATACAGCATGTGCTGATGTCAGTGCTTCTGAACCATCCAGAAAATGTCTTAGCTTCGCTTTCCAGCCCAAATGTTTGTTACGTGCTAATGCAAAGTCAAGTGACGATCATTTTTTTTCGTCAGTCGCGCCCTGCGTATTAAAAAATTGCATCTGCATGTTCATCTGTTGAGCCTGCTCAGACATATTGGTACTGGCAGCCGAAGCTTCCTCTGCCAGTGCCGCATTTTGCTGTGTCAGGTCATCCATACTGGTAATTGCAGTACTAACCTGATCAACACCGGTTGACTGTTCAGAGCTGGCTGCCGCAATTTCTGCCACAATATCTTTAACTCGTTTAACACCATTTACAATTTCTTTTAATTTATCACCAGATTCATTGACCAGTTCTGAACCTGCCTGAACCTTTTTCACCGAATCATTAATAAGATCTTTTATTTCCTTGGCGGCTGTAGCACTTCGTCCGGCCAGGTTTCTAACTTCTGTCGCCACTACGGCAAAGCCACGTCCCTGTTCACCAGCTCGTGCTGCTTCAACACTGGCATTCAGTGCCAATAAATTAGTCTGAAATGCTATTTCATCGATAACCCCAATTATTTCTGCTATTTTGGTGCTCGACTGATTAATTTCTGTCATTGCCACGACTGCCTGTTCTACTACTCTACCGCCTTCATCTGCAGTAGAACCTGCATCGGTTGCCAGTGTGTTGGCATGCGCTGCATTATCAGCATTTTGTTTTACGGTGCTGGTAATCTCTTCCATACTGGAAGCCACTTCTTCAAGTGCTGCCGCCTGTTGCTCTGTTCGAGATGAAAGATTGTTATTACCTGAAGCTATTTCACCGGATGTGCCATCTATCTGTGTCGATGAATCTCGTATTTCAGTCACAATACTCAACAACTGCTGGATAGTACCATTTACATTATCCTTAACCTCGCCAAACAAACCATCATAAGCACGATCAATAGTGTTTGTTAAATCACCATCTCGTATACTTGACATTACTCTATTGATATCGGTAAAAGTAGCTTCCAGCACATCCAGCATGCCATTCAAATTATTCGCTAGCTGTTCAAAAAATGCTGTTTTACCTTCCAGTGATAAACGGGTATCCAGTTTACCGGCCTGTGCATCTATTAATAAATCGGCTATTTCATCTTCAATAACAACTTCCTGTGTTCGATCCAGCCACTCTGCTACCGTTCCAACTTTTCGACCATCGACTGTAACCGGGTTTGCAATTACCCGCATGGAACGTCCACCTATTTTCAAATCTGCAGTATATTGTTGTGTTAATTTTTCCAGCATGCCACGCTGGTGAGCAGGGTTTTTATGAAAAATATCGATATTGCTTCCTAATAGTTCTGAAGCTTTAAAATGTGGTAAATCTTTCTGAAAATCAGCTTCAGCGCCCTGAAACATTTTATTGATGGTATCGTTCACATAAATGACATTAAGATCTGCATCAGCAACCATCACATTGGCACTCACATTATCCAGTGCTGTTTTAATTCGTTCACCCTTTACTGCCTGTTCGCGAGCATCCATCACATCAAATCCCAGTCGAACCTGAGTCGAGAATATATTACGCATTACATCGCCCAGATCATCGGATCGTGATATATCTATCCAGTTAAAATAGTCTCCATTAGACATGGCATCCATTTTTTCAGCCATTTTATTAATCGGTTTATTTATATTGTGGATATTTAAAAAACCCAAAATCAACACTAACAAGCCACCCGCTACCAGGATAATTTCTTCAATTGCAGCTGAAAGTCCGGTGGTGAGTAAAAATGCTGTTAAAAACATAATAAATGCTGAAAAAATAATGTTTAGATACAGCCATGATTTGAATTTAACAGACTTGATACGATGTAATATTTTTTGTATCGCTGTTTTTTCCAGAGAAACTTTACCGGCATTGATATCTTTATACAAAGATTCCGCCTGACGAATTTCTTCATCAGAAGGCCGGGTTCTGACTGACATGTACTCAACAACCTGACCATTTTTCTTAATGGGAGAAACATTTGCATTAACCCAGTAATAATCGCCAGTTTTAGCTCTATTTTTAACCGGTGCTGTCCACACCATTCCTTCTTTAAGATCATCCCATAACCATTGAAATGCTTCTGGAGGCATATCAGGGTGTCTGATCATATTATGATTTTTACCAATTAACTCTGATTCCTTAAAACCACTTATATCAATAAAATCCTGATTAACATAAGTAATAATTCCTTTTAAATTAGTCTTTGAAACAAGAATTGACCCTTCTTTCATCTTTACTTCATTCTGGGTAACAGGCTCATTTATCTTCATTATTTACTCCAATAATCTGGATTTCTTAAATTCATTTCTAGATCAACTATTTATAGTTTCTTCTTCAACATTATTCGCATTTAAATTGAACTATTTTCAGGCTATCTCTTCGGGTTCTTCATAAATGTCAGGATGCTTCATAAAGTTATCGACATCGAATAACATGATCATCTTACCCCCGACATCCACCAGTCCACTGATAAATTCTGTATTCACTCTGTCACCAAAACCAGGTGTTTTCTTTATTTCATCGCTTCGTGCATTCATCACATCCGATACTTCATCCACTACGATACTGGCAATTCTTTCATCACCATTTATCTCAGCTCGTACAACGATAAGCACCGTCGTGTTATCGTATCCAGGATTGACTATTTCCATTCTGAGTCGCATATCAATAACCGGTACCGCAGTTCCCCGCAGGTTTAAAACACCTTTAATATAAGTCGGTGTATTTGGCACCCTGGCGACCGCTTCCCAGCCTCTTATTTCCTGAACACTCAATATTTTTATTCCATAATCTTCTTCACCAATACGAAATGTCAGGTATTGATTTACAGCAGAAATGTGAGTTAAATCCTGGACTACGCTTAGCTCATTCATGATCAGGCTGCTTTCGATTGTTTTATAAGTTTTTTATTGAGGCTAAGAATGCCCGGCATATCCAGTATCAATGCCACCGAACCATCACCCAGGATCGTGGCACCTGAAAAACCTTCTATTTTTTTATAATTACTTTTCAGGGATTTAATGACCACCTGTTGCTGGCCTAACAGGTCATTCACAAACAGGCCAACGTGTTCCCCGTCTGCTTCAACAATAACCAGTAGCCCCTCACTCAGGTCAATCAGATTTTTATCAGAATTTCCGAACACTTCGTGTAATTTAATGACCGGTATATATTCATCTCTTAATTTGAAAGTCTCGCCCTGTCCACCCACTCTATTTACCTGGTCGGGTTTAACCTGGATTGATTCAATTATCGAAATAATCGGGATTATGTAGTTTTCCTTTCCAACCGTCACGGTCTGCCCATCAAGAATAGCCAGAGTCAAAGGTAATCTGATAGTGATAGTAGTACCAACGCCTAACACTGAATCAATCTCTACACCCCCCCCCAGTTCCTGAATATTACGACGCACAACATCCATGCCTACGCCTCTACCCGACACATCACTGACCACCGCAGCTGTTGAGAAACCAGGCATAAAAATGAGTTCATAGATCTGCTTATCACTGAGCACGTCATCTTCACTCACCAGACCTTTGTCGATAGCTTTTCCCAGCAACACATCCTTATCCATGCCGCCACCATCATCTTTAATTTCAATGACTATATTGCCTCCCTGATGGTATGCATTTAGTTCGATTGTACCATTTTCTGTTTTACCGGCTGCGACACGAACTTCAGGTCCTTCTATTCCATGATCTAGGCTATTACGCACCAGATGTACAAGAGGATCACCAATTTTTTCTATAACCGTTTTATCGACTTCAGTTGTTTCTCCAACAAGTTTCAAGTCTATTTTCTTACCTAACTTACTGGACAGATCGCGTACCAGTCTGGGAAAACGCGAAAAGGTAAAACTAATAGGCATCATACGAACCTGCATCACATTTTCCTGCAACTCCCGGGTGTTTCTTTCTAACTGCATCAGACCATCACGTAATTTTTCAATATCCTGTGGCGTAACAGCCTGCTTTTCTTCAATCAACTCACCCAGTAGCCCTAACATTGACTGGGTAATAACCAGCTCCCCAACCATATTAATAAGTCCGTCTATTTTCCCGGTTTCAACACGAATAGAGGTTGTTGCTGCGGAGCTTCCACCAGATCCACCCCGTCTATCATTTTTACGCCGGTCGGCCGTGCCCCCGGTACGTCTATCTAAATTAGCATTGCCTCTATCTTCTTCACGTCGCTGTGGAATAGGCAAGTTGGGGGTCAAGGCTACCTCATGCGGTTGATTTGAATCAACCTGAACCTCTCTGACAAGGGGGGTAATTTCCAGTTCACAAAGATCGTCAACCCATGCAAAAACTTCCATTATTTGCTCTTTAGTGGCTCCTGTTTGTAGACTCATATCCCAACTGATGTAACAGTCTTCAGCTTCAAGCTGTTCAAAATCAGGGATTGCATCGAAATGAGTATTCATTTGAAGCTCACCCAGTTCCCTGAGTTCACGAATTAAAGATAGAGGGTCATTGGCACTCTGAAACAATTCTCTGGCGGGTATAAATTTGATTTCCCATCCATGAGAGGAATCTGCCGAGTGAATTGTCGGCGTAGATTCCACAGTAGTTTGCGTTGACTGGTGCTGCCCATTGCTAGCAAGCTCATTTGCTAATTCATCCTGATGATCCATGACTCGCTGGGCATCTGCTTCATCTCCATCCTGAGCGGCTTCCAGCATTTCTTTCAGGCAATCTACTGAGCGCAACAGAATATCCGTATTAGCAGTCGTCATATCGCGTTTGTAATCACGCATTTCATCAAGCAGGGTTTCCATCAGATGAGTGAAATCAGCTATTGCTTTAAATCCAAAGGTGCCCGACCCACCTTTAATGGAATGAGCAGCGCGAAAAATACTATTGATGACTTCATTATCAGGTTCACCGGGTTGCAGATCCATCAAACCGGTTTCCATGATTTCAAGGCCTTCGAAACTTTCTTCGAAAAACACCTTATGAAACTGAGCCATATCGATTGACATGCTTAAAGCTCCTGAACATTATTTAAAACTAATCAACTATTTATAGTGCAACAATTAAAACTTTTACTTTTTTTTTTGCTAAATTATTGAATATGTCCTTTTATCGCCTTTTGTTAAATTTCCTTTAGCAATTTTCAGATATAATTTATTCTTTAAATCGCTTTTATCTCGGAAATCTAGAATAGAGTGTCTTTGAACAATTTTACTTACCCGTTACGTCAAAGAGCAATATACTGATTGGAGGTAACGCTCCAATTGCCGTGCAATTGATGACAAATACCGACACGGCCGAACTAGAACCATCAATTGAACAGATAAAACAGTTAAGCGATAGCGGGTCTGAGCTGGTTCGGATGACCATCAACAATGAGCAGGCAGCAGCAGTGCCTGAAATAGTAAACAGATTGATATCACAGGGTTATAACACGCCCGTGATAGGTGATTTTCATTTTAACGGCCATAAACTGTTAACTGAATACTAGGGAAACTCTGATTAATTCAGTAGATATGGGATAATACAAAAAAACAAACGTTAGGGTAGGAAGATGCGCCAACAAAGTTTTGCAGCCGAAGATTTTGAGAGATATCGCAAGAAAACCCGAAAAGAAATATTCCTTGAGGAAATGGAAAGAATTATTCCATGGAATGAGTTGAGCAAAGCCATTGAGCCCCATTACCCGAACCCTAAAAAAGCAGGCCGAAAGCCCATTGGTATTGAACGCATGCTTCGTATTCATTTCTTACAACACTGGTTTGAACTTTCAGACCCTGGAGCAGAAGAAGCCCTATATGATTCCAGGGCCATGCGTCAGTTTGTCGGTATTGACCTTGGTAAAGAACCGGTGCCAGATGAAACCACGATACTCAATTTCAGACATCTGATGGAACAAAATAATTTGGGTGACGAGCTATTTCGTCTGGTCAATGTTTACCTGTCTGAGAATGGTTTAAAGCTTAATCGAGGCACCATTGTTGATGCCACCATTATCAGTGCGGCTACATCGACCAAGAATAAAGAGAAAATGCGTGATCCTGATATGCATCAGACTCGCAAAGGGAACCAGTGGTATTTTGGGATGAAAACGCATATAGGTGTCGACAGTAAAACCAAACTGATTCATTCCGTCGCCGTCACACCGGCTAATGTTCATGACTCTCAAGTATTAGGCGATTTACTGCATGGAGAAGAAACGAGAGTTTGGGGTGATTCAGCTTATGCTGGTCAAAAAGAAGTCCTGAGAGAAAAAGCACCGCAGGCACAGGACTTTACCCAAAATAAAGGCTGTCGAAGCCGGAGTCTGACAGAATCGGAGAAAGCCTCCAATAAAAACAAATCGAAAGTCAGATCAAAAGTAGAGCATATCTTTGGCATCATGAAGCGTCGATTTGGTTACAATAAAGTTCGTTATAAAGGGCTGGATAAAAACGCCAACAGTGTATTCATTAAATGTGCATTAGTGAATATCGTTTTAGCCAAACGAAAATTGTTGGCTGCTTAGGCGGATCATTGCGCCTGAAATCAGGTAACGGGCAATAAAAAGCAGGAAAACAGAGCAAATCAGGTCGAATATTGAGTAACAATACGGGACATAGTCCATGAAATTAAAAAATGTCAATTATTCAGAGTATCCCTAGGAATGTGCCAGCAGTCTGGAAAAATACCGCATAAATCCGGGTAATGTAGGACGTGGAAAAAAACAGGGATATTCAATTTCATACCATGATAAAGCTTGCAATAGAACACGATAAACCCGTGCGCATTAGGGTGAACTGGAGCAGTATGGATCAGCAGATACTTGCTCAACTGCTTGATCAGAATGCTCGGGCAGAGCAACCCATAGATTTAACTGAAATAAACAGAATGGCAATGCTCATTCAATCAGCTTTGAGCAGCGCCCAGATGGCACAGGATATCGGTCTGGCTGCTGATAAGATCATTATCAGCTGTAAAATAAGTCACGTTAATGACCTGATGGCGATGTATAAAGCACTTGTTAAAAAGTCCAGTTATGCACTACATCTGGGGGTAACTGAAGCTGGCATGGGCGATAAAGGTGCTATAGCCTCTACCTCGGCGCTGGCTATATTGCTGAATGATGATATAGGTGACACCATTCGCATTTCATTAACCCCTGAACGAGGTAGCTCACGAACTCGTGAAGTCAAGGTCGCACAAAAAATCTTACAATCCCTCAATAAGCGCTCATTTTCTCCCACGGTTATCGCTTGCCCAGACTGTGGTAGAACTGGCAGTGACTATTTTCAGGTACTTGCTCAACAAATTCAAAAGAAATGTATGACTCAATAAAGCAATGGAAGGTATCTCACCCGGGTGTGGAAAAAAAGAGTGTAGCTGTGATGGGGTGTGTTGTGAACGGATCAGGTGAAAGCAAGCATGCTAACATTGGCATTAGCTTACCGGGAAATGACGAACAACCGGTGGCTCCTGTCTACGAAGATGGATTAAAAACGGTGACTTTAAAAGGTGATCATATAGCTGAGGAATTTATGGTTCTTGTTGAGAAATATTCGGATAACCTGCCCTGAGTTTCTCCGGTTACATTAAATTCCTGCAACTTGCTTGCAGGAATCAATTTTATCCTTCTTTTCTTTTCGTCAGGGCTAATTTAGCTTATTTGAACGATCTCAGCGGCTACCTGATACTCATTTTCGGAATGCATATCGCAACGTGCAGCCAGCGTATCTTCCGACATTGGAGGAGTTATTTTATTAACCGAAATCAATTTTACCTTAATTCGGCTTCCAATCTGCATCGCTTTACGAGTTTCAAATAAAAAATTCCTTTCGCACTTAAATTAATAACTTTAGCCTGACAGGACTTCGTTTCATTTTCCAGTTGATACTCCATAGTGCGGTCCAGCACCATTCTATGAAAACCCCTCTTTTCTGAAAAATCCATAATTAAAGGTACCTAGTTTATTTCAAACAGTTTACCAAAATTCGCAACGTCCAGAATTTTCTTAACGTCTGCAGATGAATTTGTGATTACAATTTTAGAACCTTCTCCACCAGCGTGCTCGCGTAACAGCAACAACATTCCCAGCGCCGAACTATCAAGATAGTCTGTACCCGCTTAATCGACTAAATACTGAACCCCAGCCCCTAGAGTCTCTACGTAGGATGGCCTGAATTCATCATATAATTGAAAATCAAACTTACCTGCAACGGAGATAGTTACTTCTTTTCCGTTCTCAGAAACAGCGCTTGTTATTGACATACTTTTTTCCTATTTTATCTAAGTCTTGATTAAATGAATATTTTTTTAATTTATAAAAAACTTATTGTTACTGAATAACAGCAGTTTATTGCTAAAAAAGTATTCGCATTAACAGAATTATTTTTAAGCGAAAATAGCTCCCAAAGTAATCCTTTCAGTTAAAACATTTCTATATCACCAGTCTCCATTGAGCTCTGGTTTACCGCTTTATTAAGAGGGTCTTCCCATTCTGTTTTTAACAGATCTACTTCCTGCTGCAAATGCTGAATTAAAACATGCTGAGCTGTTTCATCAGATGGTGAATCGGTTAGTTTCTGCCCAAGTCTAAGCACCAGAGCATCCAGTCTTTTAGCATGCTCACCACTATAATCAACAATCTGTGTGACCACATCCTCGAATTGCAAAGCTCTGACAGCAATAGAAACTGACTGAGATATTTCATCGCTTACTGTTGAAATTTTAGCTATACCTTTATCAATACTTTCGTTATAAACTTCAACGGATTGAAGCATATTATCTACACGATTTTTTTCTGAAATTGTATTTGTCATATCTTTTGAAGCCATCGCAGAAACAATAGATTTAGCATCTGCAATATCTGTTTGTGCTTTTTCTACAACCTTTCTAATTTCATCACTAAACCGGTTTGAATACTGCGATAACTTTCTAACTTCATCCGCTACAACTGCAAATCCACGCCCAGCTTCACCAGCACGAGCCGCTTCTATGGCTGCATTTAAAGCCAGTAAATTAGTCTGATTAGCGATTGAACTGACATCTTTTAATAATTTAAAAGCCTCATCCATCTGGCTCGATATATCATCTATTGCATGCACCATTTCCATACTATGGGTACTGGTTGATAGAATCAGATTAACAAATACCTGTAATAAACCTTCGGTTTCTCTGACAAATAAATGTAAATCAAATTCAGATACGTCGCCTTTGTCAGATTTTTCGCCCGTTCTAACCATGCCATGAATCAGCTCGCTCTGAAAACCACTCTTTTCATTCAAATCATGAAAACTCTTGCCAAGATTGCCCGTGGCATCTAAAACAACATTTTTAATCTGAGCAAGTGATTCATTTATTTCTAGCGTTTGATTAGAAACCAGTCCGGTAAAACTGGAAAAAAGATGGGTCAGTTCGGAAGATGAACTTTCAGTATATTTTACTTCTGCTGAATGATTTTGATTTTCAGCAACGATTAATACCTTGACTGTTAAAACGTAGAACAGCAGCAGCATGATAGCCGAAAGAATTGTCAGCCAGCTTGCAGAGCCAAACAACTGGGTTATTACCAGGCCCATTAAAATAACCCCTACTGAGATTAAAAATTTATGCTGTTTGAATAAAGCTGAGAAAGTTTCGTTCATGTCTTATCAGTAAACCCTGTTATACAGAATATCATCGGCCAGACTGGCGTAATCCTGAGCTCCATTACTTCGCTTACTATATTCAAAAATAGATTTCCCAAAACTGGGGCTTTCTGCAAGCGGAGCACTCTCTCTGACAGCAGTGGCCAGTAACTGTTGGGGGAAATACTTAATCAACTTATCCCTCACCTGGTTCGACAGACGTCTTCTACCTGTAAACCGGGTTATGGCAATCCATAACTTTAATTGCTTTTTCATGAATTTTTCTGCACTTTTTAATGTTTTAAGTAACTGTGACAAACCGTGTAAGGCGAGATAGTCACTCGAAACAGGTATAATCACTTCGTCTGCAGTGAATAAAGCATTAAAATTTAACAACCCGGAAGTCGGAGGACAATCAAGCAGGATAATGTCATAATTTTTATGCACGGGTTGCAGCGCTTCACTTAATACTCTAGCCTGCTTCCTACCTTCTGCTGACAGTCTTTCAATTTCTGCCAGACGAAATCCTGCAGGTAAAACATCCAGATTTTCACGTATATTTATAATAAAACTATTAATAGCAGCTTTTTCCAGAAAAATATCATCTACACCGGTTAAACCAGGGTCCTTCAATCCAAGACTAACAGTAAGATGCGACTGTGGATCTAGGTCTATGGCGAGAACCCGTAATTTTTTATTGGCAAAAGCACTTGCAAGATTAAAGCACGTAGTGGTTTTTCCAACGCCCCCCTTATGATTGAGAATGGCTAAAATACGCAAATCCATGAGAAGAAATCCGCTAAATTCATTCAGAGAAATTTAACCCAGCGCTTTTTTAATAACAGCCAATAACTGATCCGGATTAAAAGGTTTTACTATCCACCCAGTTGCCCCAGCATTTTTACCAGCCATTTTCTTATCATTAGAAGATTCTGTCGTTAACATTAATAAGGGTGTAAATTTAAAATTGGGTAGCTTTCTTAATTCTGCAATTAATGAGATACCATCCATATTCGGCATATTGACATCTGTAATGACCAGATCATAAGAAGCTGATTTTGCCAGGTTAAAAGCAACCAAACCATCTTCGGCTTCTGTTACATTATGCCCAGCACTTTTTAGCGTGAAAGAAACCATTTGTCGCATGGAAGTTGAATCATCAACAGCCAGTATTGAAGCCATTCGTAACTCCTGAACTTATCAATTTAATATTAAAAATTAGGCTCTCTGGTAAAAAGTAAAAACCTGTCACTAAAAAATTTATAATATGACTATAGCAGTAAATTTTTTAGTCACATCAATATATCGACAATTTTTAAAATTTCTTTTGAATTTTTAGCAATCATTACTTCATATAAAATCGGAAGTTTTCCAGCACAAATAACTATCTCTAAGCTACGACCACACGATGCTTTCCTGAATTCTTAGCTCAGTACAGAGCCTGATCTACGCGTTTAAAGAATCGACTAAAATCATCTCCAGCATGCAGCATCGACAATCCAATACTCATACCTACATCAGATAATTCTGGACATTCATCCATTTCTATTTGCTTCACACCGGAAAGAATGCGATTGGCTACATCTATTGCCCCCTAGATTTCTGTCATTGGTAAGACGGCAACTCTCACAATGTTCTCTATTTTGTATATTCAAACACTTTTTATCGTGTTGACGTGTGAATGGCTCCTTTGTCCATTGCAGTCGTTCAATGGTGAATCAGAGCAAAGGGACAAGTGCGGTCATTGTATGAGCTAACGACTTTTCTTTTTACAATCCATTTTATTACAAAAATTCACTTGATCGGCACTAACAGTCCAAGATGACCGGTATCGTAATTCTTTATCTTCTCGATGTTATACTGTTGATCTGCACTACTTCTATCTAGTTGAAACAGGTGAATGATCGCTTTCTATAATCAGTTTTGGTAAAAACAATTAATGAAAATACGGCCTTTTATCTTAATTTTTCTTGATTACCCCTGAGGCTCACAGCCTGTCACTATTTTGGGTGATTCCAGACTAAAAATTCTACTGCTAAGGTATCGAAGTTGGTTAATTCATCCTTTAATTTCTGAAAACGAGCCAACTCAGTGACACTGCCTACTCAGGTACCTGAAATATTAGGCATGGCTGAAGGTCAGGGGTAATCAGGTAATTTTTTAAAGTTAACTCAAATAGCAGAATAGGCTGCTTTGTCCATGATTAATCCGTACTAGATATATTGATAATCATACTGAATTGACCGTTAACTAAAGATCCCACTGCCTCCTATGTCCGGTTTGGAGAGGCCAGGAAGCATCTGATAAAGTACTTCCTTGTAAACTTCGTCAGCAAACTAAAGCAAAGATAAATAAGAAGAGTAAAATACGAGTGCGTAAAGACTTCGCACAACAATGCTCTTATGCTGACTTCAATACTGACCTTTGCGCCATCTTTTAGCCGTAATTTTATCAAGTTTTCTCCGGTATTTTTTTAGTGAGAACTCTTGAACATTACCTTTAATCAAATCATAAAGATCTGCCGATAAGATAGCACCAATAGCATGAATTGCTTCATGGCGATTTAAGCCCTGTCTTATTAATTTGGAAATAGTCTCTGGTATCAATTGAACACCCATGGCTAACTGATTTTCAACTATTACGTGAAGCGAAGAATGCAGTGATAAAGCATCATCAGGCAATTCTTCCGGCAAATTCTGGTGAAAATCACGAACCAATTCAATTCTCACACCTTCATCAAGTGCCAACCATTCCTCTGGATTTATCGACTTTTCTGGATTGTATTTGTTCATAGAACCTATAATTTTCACTGCACATTCAGTAATTGCTCTATTTTACTTGAGTAATGTTTTAGCTCTGCTTCATCGATCGTAATACCAAAAGCTTGGCTTAACACTTGTGATACAGCCTTTTCAACGGTGATTTTCATAATTTCAATTGAAGAGAGTATATCCATAGCTTCATATTTGTAGCCTTCTAAATCAGTTACTGTGGAAGACTTCTCACCGAGAGGATTCCACTCGTTGAGAATGTTTGAGATTGAGGAGATAAGTTCGTCTTTCATATTTCTCTCTAATAATTTAACGTTTAAATATATGGCTAGCCGACAGGTGCGTCCAAATGAGCGACAGCGAATGGCATGATGTGCTTGTTAGCAACCATGATTCATTTTTTCCTCGGCGGAAGTTCATCATATTCAGCCAACTTACTCGGTGACGTATACCAAATCGCACGGGATGCACAGAAGACATTTTGAAATGGTTTAATCTCTGGGTTTCCATCCAGAGTGCCTGCAGGAACCACGACCGCACTGCCTGTTTGTGCCAGCCAAGGCATGGATGACCCACATTTCTTACAAAAAGCTGTTGCAAAATGCTTAGCCTCTTCTAGTTCGAACTTTCCCACGAGTTCTTCTCCTTTTAACCAACGGAAATCTGCTGGTGAGACCAGGAGGTTTGATGCAAAGGCGCTTCCAGTAAATTTTCTACACCTTGAACAGTGGCAATACTGAAATATGCCAAGGTTGCCACTGACTTCGTAGGTCACACTATTGCAAAGACAGGTGCCAGTTACTCGATGATCGGTCATTTCATGCTCTTCTTATTGCTAACAGTTATATTAACGAGGCCCCGTGACTGGTTATACATTTACAACAAGACCTCTTTATATCACTGTAAACAGCCAATAATCAATATGATAGCGAATCACTGTCTCGTTATAGATACCCAGAATATCGTGACACAGGTAAAATATGCATTTTTGGAGGAAGATTACGGGGTAACTCAACTGAGCCACAAAAACCACGCTTACTTGAACTGATTCCAACCACCTGTAGAAAAAACTTCAGTCCTAAAACAGCGAAATCCTACATCTACTGGACTCGTCAGTTCATACTCTTTCACAACTAGCGTCAACCTAAGGAGATTGAGCAAAAGGATATTGAAGCTTACCTAGTCAGCCCTGAAAAAAGAATTGGGGCTGATTGAGCCCCTTATCGTTATCAGGCAAGTAAACCCTGCCTGAATATTCTCCCCAGTTTTTTCTGACAGAGCATATTTCTGAGCCAAACAGAGTTTTT
>Ga0209142_1000814_pt1 | contig 19246 bp, 18 predicted proteins | sample SaaInlV_120m_DNA_FD_184678 | JGI IMG/M metagenome (GOLD analysis project Ga0209142, IMG submission 184678) | Marine microbial communities from expanding oxygen minimum zones in the Saanich Inlet - Saanich Inlet SI074_LV_200m_DNA (SPAdes) (version 2) | ecosystem: Environmental > Aquatic > Marine... | reverse complement strand
TGGTTCAAACTTTGGAGTGAATATCAAATATATTCACGAAGATAAGCGAATGGGCACAGCTGGCGCACTAAATTTTATGCGTGAATTATTGAGCGAGCCATTTTTTGTGATGAATGGAGATTTACTCACTAATATCAATTTTGAACATATGATGGACTACCATATTGAAAATAGCTCGGTAGCCACTATGGGGGTGCGAGAATATGATTTTCAGGTGCCTTATGGCGTTGTAAAATCAAAGGGTGTGAATATTAAAAGTATTGTAGAAAAGCCAGTGCATAGTTTTTATGTCAGCGGTGGAGTATATATACTAGACGCTCAAGTTTTGGATTTTGTGCCAGAAAATGAGTTTTTTGACATGCCAACACTTTTCGAGAAAGTAATTGATAAGAACTTAAAGTGCATATCTTTTCCTATACGAGAGTATTGGCTAGATATTGGTAAGATTGAAGAATTTGAAAAAGCTAATAATGAATACCATAAGGTATTTTGATGTATAAAAATAAAACATTTTTAGCGATTATTCCAGCACGTGGAGGTAGTAAAGGCTTACCCGGTAAAAATATAAAAGAGTTATGTGGTAAGCCGCTAATAGCATGGAGCATTAATGCAGGGCTTAAAAGTAAATATTTAGATGAAATTATTGTGTCAACAGATTATAAAAATATTGCAGATATAGCAAAAAAGCATGGAGCTAGCATTCCTTTTTTAAGACCTGATGATTTAGCAAGCGACACTGCTACATCATTTGATACTGTTAAGCATGCAATTGATTATTATGGAAATAAATTAAAGAGAGAATTTGATTATGTTGTGTTGCTTGAACCTACATCCCCCTTACGAGAAGATTCTGATATTGATAATGCTATAGAGAAATTGTTTAATTCAAGTGCAGATTCAATTGTAGGGATAAGTAAAACAGAAGATCAAAATCCTGCATTTTTAGTAAATAAAGATAATAAAGACTTTGTGGCAGGATATACAAACAAAAATATGAAGGTACTGAGAAGACAAGACGTGGAAGATGTTTATTTTATGGAAGGTACGATATATATATCTAAAGTAAATGTATTGTTAGAAGAAAAAACATTTTATCATCAAAATACAATTGGATATGAGGTCCCTAAATATAAATCACTTGAAATAGATGATTTGACTGATTTTATAATGGTAGAAGCGATGATGAAACATAAGGGATATTATTAAAATGACTTATCAAGATAGATTACTTAAATCCATACCAGGCGGGGCGCATACATACAGTAGAGGATATGACCAATATCCTGAAAATGCTCCTCAAATTTTAAAAAGAGGAATGGGTGCATATACTTATGATGAAAGTGACAATGAATTTTTAGATTATGGTATGGCTTTGCGTGCAGTAAATTTAGGATACGCAAATAATATTGTAAATCAAGCAGCATTACAGCAAATGGAGTACGGGAACAATTTAACAAGAGCCAGTCTTATAGAGCTTGAAGCTGCTGAATTATTGATAGATATGATTGATAGTGTAGATATGGTTAAGTTTACTAAAAATGGTTCAGCTGCAACAACAGCAGCAGTTAAGCTCAGTCGCGCCTATACAAATAGACATTTAGTTGCTAGATGTGCAGAACAACCTTTTTTTAGTTATGATGATTGGTTTATTGGGTCTACTGATATAAAGAGAGGCATATCCCAAGATAATATTGAAAGTATAAAGATGTTTAATTATAATAATATAGAGTCATTGGAAAGTTTATTTCAAGAGTTTCCAAATAAAATAGCTTGTGTAATTTTAGAGCCATCAGCTAGTGAACACCCAAAAGATAACTTTTTACATAAAGTCAAAGAGTTGTGTGAGGAAAATGGTGCTGTATTTATTTTAGATGAGATGATTACAGGCTTTAGATGGCATCTTAAAGGCGCCCAACATTACTATAATATAGAAGCTGATTTATGCACTTTTGGAAAAGCAATGGCAAATGGTTTTTCAGTTGCAGCGGTTGCTGGGAAAAGAGAAATTATGGAACTAGGCTCTATAGAATTTAAAGGGAGAGAACGGTTATTTTTACTCTCAACTACGCATGGAGCAGAGATGAGCGGTCTTGGGGCATTTATAGAGACCGTGAAGTTTATGAAAGAAAATAACGTAGTTGAGCATCTATGGGGCTACGGCAGAAAGCTTATTCGTCTCATGAATGATACCGCTAAAGATTTTGGAATTGGAGAAAATTTTGTGGCAGGAGGGGTAGAGTGCAGTCCTTATTATTTAACATTTGATAAAAATGGAGAAAATTCTTTAGGGTTAAGAACTCTATTTTGTCAAGAGATGATAAAAAATAGAGTATTAATGCCTTGGATTGCTATTAGCCATGCACATGGAGAAAAGGAGTTTGAATTAACTGGAAAAGCTTTAGAAAAAACATTTGAAGTTTATAAAAGAGCTGTAAATGAAGGGTATGAAAAATACCTTGTTGGCGATGTAATTAAACCGGTATTTAGAAAGTATAATTAATGAATATAGCACTAATTTCATTAAATCAAATATGGGAAAGCAAGACTGCTAATTTAAAACAGTGTAATTTTTATATACAAAAAGCGTCCGAGAATAAGGCTGACTTAGTTATTTTTCCTGAAATGACGTTGACAGGATTTTCTATGAATACTGCATTGATAGCAGAGAAAGAAGACCGGTCAGACACTGTTAAAGAATTCCAAAAAATGGCTAATAAGTATCGTATTTCTGTAATTTTTGGTGTCGTTTTTTCTGATCAAGATAGGTCTACTAATAATTTGGTTTTTATAAAAAAAAATGGCCAATTAGGCTCAAAGTATAAAAAAATTCACCCTTTTTCTTATTCTGGGGAGGGTGAAGTATACAAAGGAGGAGATCAAATTGTAGTGCAGAATTTTATGGATATCAATATTGGGTTGACAATTTGCTACGATCTTAGATTCCCAGAAATTTACACAGCCTTAGGTAACACTTGTGATATTGTTATCAATATAGCGAATTGGCCCAAAAAACGTGTAGATCATTGGAAGACTTTATTAAAGTCTCGCGCTATTGAAAATCAATTATTTTGTATCGGCGTGAATAGGACTGGATTAGACGGAAACGACTTGGAATATGAAGAAAGTTCATTGGTTTTTAATGCTGATGGTGAATCCCTTCCTCCTAGTTACACACACAAGTTGATGAATATTTTTGTAGTTGATTTACATTGGACAAAATTGTTTAAAGGTAAATTTAATACAAGACAAGATAGAAAGGTTGAACTTTATAAAAAAATAATTTAAATGGAATTGTAATGAATAATTTAAAAGATAAGGTTATTGTCGTTACCGGTGGTGCAGGTTTGATTGGTCGCTCATTTATTGAGGTAATTATCAATGAAGGCGGGGTTGCAATTATTGCAGATATAGACTATGAACTAGGCCAGTCTATCAAAACAAAACTTAGTAAAGAATTAAAAACAAAAAATATAGATTTTGTTCAAATGGATGTAACATCTACACAATCATTAATAGATTCAATAGTTTATCTAGATGACAAGTATCACAAGATAGATGCGTTAGTTAATAATGCATATCCAAAAAATAATAAATATGGAAGACATTTTTTTGATGTTGAATTCGAAGATTTTGTTGAAAATACTGGCTTAAACTTAGGTGGGTTTTTTTTAACTTCGCAACAGTATGCAAAATATTTTCAAGGACAGGGTCATGGAAATATTATAAATATATCTTCAATTTACGGTGTAGTGGCACCAAAATTTGAAATATATGACAATACTGAAATGACGATGCCTGTGGAATATGCTGCCATTAAGTCAAGCATGCTGCATTTAACTAAATATATGGCTAAATACCTTAAAGGAAAAAACATTAGAGTGAATGCGATAAGCCCTGGTGGTATTTTAGATAGCCAGCCAAAAGAATTTTTAAGTAAATATAATCAGCAGTGCTCAACTAAAGGTATGCTCGATCCAAAAGATTTAAATGGTACATTGATCTTTTTACTGTCTGATGCATCGCAGTATGTAAATGGTCAAAATATAATTGTTGATGATGGTTTTTCCTTATAATCATAATTACATTATTCTCTGCACGAAGTGAAAACCCTTGAACTTAACATCAATTAAAAATAGATTTCTTGCATCTATTGGAGTAAATATTCTCAGAGCTATAATAAGTTTTCTCACAGGCTTATTAGTTGCTCGCGGCTTAAGCCCTTCAGGATATGGTGACTTGTATTACCTATTAGGCAGTTTTTTAGCTGTGAAAGCATTAATGGATATGGGAAGTGGCAGCGCTTTTTATACCTTTATTTCGCAACGTTCTCGCGGAAGAAATTTTTACTTAATGTATTACTCGTGGCTTTTAATACAGTTCGTAGTTTCTACTTTACTTGTTGTAGTGTTAATGCCTCAACCTATGATAGATCGGATATGGTTTGGGCACTCTCGAGATATCATATTGTTGGCATTTTTTGCCTCCTTTATGCAGCAACAAATTTGGACGACGGTGGTACAACTAGGTGAGTCAACTCGACAAACTGTAAAAGTACAATTGCTCGGACTATCAGTAATAGTAACTCACTCAATAGTGATGTTAATTTTATACTTTAATCATTGGCTCTCAATTACAGCTGTACTATTGGCAATTTTCGCTGAATATTTTTTAGCAACAATCGCATCATCGAAACTATTATTTAGTTCATCTCTTTCTGAGGAGAAGGTGTCTGATGATAGTGTGAAAGTTGTTCTAGGTGAATACTGGAAATATTGTCGACCTCTTATATTGTTAGCAGTAGTTTCCTTTTTATATGAATTTGCTGATCGTTGGTTATTACAGAAATTTGGTGGTTCTACCCAACAGGGGTTTTATCAGATTTCTGCGCAATTGGCTGCTATTTGCCTTTTGGCGACGACATCAATTTTAAATATATTTTGGAAAGAAATATCTGAGGCAAATGATAGACAAGATCAAGCTCGCTTAGCATTTTTATATCATAAGGTAAATCGAGGATTACTTATGGTGGGAGCAATCATCTCCTGCTTTATGGTCCCTTGGGCAAAAGAGATCGTTACATTTTTACTTGGTAATGCTTACAAAGAATCATGGGCTATTTTTGCTATTATGCTGCTTTATCCAATACATCAATCTATGGGGCAAGTTAACGCAACGATGTTTCTTGCTTGCTCCCGTACTAAAGCATATAGCGCTATCTCGATTATTGGCCAAGTTATTAGTATTCCTGTTTCATACATATTAATAGCTTCCAGTGAAGATATTTTAATACCTGGTTTGGAATTAGGTGCATTCGGATTAGCTATAAAAATGGTTGTGCTGAATATATTGTTGGTTAATATTCAAGCTTTGATGATTGCGCGTTTTAATGGTTGGAAATATGAATGGAAATATCAGGTCTTCGGTATAACCTCTGTATTGGCTTTGAGCTATTCAGTAAAGTATATGATTAGTTTCTTATTTCCGACGTTGGCTCTTTCGACAGACAATCTTAGCTTGATTATCTTATTTTTGTCTTCAGGAGTCATATACCTTATAGGTGTAGCAGTAATTTTATGGGTATATCCTCAGGTAGCAGGTTTAGAAAAGAGAGAGTTACAAACTTTCTTGAACAAAGTTAATCCATTTAAAGCTGGGATATCTAATTAATATTTTACTTTTGTAAAGCAATAGCTGCACAGAATGGAGTTGTTGTAGTTGCTGATCTTGATAAGAATGCGGCATCACAGGTGGCAAAGGGTATTTGCGCCCAATTCCCTGATAGTGCAGAAGCAGCATCTTTAGATATTACTGATCAGTCATCGGTGAATAAACTTATTATGGATGTAGCAAAAAGACATGGCCGTATTGATGCGGTGGTAAATAATGCTTACCCGAGAAACCGTAATTATGGTCGTAAACTCGAAGAGGTAGTCTATGAGAATATAAGCCTTCATCTTGGAATAATAATAGATAGTCAACCTGAGAAATTTTTTATGAAATATAATGAGTATTGTAATAAGAAAGGGACGCTTGAACTAAAAGATTTAAATGGAAGTCTATTATATCTATTGTCGGATTCATCTGAATGTAACCTGACAGAATATGATAGTAGACGACGGTTATTATCTTTAAGCAAAGAGGATCTTAATCAAAAATGAAATCAATTCGTATTGCGATATTACTCGGCGCACCACTTACCGAGCAAAATTTTGAGAGGATCGGCATTCCGTACCTGTCACCTTATTTTGAAGTAATGGTCTTTGATTGTATGGGCTGGTTGGGAAGAAGCTCTGAAGAAATTGCTTGTAAAGAAGCTCATTTGAAACATAGAGCAACAATAAAGACAGAGATTGATCTTGAAATTGCTACAAAAAAATATCAACCTGATTATGCTATTGATGCAATTGGTTTAAGTATTCATAGCGCAAGGGCAAAAAACATATTAACTAAATTAAATGTGAAATTTGTCGTACCAAAAATGGGCTGTGTACCAGCTGCTAGTTTTATAATGAAACTGAAGAAGTTTTTAAGTAAACGGAGCTCGATAAGCTCAGGATCTACAGAAAATTCAACATCAATACCAAACGATATAAATAAGAAAAAACCGTATCATATTACTGCTGGGATTTTTATAAAAAAAATTATTGATAAATTAAATCAAAGGAGAGCCATCCGGAGAGTTTCTTTTTCATCGGATATAGCACTGCTTGCAGGGAATAAGTCATTAGATTTTTTCACAAATAAAGCTTCTCAAATAATTTGGAGCGGTTCTCAGGATTTTCATCAATTTAATAAGGTAAAGCAGGATTTAAAAGCTAGCAACAAATTAAATATGAAAGAACCTTTTATACTCTTCATAGATGACTGCCTAGCTACTGCAAATGACTGGAAGTTATTGAATTTGAAAGCACCTGTAACAGCAACTGAATATTTCCCTGTACTTCGCTCTTTTTTTGAAAAAATTGAAATTTTATATGGAATGCCTGTTGTTATCTCTGGGCACCCAAACTCTAAATCAGATGATAGTTACTCAGCTAATATGGGCGGTAGAACAGTCATCTTTGGCAGTACAGCTTCATTGGCGTTGCAAAGCAACTTGGTTCTTATTCATGGAAGTACTGCAACCTCTTTTGCAGTTCTTGCCCGTAAGCCAACACTATTTCTAACGACACGGGAACTGGATGAATCGGAATATGGATTACAGGTTAGAACTATGGCTAAAATTCTTGGTAGCTCTCTTATCTTTATAGATGAGCCTGACAAAGAAGTGATAAGCTCATCTCTACCTATGGTCAATGTTAAAAAGTATAAACGTTATGAAGTAAATTATTTAAGGAGTGAACGATCTAGTGAGTCTGCTCCCTGGCAAGCATTTATAGATTATGTAAATGAAGAGACAATAAGTGGCTGGCCGGATTCTAATGAAAAAACACTACGGAGATTTTACCATCACAATAATTAATAAGAACTTGTTGGATATATTTTCAGATTATATATCTTCCTTCGAACCGAAAATACATCTGACTGATTTAACTATTGTCATACCAACATATGAACGACCTGCTTATTTGTTGAGGCAAATAGCTTATTTATCAAAATGGGATACACCAGTTGAAATAGTTGATGGATCAACAAAACCTTTAGATGATGATATTATTAAAATAATTAATAGATTACCTCATATTAACTACCAACATTCCAATACTAGTTATGCAGAACGTATATCAGATGCTTCTCAAAGAATAAAAACACCTTACGCCATGTGTTTGGCGGAGGATGATCTTTATTTGCACTCAGGCCTCGTTTCAGCAATTAAAGAACTTGAATTGAATAAAAATGCAGTGGCTTGCATGGGGCAGTCATTAGGTTTTGATCGGTTTAATAAAAAACTTTATGCCTTTCACTATGGTAATAGTTTATATAATTATTCTGTTAATGATTCATCGATAAAAGTAAGAATAAATAAAGGGATTAAAGATTATCGTCCTGCAGCATCTTACGCTGTATTTCGAACAGATGCTTTTAAGAAGGTATGGCAAAAGCGAGAGGGTGTTTCATGTCTTGAAGCCGTGGAGTATGAACATGCAATTCGCACTTATTTGTATGGAGGATTAATTACGACTCCAGACACATACTGGTTACGTTCTTTTGAGCTACAACCTGTGTCGTCCGTAGTAGATGGTAATCGCTCTAATGATTTTTCTAGCTGGTATTCTAAGGATAAAAGCAGGCAAGAGCGTGAATGCTTTAGAGCCAGATTATTAAAACTCCTACATGAAGAAGGACAGTTAACAAAAGATGAATCGGAGTCTTTACTTAATACGGTGGTTGAATTAATTTTAGCAAAGTCACATGTTGGGCTTATGGAAAAGAGTAAAATAGACTCACTTCTTGAGAGTTCTCTAAAACTTACTAATCGTATTTTATTAGGTCATCTTGGAGTACTCAAAAAAACTTATCTTTGGCAAGCTGCTAGAACTAGTGTTTTCTATGCAGCCAGAGAAAAAAATATTAAATCTAAATTTAGTAGAGATGGTACGTGGGATGAATTACAAAAAGTGTTAGAGTTTGCTAGCATGTTCGATACCTCAATAAATAAATGATGGTACGTTTTTTTATAATATCTGGAATATTAAGTCATGATTTTTACACCTACTTTGTTAGAAGGGAAATCTTTCATTATTGATATTGAGCAGTTCGAAGATGTCAGGGGAGTTTTTGCGCGAACCGTATGTAAAGATGAGTTTGAACAGCATGGTTTGAATGCTGATTTTGTCCAACAGAGTATATCGTATAACCCCAAGGTGGGGACTCTTAGAGGGATGCACTATCAAGCAGCTCCATTTGCTGAAGAAAAGTTAGTACGTGTCACGCGCGGTGCGATCTTTGATGTGATTGTTGATATTCGTCCTGACTCGAAAACATATAAGAAGTGGTTTGGTGTCGAACTATCAGAAAGTAATCGCCGGCAAATTTATATACCAATAGGATTTGCTCATGGATTTCAGACACTAAAGCCAAATACAGAAGTACTTTATGAAATGACAAGCAGATATCACCCTGATGCATCAATAGGATTTTCCTGGAATGACCCTTCAATTAATATTGAATGGCCAGAAATAAAAAATAGAATGGTTGGAATACGAGATGCTGAATTTCCAAACCTTAGTGATTAAGGATGTATGTAGTATGCTAATAAGTTTAACCCTAACTGGAGTAGAAATATGAAGTGCCGTCATTGTGAGGCTGAATTAAAATTGCCACTGATAGATTTAGGATCGGCTCCGCCTTCTAATGCTTACCTTACCAGTGAGACATTGCATGCTTCAGAGAAGCACTTTCCTTTACGGGTGCTTGTATGTACCGAATGTTGGCTGGTGCAAACCGAGGATTATGCAGATGCAGATGAATTGTTCTCCTCTGATTACGCTTACTTCAGCTCATTCTCATCAACATGGTTAAATCACGCTAAGCAATATATTGCGGATATGACTCAGTATTTTTCCTTATCTTCAAGCTCTCATGTTGTTGAGGTGGCTGCTAATGATGGCTACTTACTTCAATATGCAAAAGCCAGCGGTATTCCTTGCTTAGGTATCGAACCTACTGAAAGTACTGCAAATGCTGCCCGAGCTATAGGTATCGATATTGTGCAGGAATTTTTTGGTGTGCAACTTGCTAAACAATTAGTTGAGCAAGGTAAGCAGGCTGATTTGACGGCTGCAAATAATGTACTTGCACATGTTCCAGATATTAACGATTTTGTAGCTGGATTTTCTACTCTATTAAAACCCGCTGGTGTAGCAACTTTTGAATTTCCACACTTACTTCGTTTGGTATCTGAAAATCAATTCGATACCGTTTACCATGAGCATTATTCTTACCTTTCATTGATTGCGGTTAAGTCGATTTTTGAGCGTAATGGTTTAAAAGTATTTGATGTAGAAGAGTTAACTACGCATGGAGGTAGTTTGCGTGTCTATGCTCAACGTATAGATACAGGTATGCGTGAGCAAACCCAAAATGTAGCAAAAATTATTGAATGCGAAATTGAAGCAGGCATGAGTAACATAGAGTTTTATAGCGGTTTTCAGGCTAAAGCAAACAAAGTCAAAAATGATTTATTGGTTTTTCTGATTGAGGCTCAGAAGGCGGGTAAAACAGTGGCTGGATACGGTGCTGCAGCGAAAGGCAATACCTTATTAAATTACGCGGGCATTAGGCCTGATGTGCTGCCTTATGTAGTGGATCGCAATCCAGCTAAGCAAGATAAATTTTTACCTGGTAGTCGTATTCCTATTTTGACAGAAGAAGCTTTAAAACAAAACAAACCTGATTATGTATTGATTTTACCTTGGAATTTGCATGATGAAGTTGCTGAACAACTATCATACATTCGCGAATGGGGTGGACAGTTTGTAACTTCGGTTCCTTCATTAAAGGTGGGGTGATGAGCTTATGAAGGTAGCGGTTACTGGAGCAAGCGGTTTTGTTGGTCAACACATATTGGCATGTTTGCTTAAGCGTGACGTGGAAATTGTTGCCGTGTCCCGTGACGTAAATAGGCTAGCTAGATTTAGCAAAGATGTGCAAACATTAGAAATGGATATTTCGAGCACCCCTTCTGATTGTTTTGAAAAAATGGGGCGCCCGGATGCGCTTATTCATCTTGCTTGGGAAGGCTTACCAAATTACAAATCATTGCACCACTTTGAAACTGAATTACCTAAGCAATATAACTTTCTCAAGAGTATAATTAAATCAGGACTTCCTTCATTGCTGGTGGCGGGAACTTGTTTTGAATATGGAATGCAATCTGGATTACTTTCTTCAGACCTGATTACGACACCCAATAATCCTTATGGCTATGCAAAGGATGCATTACGAAAACAATTAGAGTTTTTGAAGTCTGATTCAAAGTTTAATTTCACATGGGCACGACTTTTTTATATGTATGGAGAAGGGCAATCCAGTGCATCTCTTTATACAAAACTGAAAGAGGCTGTAGCACGTGGAGACAAAGTCTTCAACATGTCTGGCGGTGAACAGCTGCGAGACTTTTTAGATGTAGAAGAGGTTGCGCAGCAACTTGTTCAATTGGCGTTAACACAGAGAGATATGGGGTGTGTCAATGTTAGTTCAGGATATCCTATTTCAGTACGAAAATTGGTAGAGCAATGGTTAAATAAAAATGATTGGAATATAGACCTTAACCTTGGATATTACCCTTACCCCGATTATGAACCGATGGCTTTTTGGGGCGACAATCCCACTTTGGATACGTTACAAAAGTAATTCGGGGTATTGAAATATTTCAAACAGAAGGCAGGCATCTTGTTATGAGCTGTAAATTATCAGCAAAAAATTGTCTCGCTATCACACAACTAATTTAATTATATACAGGTGGATTGTAATGAGTTTTCAAAAAGAAATAGAAGAAAGACTAGAAGTAGCAAGCAAAGACGTTAAGTTAACCTCCAGTGCGCATGATTTTATGGTGGCATCTGTTGATCCTAAGTATTCTTATAATTTTTCCTGGTTAGGGCGACCAATAATTCAATACCCTCAAGATATGGTCGCTATGCAGGAACTACTATGGGAAGTGAAGCCAGACTTGATTATTGAAACAGGAATTGCACATGGTGGTTCGTTAATATTTTATTCTTCAATATTAGAATTGATTGCTACCTGCACTGGCCAGGAAGGTGAAATACTCGGCATTGATGTTGATATTCGTGAGCACAATCGCAAGGCGATTGAGGAGCATCCTATGTTTAAGCGAATTAGCATGCTTCAAGGTTCAAGTACTGATCCCGAGATAGTGGCGCAAGTAATTGAAAAAACCAAAGGAAAAAAGCGTATTCTTGTTTGCCTCGATTCAAATCATACGCACGAACATGTACTTGCTGAACTTGAGGCGTATGCAGAGTTGACAAGTGTAGGCAGCTATTGCGTGGTGTTTGATACCTTAATCGAAGATATGGGTGAAGATGCTTATTTTGATCGTTCCTGGGGAGTGGGTAATAATCCCAAAACTGCTGTATGGAAATATCTTGAATCTCATCCTGAGTTTGAGATTGATAAGAGTATCGATCACAAGTTGCTTATCAGTGTTGCACCAGATGGTTACCTGAAGAGGGTAAAGTAGTCTTGACTTAGCATTAGATTAATAATTATTTGATTAACACTAAACACACAATTAATGCTTTCTGTAAAAATGAAGTAAAAAGAGAGATACTATCTCAGTTTAGAATTTTCTAGGAAATGATTTATGACATACCAGAATAAATTTAAGGGGAAAACTGTCCTTGTAACGGGCCATACAGGTTTTAAAGGTGTGTGGCTCACTGCATGGCTTAAACAATTAGGTGCTAGAGTGGTAGGGATTGCTCTTGCTCCGCCGAGCGAGCCATCACATTTTACTGTTTCACGCATGGCTGATGATATGGTGGATTTGCGCATAGACATTCGGGATCGAGTAGAACTGGAGAATGCTATTCTTTCTGCCGAGCCGGATTTTGTGTTCCACCTTGCCGCACAGGCGTTGGTGCGACCGTCTTATGACGACCCTATTGAAACCTGGCAGACTAATGTAATGGGTACGCTCAATGTACTTGAAGCACTTCGCAAACTGGATAAAGACTGTGCTGTGGTGATCATCACTAGTGATAAATGTTATGACAATGTGGAGTGGGTGTGGGGTTATCGTGAGACCGACGCTATGGGTGGGCCTGATCCATATAGTGCCTCTAAAGGTGCTGCGGAGCTGGCTATTCGTTCACATATTAAGTCGTACTTTCCTAAGGGAAGTAAGGTTCGCATCGTTTCAGCTAGAGCCGGGAATGTGATAGGTGGCGGTGATTGGGCCGCAGACCGTATTATTCCGGATTGTGTGAAAGCGTGGTCAGATGGAAATTCAGTTGACCTTCGTAACCCTCACTCCACTCGTCCTTGGCAACATGTTCTTGAACCTCTGAGTGGGTATCTAAGTTTGGCCATTGAGCTGTCAATGCGACCTGAATTACATGGAGAACCTTTCAACTTCGGGCCTCCTGCTCAACAAAATCACAGTGTTTTAGAATTAGTACAACAAATGGCTTTACACTGGGATCAGGTACGTTGGCAGGATGTATCGAACTCAATAGAAGGTCCTTATGAGTCTGGGTTACTTAAGCTTAATTGTGATAAGTCTTTGCATTATTTGCATTGGCACGCAGTAATGGGCTTTGAAGATACAGTACGAATGACGGCAGAATGGTATGAAGCTTATTATCGTCAGACAGGTAATATTGCCACCGTTACTCAGTCTCAAATTGAAGCTTACACCGAGATAGCCAAGTTACAAAAATTGGAATGGGCTGAATGAGTCAGAGGGATATTATTGTCACGCCTCAAGAGCGTATTCAAACCTGGGGAGGAGATGTCCTGCATGCAATGAAAAAGGGAGATGTTGGTTATGCTGATTTTGGCGAAGCCTATTTTTCCTGGGTAGGGTGTGGCGCAATTAAAGGTTGGAAACGTCACTCACAGATGACAATGAATATTGTCGTACCAGTAGGTCAGGTTAAATTTGTTTTTCATACTGAAGGTAGTAAGGAGTTTCGAGTTGAAGAAGTTGGTATTGATAATTATGCACGTCTTACCGTACCTCCTGGTATCTGGTTTGCTTTTCAAGGTATATCAGGTGAGCGAAGTTTAGTATTGAATATTTCCTCAATACCTCATGATCCTAATGAGGTTGAGCGTATTACATTATCAGAAATAAAATATGATTGGAGTTAAGTTATGAAAGTTAATATGATTGGAGTTAAGTTATGAAAGTTAATATGATTGGAGTTAAGTTATGAAAGTTATTTTACTTGCAGGTGGGTTTGGAACTCGCTTATCCGAATACACAGATGTAGTACCGAAACCGATGGTACCTGTTGGAGGGAAACCCATTCTTTGGCACATTATGCAAACCTATGCGCACTTTGGACATAAAGATTTTTATGTTGCTCTAGGGTACAAGGCTGAAGTAATCAAAGAGTATTTTCTGAATTATCGTGCACTTAATTCAGACTTTACAGTTGATCTCGAGTCCGGCAAGGTATCACCGCATCAAGTAGATTCTGTAGATTGGAATGTGACATTAGTTAACACTGGTGATAAATCTATGACCGGTGGTCGCGTTAAGCGAATGCAACCTTTTATTGGTAGCGAGACTTGTATGCTGACCTACGGTGATGGTGTGGCTAATATTGATTTAGATGCGTTGCTAGCCTTTCACCGAAGTCACGGCAAGATGGTAACAGTATCTGCCGTACGCCCTGCTGCACGTTTTGGTGAGTTGGAAATGGATGGTGAACGTGTTGTTAGTTTTCAGGAAAAGCCACAATTACATGAAGGCTGGATCAATGGGGGCTATTTTGTGATTGAACCAGAATTCTTTGATTTTATTGCTGGTGATTCGACATTATTGGAAAGAGAGCCTTTAGAGCAAGTAACCAAAGCAGGTGAATTGATGGCTTATAGTCACGATGGATTTTGGCATTGTATGGATACAAAGCGGGATCATGAATTACTGGAGTCCCTTTGGGAAAAAGGAGCGCCATGGCGCCCATAGGGTAGCCGATGAATATATTAATTACCGGAGGCTTCGGCTTAGTTGGTGGTAGAGCAGCCAAGTATTTACAGCAGCTTGGACATCATATTATTCTGGGATCTCGCAAGGAAAGCAATCCACCTGATTGGTTACCTCAAGGCAAAGTTGCTCATACTGACTGGAGTAAAGAATCTAGTCTGGAAGAGCTATGTAGAGACGTGGATGTTGTGATTCAAGCTGCTGGGGTAAATGCCCAAGATTGTTCAAATGATCCAGTTGCTGCACTTGAGTTTAATGGTGTGGCAACAGCACGTTTACATCGTGCTGCAAGTAAAGCTGGCGTAAAACGATTTATCTACCTTTCTACAGCACATGTCTATGCTAGTTCACTCATTGGGACTATTTCTGAAAATACTTGTCCACAGAATATACATCCTTATGCCACATCACATTTTGCAGGTGAGAATGCTATTTTGGGTGCTAGACAACAGGAAAAAATTGAAACTGTTGTATTAAGACTATCTAATGCTTTTGGTGCTCCTATGCAAAGTAAAACAAATTGTTGGATGTTGTTGATGAATGACTTATGTAGGCAGGCTGTTTGTCAACACAAGTTGACTCTTCGCTCCGCAGGCTTGCAAAGGCGAGATTTTGTTACCTTGCAAGATGTGACTAATGCAATTGACCACGTCGTTAACTTAGATACAGATCAGGTTGAGGGTAAGATATTTAATATTGGAGGAGCATGGACTCCGCGAGTTATCGATATGCTTGAACTAGTACAGGATCGCTGTTTAACTGTTTTAGGGTTTACTCCTGATGCAATTTATCCCAAGCCGACTAAGAAAGAGGTAACGATAGATTTAGAGTTTCAAATTAATAAGTTACTTTCCACAGGTTTTAAGTTGTCAGGGAACGTGATAGATGAAGTTGATGAGATGTTATTATTCTGTCAAAAAGCTTTTGGTAATCATTGATGGATAATTCACCCATCGTTACGGTAATTATACCAACATACAACCACGCACATTTCTTAAAAGAAGCTCTCTCTTCGTTGCTTGGACAAACATTTACAGATTGGGAAGCGATTGTTGTCAATAATTTTTCTGAAGATGATACAGTTTCGGTTGTAGAATCATTCGCTGATTCGAGAATTATCTTAGAAAATTTTAGTAATAAAGGGGTTATTGCAGCATCAAGAAATAGAGGAATAAAATTAGCTCGAGGAAAATATATTGCTTTTCTCGACTCAGATGATACTTGGTTTCCAGAGAAACTGGCTAAATGCTTAGTTGCTTTTGTTAATGATGTCAGTCTTGTTTGTCATGGCCTTCAATGGTTTGGAGATCAAAAAAGAGATATGTTTTGTGGTCCTGAAAAACGTGCATCATTTGAAGCTTTACTTGATTATGGAAATTGTATTACTCCCTCAGCAACTGTAGTGCTTAAAGAATGGGTAGAATCAGTTGGGTGTTTTTCAGAGGATCCGAGATTAGTTACTTCTGAGGATTACCATCTCTGGCTAAAACTAGCTAAAGAAAATATTAAAGTTTACTGTATAAGAGAAATACTTGGCCAATATCGTATTCATTCTGGTAATCAAAGTGGTTCCGTTTTACGTCATATGAACGCATCTTTGAGTGTGATTAATGAATTTTTTCCTAAGCAAGATGTATCACAAAATATATTTACTCGAATACGAATCAGAAGATGTTATTGCCGTATTTATTATGGTGCCGGTAGAGCAATGCAGCATAAGGGACAATTTTTTAGAGCTTTTCCATTATTGTTTCGTGCGATAGCATATTCGCCATTTTTTATGAAGAGCTATATTGCAGTGTTAGTCAGCTTAGTTGGTGTGGTACGAAAATGACAAATGTAAACCTTCAAGTAAGCTCTCAAAAGTATATATCTTTAGGAGTGCTTTTAGGTCTACTTGTGATAATTATTCCAGTTTTCATGTTCAATATAGGTGCTGATGGTAGCAACCCATATGTCGATGAACTTTCCCCTTTTATTGTGTTATCCATGTCTTGTTTTGTATTGTTTGTGTTATGGGTAAATCGAAATAGACGAATAGCTGTCCTAGAAGTATTTATATTCGTTTATATAATTTTCTGGCATTTTAGATTTTTAACACTTGCATTATTTCCAGACGGAGAGCTTGTACTTACCCGAACAGTATTAATTGATAGTGAAATATTTAATGACTATATTTGGTTAGTGTTTATATCTCTAGTTGCCACAGTAATAGGTATTTGTATTGGTTTTGGATTAAGCAATATAAAATCTGAGCGCTATAAAGAAAAGAAAAGAAGATGTAGCCATAAATTAACTATTTTAGTATACAGGAAAAAGTATAATATTTTATTGTATTGCTTGTTCGCTTTTGGTTATGAACTATATTTTATGCAAATATTACCCGGGTTTCTTCCTAGCTGGAAAGGATATTTAGGATTCCTTTTTTCATTTGAATTTTTCCTGTTTTTAGTCGCGCTTACTTTGTTAAATGAATTAGTGTCAACAAAATTTAAGGTGATAATGTTTACCCTTATACTTCTATATGTATTAATGACAGTAATATCAGGAAGTAGAAGCGTACTTATGCATTTTGTTATAGTCGTCCTATTTCTATTACTTGTTTTCGATAAACCAATAAAGTTCAGACTTAGACATTTTTTCTTAATTCTGTTGATCGGTATTTTTATCGTTTTTAGTTTTGCGTATGGGACATACCAACGCCACACGAGAAGCATAAGTGGTTTTAGCTTTAATTTGGAATCAACACAATATATTTTAAAAAACATTGGCGAAATGGAAAGTTGGGAAGGGATGTTGGGTGTAGCTGCGGCTCGAGCAGGTTTTTTAGATTTTAGTGCGGAGCTTTTTGCAAACCCAAAATATGGCGAAGTGGTTACAATTGAAAATATTATTAAGGCTACGATAGATGGTTCTACTCCAGGAGCTATATTTGAAGACAGCAAGTTACTTGAGCATAGAATAAAAGATATATATAACCCTAATAAAACTGGTTATCAGTCAGATGCACTTGGGGTGGTAGGTGAAAATTATTTATTATTTGGCTATGCATCTCCCTTTGTCATTGCTTTTGTCGCTTTTATTATTACATATATATATTATGCTTCAAATTGGTCGATATTTGGTGTTTATATAAAATTTATTATGGCTTTAGTACTTATGAATTGGTGGAATAGTTTTGGGTATGATTTGCTATTTTTGAATTTCACAAGACAGCTAGTCTTTGGTTTTATTTTACTAACATTGATATTTTATCTACGCGTTGGAAGTAACTTAAAAAAATGAATAACATAAGCTATACTGAAAGCTTAGAAAATATTGATAATAGACTTGCTAATGCAAGTGCCGATCTATTCTTTGGATCATAAATGGCATGATCAGATATTCTGGTTAAGGTAGATCGCGCCAGCATTCTGAACTCACTGGAAGTGCGCGCGCCCTTGCTGGAACCGCTTGATCGAGTTTGCCTTTGGCAAAGTCCCTTCGCGGTTAAAAGCGACCCAGATGGAAAAGAAGATTTTGCTCAAACGCCTGACTGCCCGCGTGTTGTCACCCGAATTTGACCGACAACGCAAACAGGGCTTTTCAATCCCGCTGGGGGAGTGGCTGAAATTTGGGGCATTTAGGTCGTTGTTTAATGAAGTACTGCGTGACCCAGAGTGCAGCTTTGATGCGGGTATCGTGGACAGTCTACTCCGCGGCCAAGACCAAGGCCAAGGCCGTAGAAACGGCGAACGCTTGTTTGCTTTGGTGTTGTTTGAATTATGGCGTCGGGAATATAGGGTTACTTTTTAAGGTTAATGGAGACTTTTTGTGAAATTTGAAGAAATGAAGTTTGTCAATATTCAGGTAGGTCTCTGGGGGCATCTAGTTGCCCGTGGTACCAAACCAGTATGAGATTTTATAAATGAATGAGGTTAATGTAATGAACGAAGAGAGTCTTAAAACGGCTGATTTGAAATTGGCGATTATTGGCTTGGGCTATGTAGGCCTGCCGTTGGCTATGGAGTTTGGTAAAAAACGCTCGGTGATGTGCTTTGATATTAATCAGGCGCGGGTGGATGAGTTAAAGTCTGGACAGGATCACACACTAGAGGCTAGCACTGAAGATCTAGCTGCCGCAAAGTATTTGAGTTACTCCACCTCACTGGAAGACTTGCGCGCATGTAACTGCTACATAGTGACTGTGCCAACGCCTATTGATAAACACAATCAGCCTGATCTAACACCCTTAATCAAGGCCTCTGAAACTATAGGTAAAGTGCTTAAAGTGGGCGACATAGTCATTTATGAATCTACAGTGTACCCAGGTGCAACCGAGGAAGATTGTGTTCCTGTACTAGAGAAGTTCTCTGGACTGTCGTATAAAAAGGATTTTTTTGCAGGATATTCACCTGAGCGAATCAACCCAGGTGATAAAGAACACCGTGTAACTACCATTAAAAAAGTCACCTCTGGCTCCACTCCTGCAATTGCTGATTTGGTCGATGCGCTTTACAACGAGATTATTACGGTAGGTACCCACAAGGCGCCTAGTATCAAAGTGGCGGAAGCGGCAAAGGTTATCGAAAATACCCAAAGAGATATCAATATTGCACTAATCAATGAATTGGCGCTTATTTT
>Ga0209142_1000810_pt1 | contig 19294 bp, 18 predicted proteins | sample SaaInlV_120m_DNA_FD_184678 | JGI IMG/M metagenome (GOLD analysis project Ga0209142, IMG submission 184678) | Marine microbial communities from expanding oxygen minimum zones in the Saanich Inlet - Saanich Inlet SI074_LV_200m_DNA (SPAdes) (version 2) | ecosystem: Environmental > Aquatic > Marine... | reverse complement strand
CACCATTAATATAATTAAATGCTTGGAGCTTAGGCAATGCAATTGGATAGTGTATACCCGTCTCTATTTTTTCTGACTTTAAGTACTCTTTTAACTTGTCTCGCTCTGGAAACCTAATAACAAAAAGGTGGTAAGCGTGTTTTACTAAGCTATTTATTCTAGGCACCCTAACCTTTGTTATATTTTTCATTTCATCAATATATATATTTGCAATCATAACTCTATGATCAATCCAAATATCTAAATATTGAAGTTTTACATTTAATATTGCCGCTTGTAGGCCATCTAAACGGGAATTTCGCCCTCCAAATTCATGGTTATATTTTGTAATACGACCATGGTTAGCACTCATTCTGCATTTTATAGCCAATTCCTTATTGTTAGTAACGATTGCACCGCCATCACCATAAGCGCCTAGATTTTTCCCTGGATAGAAGCTAAAACAACCTACATCTCCAATAGCGCCAACTCTTCTCCCTTTATATTCCGCACCATGCGCCTGAGCACAATCTTCAATAATTTTTAAACCAAACTGTTTAGCAATATCCAATATCGGATCCATGTCGCATGGATGGCCATAAAGATGCACTACCATAATTGCTGAGGTTTTTAATGTAATCCTTTTCCTTACATCACTAACATCGATCGTATAATCGTCTGAATTAGCATCACAAAAAACTATTTTATGACCGCTTCTGCTTACCGATTCGGCACTTGAAATAAAACTGTTCGCTGGAACAATAATTTCACTGCCTTTAGGTAAATCTAACGATTCAATAGCAATCTCTAATGCGTCAGTACCATTGCCGACTCCAATGCAGTAACCAGCGCCTATATATTTAGAAAAATTTTCCTCAAATTGGGCTACATACTTTCCACCAATGAAAGCAGAGTTTTCAATAACGTCTTGAATAGCTCGATCTATTTCTGGCTTAATGTTTTGATATTGAACTTTTAAATCTAGAAATTTAACCATTTTTATACCCCTTACTTAAATATATTTTATGATTATTGATTAATAAATATGGCGGCTCAAAGCCTGGCATACTAGTTGCTCTTATATACTTATATATTGTTTTCTCATCCCAAGAAATGTCTATTCTCTTTAATTCTTCTATCTCTTGTCTATAGCAAATGTTAGTTCCAAACTCTTCAATGCGTGAGAATTGCTTGATAGGTAAAAAATCTTTTTTTAAAATTCTACTCAAGTTTTCTTTGAATAAGATAACACTATATTCTAAAGTTTTCTCATAAAGCTCACCTACCCACATATCTTTATCAATTGAAAATCTTTTTTCAAACAAAATATCTCCAGAATCAATACCTTCATCGATTAAATGTAGCGTTGCACCAAATTCTTTTTTTTCATCAATAATGGCTAACGTAAACTGATTACAGCCCCTGTATTCTGGCAGGGGGGCCATGTGCAAGTTAACATTAAGACTTGCTACATCCAGATGCATTTTTCTCAAAATTTCATGGTACTGAACCGATATATTAACATCGACATTATTAAGTTTACTATACATGTCTAATGATTTAAATATTGTTAAATTACTATCCTCTGCGAGTTTTTTTATTGCGTTACCGTGCATATTTGTCAAAACACCAACGATTCTATATCCAGGATTACAATTAACAAAATTAATAAGCTCTATAAGAATCTGACATCCTACATCCTTAGAGCCCATAAAAAATATATCCCTCATCTTCTTCCTAGTCTACATTTATTTGGTTTAAATTTTAAAAAAACCTCTTTTCCAGTTTCTGCAGACTCATAAATTGCATTAATTAACTCTATACTCTTACGCCCTTGCAATCCATCAACTAAGTTTGCACTTCCGTTTTCTATGCAATCAACAACATGCTCATAATATGCCTGATGCCCAAAACCGTATACGTTTGGTGGATTAACTGAGAATTCTTCCAAAACATTAGCATCCCCATCTTGTTCATCTTCAAAAATCCATGTTTGCATTTTATTTACCGCTACACCACCCACCACAACCGTTCCTTTTTCACCTAAAATTGATATTGACCCCTCTAAATTTGCCGGTCTTGTCGCGGTAGTAGCTTCAATAATTCCAAGAGCTCCATTTTTAAACTTTAACGTAACAATTGCCGTATCTTCTGTTTCTATGTCTGCCAATGCAGTGGTCATCTTTGCAAAGACACTTTCAACATCGCCCATCATCCATTCAAGCATATCTACATGATGGCTCGCTTGATTTGTCAAAACTCCACCATCCATAGCCCAAGTCCCTCTCCATGAATCCTGATCGTAATAAGCTTGGTGCCTTGCCCATCTAACCCTGACAGTGCCCAAACTCAATTTTCCAAATCTACCACTCTCTAATGCCTCTCTCAATTTAACAACTGGAACATTAAATCTATTTTGTTTAATAACGAATAATTTGATATTATTTTCATCACAGGCATAAATCATATTTTCCGTATCTTCAATAGTTAGCGCCATAGGCTTTTCAACCATTATATGTTTGCCGTACTTAGATAAATTGACTACATGTTTTGCATGAAGACCACTTGGTGTTAAAACGACAACGACATCAATGCTTTCATTCTGCATCATCTTATCCATATCATCATATGCCGCAATATTAAATAAATCTGAAATTTTCTTTGCCTTAGTAACGGACAAATCACACAAGGCAACAAGCTTAGCACCTTTGATTTGACTATAACCAAGAAGCTCAGAATGACGTTTGGAAATACGCCCACAACCAACTAATGCAAATTTAAGCATTTTCAATCCTATTAATTACCAAGAAACTTTATATTACGATGTTTAAAATAATCATCAACAACCCATGAAACATGATTTCTATAGCCCTTCTTATCATTCAGAACATCGTAATATGAAGTAATGGCGATATTATAAGAAGGATCAATCCAATATTGGAAGACTTTTTTATCAAATTTATGCCATTGATCTTTTCCAAATGGAATAAAACAAGGCTTCATAAGCAATCTAAAGGCTCCTAGCCAGGCCGGTGAAATTTTTTTCTTATTTACAGGAATATCTTTCCAGACCTTTCCCCAATTATTTTGATAAAGTGATTCGATATATAAAGTTTGACCCAGTTTGTACTCTAAAGGCACGCCTTCCCAAAAATTAAGAAAATTATCACTCCATAATGGTAAACGCCAATCATACCCAAAATAATCATAAGCACGCTGTTGATTAACAACGTATTGAGTTTGCCTACCCGCATATTCAAGACATTCAGTAATACCAAATATTTTATCTTTGGGAAGATCTATAGGAATATTTCTCTCTATAGAATGCTTATTTAATTCTGAAACTATCATCGTATCATTACTAGTGTTGCGTAGACACTCCCACAATGAAAAATGTTTATCTAAAAAATGATTGAAATAAACGCCTTTCATAGTAATTGCACTATTCTCATTATTTAATTTATTTATAACGTGACCACCAGATATAAAATCACCAGAATTACCATTTATAATCACAGCATCTTTGTCGATTATATTATTTTTAAAAAGTAGGTAGATTTCAGATACATCTTGAACAGCCGGAACAGATGCATACGATTCAAATTCATCAATATATTGACGATATACATCAGATTCAAAAAATAACTTTTGTGACTTGATAGAAACTGGGATGTTTATCCAAGGGTACCCCAGTTTATCAGCAATAGCTCGAGCAGTAACAGACTCAAAGTTCCCACTTTTACCGTACGAGAAGCAAAGAACATTTTTTACTCCCATCTCCTTAAGGCCGCTAGCAATAAGCCTAGAATCATTCCCTGCACTAAGAGGAATTACAATCTGCCTGCCCTCTGCACTTTTTACAATATCTTGAATAGTTGACCAACAAATCTCTGAAAACTCCTTTATCAACTTATTTTTGTTTCGAGCATTGTTTACCAGCCAAGGTGAGTATGTGTAATAATATTTTCTTGTTAATTTTGATTCAAAAACAAAAATACATTCCCCAGCATTTAGTTGATACAAATCCTCAATCATTGTACGTCTACCAATACAATACCCAGACATGGAAATCTGCACAACACCTCGAGAATCTAATTTTGATATATCTATTTTTGATCGATCTTTGAGTAATTGAGTGTAAGGACTAATAGAAAAATCCTCTGAACTAGAGCCAGTATAATACAAAGGAATAGAGCGTATTTTATCAACCGCGCCAAACAGCCATGTATTTGCATCTATAACAATGGCAAAATGTCCGTTATTTTTTTTAACTATATTAGATAAATTGGCTGCATTAGCAGTACTATTTAATATTAATTTATTAATTTCTTCTATTAGAGCATCAATTGAACAATTGTTTAAATACCCCTTAAACCAAATATTTATTTTATTATGGGAAAATAAAGTCCATCCATGCTTTTCTTCTAATAACGTACTAGCCATTTTTATATTTTATTTTTTGACTACTCGAATATGCTTTCGAATACCAGTCATTATTATCAAGTAAATAGTCATGGTTGCCTATGTCTTCGACTATACCATTTTTTAAAACAATAATTTTATCAGAATTAGAAACGCCAAATAAATCATGAGAAACAATAATTATAGTTTGTCTTCTTTGATCTCGTATTGACGATAATACTGCATTGAAATTAGTCGATGATTCTATGTCTAAGTTACTAGTCGGTTCATCCAATATGAGAATTTGTGCATTACTAGCCAAGGCGCGAGCAAGGTCTATACGCTGACGCTGACCACCTGACAGTTTTATTGCATCTTCTCCAATTAAAGAATTATAACCGTCTGACAACTCCTTAATAAAATGGGAAGCGCCTGCCAATTTACAAGCTTCTTTTATTTCATATTCACCTATATTTGAATTACCGTATTGGACGTGATCACTAATTGACCCTTCAAAAATTTGAGGGTTTTGCGGAACATAAGAAATTTTACTTCTAAACTCATTTATTTCAAATTCATTAATATTATTTTCATCAATAAATATAGCGCCTTTTTGGGGGACCCTCAGGCGAGGAAAAAGATCTATTAATGTTGATTTTCCACTGCCAGAGGGGCCAACTATTGCCGTTATTTCACCTGAATTTATTTCAAATGAAACACCATTAACAACATTGGACCTACAGCCTGGATAATGATAGAAAATATCTTTCAATTTAATCTTTGCAAATAATCCGTTAAAATTTAATATCCCATCATTTTTTTCATGCGATTCTGCCATTTTATCACTACGAGACTTTACAATTTCAAGCGCACCTAATGCGTCCATAATTTGTTGACGACTCTCAATAAGTCCTTTTACAATAGGCAATAACCGCATAGAAATAATCATATATAGTCCAATAATTTCAATTGACATAGATAATAAACTATAAGAAATATACAGAAAAAACAAACTCATTAATATAATTACTGGTTCCATTACCATGTCAGTACGATTAGCTAGAATTGAAGCAGATACATTGTGTGAATGTTGTTCTTTAACAAGATGATTAAAACTCTTCATTTCAGCGCCTCCACTCCCTGAAAGTCGTATAATTCTAGGTGACTTAAAACGACTTACAATAAATGATGATAATAATGTATTAGTATTTACCAAATCTTTGCCGACATCTTTACTTTTTCTGATCCAACCTTGTGGAATACGAGATGCTAGCATGAAAACAAGCAATGAAAGAAATGTCATTTCAAGTGAAATTATTGATAGCACTGCAATGTATATCACAAACATAATTAAATGAATCAAAAACCGAATTGGAATCATTACAGCAGATACGGAGCGTGGAATTTCACCTATCATAATATTAGTTAAACTGCCTGCCGATAATGTTTCTTGATACGATAAATCAGCTTTTAAATATTTTAAGAAGATTTCAGACCGAACTTTTTTTTGTAAATATGATGTTAATCTAGCCTGGTACAGAACCTTTATGTATAACAAAATCTGCCTAGTTAGAAAGAATAAAAAGGCAACTGATAATAGCAATATCAATGTCACATTTAAATCTAAAAAAATAGATATCTCAACTATTTTTGTCCATAAAACTGAATCAGCAGCCAACAGGCTTAAATTTTCTCCTGATTCTATATATTGAAATATTGGATAAAATATCCCAATACCAAATGCTTCTGAAATAGTAGAAAGAAATGTTAATATCAATATTGTTACTATGCTCTTAACCCGAATTCCAATCAACTGGTTGTATTGTATAAATGTTTTTAACATGATATTTTTAGTTTCCTTCTACCCTAAAATTAAAATATACTTTTCTCTTGTTTTTTATAAAATCTGTTCGTCTTCTTTAACTGCTTTAGAGGGTTCCATGGCAATCTCTGCATTGGCAAGAAAGGTCTTCTTCCAGTTCACTAGGTTCTGTGGCAGGATGTTGTGCTTGCTAGCAATCTCTGCCAGGGTATCTGCATTTTGCAGTAGTTCAAGAACAAGTTTAGTCTTGAATGCTGAGGTGTAATTGGTTCGTTTTTTACTCATGATTTTTTACTCCGAATTGTTGGGTTTAGTTTAACTCGTTCGAAATAAGAAATCTTAAATTGTTGTCTTAATTTGTTGGGGTGCTATAAAGGTCACTATTTAATCTGTATTAGTCAAATTTATATTTTTACCATCTATATAATTCGGCTCGTATTTCGTTGTTAACTTCTTACACGCTGTTTTAACTATGTCTTTCACCCCTCCAGAATAAATTAACGATGTATAAGGTATATAATGTGTACATTCTTGACAACAATTTGGTAGATCTCCTCCATCTAACCAATTGTTTCTAATAGATTCTAATTTAGGATCTCGATACGCCTCTTCCATGGTGTTGTATTCCTTAATATTTCCACAAAATAATTCTGGCTCAATTCTACATGAACACCCTTGAATCGTTCCATCATATAGAACCTGCAACTTTCGATACAAAGCATAACATGGTAATCTTTTTTCCTCTGTATTTTTATTAAGTTTATGACCTTGTGGAAGGTTTGACACCGTCACAGACCCTCTGTAATTATCCCACTTCTCTAATATGGATATTTTTCTCTTTCCTATCAACTTGGCAATTTTCTTATAATCATTTGATGAGTACAAAGTATCGTAGGGCTTATCCACTCTTAAAAGCAATGAAATATTTATAATATTACCATGCTTCTTGTTAGTCTCTAATAATCCAATTATATTACTTACTACACGATCATAGTCATCTGTCCCATAAAGTCTCTTATAAATATCGGCACTTCCTATTGAAGTTGATATATTTAATACCGTTATTCCAGATTTAATTATATTATCGTAACCAAAATTATCCATCAGAATAGCATTGGTATACAAAGTCACGCTATCAATATTTTTGAACGTCCTTGCTCTATCAATCAACTTTAACCAGCGTTTATCTGCAGATGGTTCACCCAAAATTGCACCGAAGGATAAAGTACCTCCACCGGCTTTTGAATACAATTGAAGGAGTTTCTCAAATACTGCATTCTTAGCTGTTCCCTTTCTTCTGGGATCAACACCCTCTCCATTCAGAAGGGACTTTCCATAACCACAAAAAGAACATTTTGCATTACAAATATTTGTCAATTCAATACCAACATTTAGAGGTTTTTTTGATTTTAGAATATCTTCTGGAGTCAACCACGGATCTTTTTTATATACAGTCTTGTAAGCGTATTTTAACAATTTATTCATAATACCAAATATCTACATCAATTTTTGGGGATTAATTTTTGGGGGATTACACTTACATTATCGCAATTAAACTTATAATCAAACTTAGTAAAAAATCTCTGAGAATAATTACTATCATCTTCCATTATTTCATTTATTGCATTCAAAAAATCTAGAAATGAATCCTTTATAACAAAATTAGGATAAGGTGATAAATAATCGATAATCATGTCACTTGGGATTGCTTTAATATACTGTATTACTGGAAGTTTCACATCAAAATATTCTTTTATTACAGTGCTGTTGTTATTAAATACAGAGAATATTGCGCTTGACGCTAAGACCATCGGATGCAGTTTTGTTATAACATAATTTATATTCCCTTCTGAAACTTTATTTGCATCAGAGATGTATCTTTCAATTAATTCGATATCAGCATATGCGTGTGGCTTGATAAATATTTTATTTTCTGGAATTATTGTTGTAATCGCAACCAACGTGTCTATGAAATTTTTTTTAAAATGTAATTCCTTCCTTTCATCATTCTGATGTCCAATATGTCCAAGAATAAATACTACAATCTTGTTTTTAACCTTCACTTCATTGATCTCTTTTGCAATGTAATTTTCAGAATTGTTAACTAAAAAGTCAACCCATGCGCTTGATTTTTCAGGATGAGAGTATATAATTTTTTTTGATTGATGTGCATTAGGATGTTTAAAATAATTCCATTCTTTATCAAACCCTAGCAACCTTCCAGCTCTCATATATTTACTCTTTTGACGCTCTGTCAATTTAATATTACTGTTTTTTAATCTAAATTGATAATAATCAATGTTATCTGATCTCAAAATAGCATTCTTAAATTCCTGTTCATATCTTCCATTGCTGTTAGATTCAACTAATATTATTTTTTTTCTTTTTATAAATCTAGCAAAACCTTTAAATATCTTCTCATCAAGCAAGCCGAAATGAAGTAGTATGTCACCCATAAAGATAGATCTAATCCATACTCTTAATAAAAATAATATTGAGTATAGTTTACGAATATATTTATGCTTGTATCCATTAGATCCTAGGTTGGTAATTTTTCCAAGCCTTGCAATTAAATCTCCAAATACAATATTATTATTTATTATTGTTTCATACGAAACTTTGTCAAAAATTATAAAATTAAACTCAACTCCGCATTTTTCATGTAACTGCATACAAAATGGAATTATCGAATCTAGAGATATTAATTTATTTTTTAGAAAAACATGCGCAATCATATTCTTATACTAACACTTTTACCAATAAAATAAATCATATGCATCTATTGTCTAATTTTAGAATTAAATCAGCAATCATAAAATCGTACTCAGTATCTATATCTATAGATTTATTTTGACTCATTATATAGGCGTAACAATTTGTTGGAAAAACTAGTTTATTTTCACGTAATACTCTATCAATTGATAATATATAAATAGCCCCATTAATACGATATTTCTTACTAAAATCTTGACTTCTTTTTCCTAAGTCTTTATCTGGTATAAAACCATCCATTGATAAATCATAAGGCAATGTGTTTATCCATTCGACTGGATGATCAACCTCTGACACCCCTATCACACCATCTGCACCCTTATCAAGAAATAATTCTATAGCTTCATCAATATGAATACTCGTTCGCAATGGTGATGTTGGTTGCAATATAACTACATATTTATAGTTAAACCCTCTTTTATGCAAAGCACTTATGGCATGCATAACCACATCTATTGATGATGCTTCATCACTTGACAACCTAGCTGGCCTTATAAAAGGCACATCAGCTCCATATTTCAAACTCACATCTGCAATTTCTTTATCATCGGTAGAAACAACTACAGAATCAATATATTTCGATCCAAGTCCAGCATCTATAGACCAAGATACTAATGGCTTGTCATTCAAATACTTTAAATTTTTTCGTGGCAATCTTTTACTGCCTCCTCTAGCAGTAACCAATCCTAGCACTTCCCCATCTAAAATCATTAGAAAATTTTAGTAATATCTATCTGTGCTTGTCGATATTCATCCATACGTCCGATATCCAACCAATACTCATGAATAGGAAATGCATTAACTATACCACCATTTATTTCTTGTTTTAGAAAATCAGTCATATCTAAATAAGATTTTCCATCTACCTTATCAATAAGGTCTTTATTTAAAACATAAATACCGGCATTAACAAAAAACTTGTGCACTGGTTTTTCTTGAATATCTCGAATATTGCAATCATCAACTTGAACTACGCCGTATGGCACTTGAAAATCATATTCTCTAACGCACATCGTCGCATCTGCATTGTTGTTATTATGAAAGTCTAACAAATTCTTAAAATCAACTCGAGTTAAGATATCACCATTCATTACTATAATTGGTAAATTTGCAAGATTATCTGGCAATAATCCTAAAGATCCAGCTGTGCCTAACGGCACATCCTCTTCAACATATTTGATGCTAACACCGTATTTATTGCCATTACTAAAATAATTCTTAATTAATTCAGGTTTAAAATGAGTGGAGATATAAAAATCATGAAATCCATGATTGATAAATTGATCAATAATAATCTCCAAAATTGGCTTATTACCAACCTTTAACAAAGGTTTAGGTATATTTTTCGTTAAAGGATGTAATCTTGTGCCAAACCCTCCAGCCATAATAAATACAGGGTTATCAAAAGAAGGATTTTCAATTAGATGCTGTATAGTTTGAAGATCACAGAGTATTCCATTTTCATCTACAATTGGCATATGTATCAAGCCTTTGATTAGCATTGAAGATAATAATTCCTTGCGAGAAAGGAGCTTATTTTTTTTAACAGGTTGATTATTCATCAAAGTCCTGATCTCACTATCCATTGTTGTTTTATTAATCAGTGCGCGTCTAATATCACCATCTGTAACAGTTCCCAGTAATTTTTTATGTTTATCTGTAACAAGTACGATTCTACAGCCCTCTTTATTCAAAATATTAATTGCATGCTCTAATGAATCATTAGGTTTTATTAGTAATGCTTCCCAGTCAAACATTAGCTCTTCCTCCAAATAGGGTTTTTTAATTCCCAGTTGCCATTAACTTTATTCCATAGATACGGAGATCTAAACTTTGCAATCACTCTTGTATTCATTATTTTATATCAACAAATTTCTTTACCACTGAGAGCGGTTGTCTAATTAATTCATTAACAATTCTTCTAGAAGAATTTCCAGTGCCATATATGTTTTTCACTTTTTGAACCTCCTCTTGAAAATCAACAGACAAAGCAAATGAAATAGATTCTTCCAATGAATCAATCTTACAATCAATGATATTGCCACTTCTTTGCCGTCCTTTTTGTCTATCTCCAATATTTATAACTGGTTTATTAAAACTCGCCGCTTCTATAATCCCACTTGAAGTGTTACCAATCAATACATCAGTATACTTCATAGCACTTAGATACCTAAGCTGTCCTAGACTCTTCACTACTTTGTATTTATTGCAATCTTCTTGGCAAAATTTTTCTATTTCCTTATTAACTATTTTTCCACCAGTATCAGCATTAGCATAAGTAAACAAAACATTTAAACTCTTTGCTTTCAACGCTTGGAATATTTGCCTTAAATCACTCAATATATCGTCCTCACTAAGAGTTACAGGATGGTATGTAAAAAGCGCACTCTTAGGGCCAAAATACCAATCCAAACAACTTTCAAGTTCACTTTTTGAAAGTAACTCAAAATTTATAATATTATCAATCCCTGGAGCTCCAGTATTAAATACCTTCGATGGATCCTCTCCCATCTGAACTATACGTTGTTTGTGTTCTTGAGTAGAACAAAAATGTAAATTACTCATTTTAGTAATTGAGTGTCTAATCTGCTCATCTACAGCACCCTCAGTAACCTCCCCACCATGTATATGAGCAATAGGAATATTCATTAACATTGCCGTAGTTGCGGCCGCATGCGTCTCAAACCTATCGCCTAAAAGTAATACAATATCGGGTTGCAACCTCTGAAAAGAATCAGAAAGTAAAATAGTCGCCAAGCCTGTTGATTTTGCTATTGATGGTCTTGTATTTGCAGATAAAAGATTTTCAATCTTGTCATCTATAATAAATCCATCGCCTTCTATTTTCTCATAGGTTAAACCAAATTCCTCAGATAAGTGCATTGTGGTTGCAATTATTTGAAGCCGAAGCTTACCAACAGATTCAATGACTTTTAGTATTGGATACAATAAACCGTACTCTGCACGAGTGCCAGTAACTACACATATTTTTCTTTCACTCATATCAAATCATCCATTTGATAATTCTTTGTAGCAATGGATCCAATGATAGAATCCCAATTCATAGGACTAATTCCTATCCCTGGTCGTTTCACCGAAATATTATCCTTAGAAAACACTTCGCCCTCTTTAATTGAACAACTAGCAACAATGGATTTCCTTGCAATTATAAGGTTTGGTTGCTCGCTTTTACTCGGTTTTTTGATACCATCGCCCATTGCTCTTTCAATATTTCGTATTGCAACTATCATTTCTCTTAACTCTTCCGGGTTTAAAGATGCCTTGTGATCTGGACCATTCATTGTTTTATCCAAAGTAAAATGTTTTTCAATCACTGACGCACCTAATGCCACTGCAGCAATATCAACTTCAATTCCTAGTGTATGATCACTATACCCATATCGAACATTAAAAGCATCGGCAATTGTCGTCATTGCATTTAAATTCACATCTTCTATCGGTGTTGGATACATGGTATTGGCATGAAGCACTGTAATATTTTCTTTTGTAGTTCCAGAATCAACTAAAATCTCTAGAGCATTCTCTATTTCTACCATATTCGACATGCCTGTTGAAATGATAATTTGTTTATTTAATGATCCAATATGCCTAAGATAAGGGAGGTTTGTTATTTCTCCGCTTGGAATTTTAAATATTTTAAGTCCTAGATTGTCTAGTAAATCAATACTGTCATGATCAAACGGCGTAGATAGGAACAAAATTTTTTTTTCTTGACAGTGTGTTATTAATTCCTTATGAGCATCAATATCTAACTCAAGTTTTTTGATCATTTCGAACTGAGATTCGCTAGCATCTGTTGTCTGTTTTTGATAGTCTGCCTTAGGTGCATTCTTAGAAACCAATTTATCTGCTTTAAAAGTTTGAAATTTAACGGCATCAGCGCCCGATTCAACAGCAACGTTAATTAATTGGTGAGCCAAATCAATTGAGCCATTGTGATTAACTCCCGCTTCAGCTATGATAAATACACTCATTGAACAACACTTCCGGCTCTTATAAAACTATTTTCATCAATCTTAATGCCTTCTTTGGTCGTGGAGTTACTTCCAATAAAGCTACCTTGTCCCATAACAACTCCTCCATTAATAATTGTATTGGTAGACAGGTGACAATTATCTCCGATTAAGGAGTCATGTTCTACCAATGACATAGTATTAATAATACAATTTTTTCCAATTCTGGCATTTGCATTTACTAAGGCGTAATGCATAACAACTGTCCCATCACCAATAGTGGCATGCTTAGAAACATAAGCCCTTGGGGAAACTATACTTGGCAATATAAAGCCAGATTCTTTTGCTTTTTTAAATAACTTGATTCTCAAATTGGGAGATTTAATCTGACCTACTGTTACTAGGGCATATGTAAATTTCTTCGCAAGCTGATTTAAATCTGAATCACTTCCTATTATTGGATAACCCAAAACAGTTTTTCCAAGTAGATCTGACTTATCAATAATTCCAGCAATGCTAAAACTACCCTCTTCCTCAATTACATCAATAATTGATTTGCAGTGACCACCGCCGCCTATTAATAATAACTCTTTCATTTGAATCCTGCACCGCTTGGTACACTAACAAGCCTTTCTTCTAGCCATTCAGTATTAGACAAGTCAACCGACAAAGAATCTCTAAACATATCAAGAGTATGCATAGAAGTCCATATCGGCCGTGTCATAACTTTATTGTGATTAGTGTACTTCAAAACTTCATCACGCTCTTTTTGATTATTTACAAGGAATGAATTAATCCAATAGTTTGATCTTGAATTATTGGGTTCAATAATAAATTCATATTCCTTATCGGAAAACCAATCGGCATATCGAGTTGCTAGCATGCGTTTACGCTCCACATAATCTGGCAACAACTCTATTTGAGCACATCCAAGAGCCGCATTCAAATTTGGCATTCTATAATTAAATCCAATCTCATCGTGAACATATAACCAAGGATGTTGCCTCTTTGCTGTAGTAGTAATGTGTTTGACTTGCTTGGCAATAATTTCATCATCAGTAATAATCATGCCTCCGCCACCAGTGGTGATAATCTTATTTCCATTAAAACTAATGGCAGACACTGATCCAAATAGTCCGGTATGGGTATCATTATAGGAACTACCTAAAGATTCGGCGGCATCTTCCACTAGTTTGATATTGTATTGTTCACACAAATCTCTAATTTTATAAATACGTACAGGATGTCCAAGATTGTGCATTGGCACACATGCCCTAATAATACGATTAGAAAGCTTATTCCAACACAAACTATCTTCTCTTATTTCCGCATAACGATCCAGAAAATCTGCAAGGCTATCTGGTGACATTCCAAGGGTTGTACGCTCAACGTCAACGAATACAGGTTCTGCCCCACAATATCGAATCGCATTACAAGTTGCAACAAAAGTCAAAGATTGAGTAATTACCTCATCATTATGCTTTACCCCAGACACCATCATAGCTGCATGCAAGGCGGAGGTACCATTGACAGTAGCAACAGCATACTTAGCACCTGTATACTGAGATACTTTCTCTTCAAACTGGTTTACGTAAGCCCCCACGGTTGAAACAAAGGTGGAATCAATCGTATCAAGAAGGTACTCCTTCTCCTTGCCTTCAAAACATGGCGAATGTAATGGGATAAAATCGTTTGTGGCAAACTGATCACGTACAAAAGTTACTAATTCCTTAGAAAAGATATTCATAATTATTTCGCAGTGACCTTACCACCTTCAAAAATATTTTTCTTGTACCAGTCATAAGTTCGTGCAATACCATCAAGAAGGCCAACTTGAGACTTAAAACCAATTAACTCAATAGTCTGACCCATATCCGGCCCTCTGCGGGCAGGTGAACCTGGTGATGCAGGTTTAGCGTTAATATTCAGTTTTTTTCCTACGGTCACAAAGCAAGCCTCAGCTACTTCTTTCATCGTCAATTCTGGGTTTTGTGTCCCCAAGTTTAGGGTTTTTCCCTCACAATCAGAAGATTTCATCATTTTCCAAAGCATCTCAACAGCATCATCAATGTAGCAGAAACAGCGTGTATGGTCGATTGAGAATACCTCAATATAATCGCCTTCCTTAGCAGTGTACGCTTTTCGAAGCTGCTCAGGGATAACATGAGCCATTCCCATGCGTGGTCCATAAACATTATGCGGTCGGAACAAGGTGAACGGGATTCCAGCTTGTTGACACAAAGCTTCACCATAGATTTTTGACAACATATAGGATGTGCGTGGAAGAGAAAGTTCAGTAGTGGTCAATGGTGTACTTTCAGGAGTTGGAATAGATAAATCAAAATGCTTTAAAGTGCCTGCATATACTTCGCTAGTTGATGCAAAAAAAAATCGTGAGAGATTAGCCTGTCTACGTGCAAGATCAATCATATTACCTAGCATACGAATATTATCATAAAGAACATTATATGGCCGCTCCAACACATGCGTCACACCGATAATTGCTGCAAGGTGGAAAATCACATCATAATCTATATCCAGATTTTTGACATTATTAGTGTCAAGCAAATCTACACCAGAAAAACTAACATGGTCTCTAGATAGAATCTCTTTAAGTTCATCGTCATTTACCGCGCGGGCAAAATTATCAACAATATGTACCTGGCAACCTTCTTTTAACAAGCGGTTAGCCAAATGCAACCCTATAAATCCAGCGCCACCAGTAATTAATACTTTTTTAATCATAAACCATCCCCTCTACCAATACTTTCAACCCTTATATTGTGATCTCTTAAATCTTTTCTCTGTTCTTTATTAAGTACAGAGTTAGCATCAAGCAACAGATTGCATCCGGAAGCCCAAGAAACTAAGTCAATTGTTTTATATTGTTGATGTGGTACAGCAAAGACAACCGCATCAAATAAATTAGCTTTAGGTAATTCTTTTACCAATGAGATTCCTAATTCGTCCCAATAACTTACATAAGGATCATGACACACAATATTAACACCTAAACTAATCATTTTTTGCACTAATAACTCTGAAGGAGAATAGCGTGTATCACCAATATCTTGACGATAACTAACACCACAAATCAAAACTTTACTACCTCCAATATCTCTATTCATCAGTTTATCAAGTCTAGACACTACGTGTAATGGCATATTGTGATTGACTTGAACAGCTAAACTAGAAAAAGGAAAGCACAAGTCTGTATTAAAAATTTGCTTGGCAGATGCAGGTGCAAATGTTGGATCTTTTGTTAGACAGTACCCACCAACACCAACACCTGGAGTTCTAATGTTAGAGTGTGTAGGTCTCATCCTAATAGCATCTATTATCTCAAATAAATCAATTCCTACCTGTTCTGAAAATTTTGTCCATTCATCAATAAAAGCAATATTGACAGCGCGATAGGTGTTCTCCAAAACCTTAGCTGTCTCTGACGCAGTAGTAGAATTCAATCGTGTTAATGGGTATTTATCTATATTAATAACATTACTTAAAAAAACTTCACAAGCGTCAGCTGCAATTTTTGTATAGCCAGAAAATACTCGCCAATAATCTGTTATCGACGCAAGATACTCATTGCCCGGCATCACTCTTTCATATGAGTGAGCAATTAAAACATTATCAATTGATAAGCCTCTTAAATTTAATTCACTCTCTAGTGTTGGTACAACTACTTTTTCACATGTTCCAGGAGGAACAGTAGTTTCAATTATAACAAGGGTTTCGGGGGCAATCAATCTTCCTATTTCACTAATAGCATTCTTAAATTGATCAAACTCTAATTGTGGTTCGTTATTTAAATAATCTATATCTAATTGAATATCAACAATAATTATATCTGCATCAGAACAAACAGATTTATCCGTAGTTGCCTTTAAATTTCCTTGTCTAATCGCATGCTTAAAAGCAGATTTAAGATGGTTATCATTAGTAGAAAATGGGAACTCACCACAATTAATCAAATTGACTCTTTCATTCCCTTGTTTATTGTCTAAATCAATACCAACAACATCATAGACAGGTCTATTATTAGACTTTGAAATAGCAATAGCAGTTGCCATAGCTGAACCAACGAACCCAAGACCAATTACACAAACTTTTTGCTTATCCATACATACTATTAAAAATAAAATTAAAAAATTATCATTAGCCTTGGATCATGTAGTATAACTTTAGATACTAAAGTTAGAAGTGATTTGATTATACAAATCCTGCGAAGAAATTGCAATATTTCCATTAAAATTAGACAAATCTGAAAACCCCCAATCAACCATAATATATTTTAATTTATTATTGGCTGCTGCTTTAGCATCTTCAGATCTATCACCTATATAAAGAATCATATCAGCTAAAGTAGTTTCATTTACAACAATCTTATGTAACATTTCTGATTTAGACAATACTTGATTAGAAATATCATCAATTGAAAATATTTCATCGAAAAAACTATTCCACTCTAAATAACTAATAATTTTTCTTGATGGAATATTTCTCTTGTTAGTTGCAATATATAAACGAACGCCATGTAATTTTAAATTACATAGTAATTCATTAATTCCATCAAAAGGAGTTGTTAATAAATACGCTTCATTATCATAACATTTAATAAATTCATGATACAGCATTTCAAGTTTTTTCTCATTGGCCTCTCCATATAGAAACCTTAGAGTATCCATCAATGGAGGGCCGATAATGTTTGTATTTATTTCATGCCTAAGTTTAATTTTGCAATTGAAAAAAGAATCTTTGAGTGCCTTTAAAATTCCTTCTGAAGAATCTACAAGAGTGCCATCTAGATCAAAAATTACCACCTTATCAGTCATTCTTTATAACGCTCTTTTTCATTCTATTAATTGCCTGAGATAGGTCAATCCATACATCTAAACCTAGTTCATTTTTAGCTCTATTAATATTTGGAACATAATAATCACGTGAAAAGTTACCAACTATATGATTGGTGTCACCACAAACCTTTAGTCTTTTTTCAGGTGCTATAATGCCACAAACTTTCTCTGCTAATTCTAATATTGAAATTGATTGATCAGAGCCGACATTGTAAACTTTATGTTTGCATTTTTTCGACATCATTATCAACAACCAGACCGTTAAATCATCTACATCAAGATATGAACGAATAGGGGATCCATCTCCTTTAATTTCAATTACATCCTTATATAGCGCATCATATATAAAGTTACCAATTGCATAATGTAAATCTAGCGGTAAAAAAGGGCCTACAAAAGAAAAGCAGCGAGCTATTACGTATTCAAACCCATATTTATCTGCATAGTAGGCAATAAGAAATTCTGCACTACGCTTACCTTGTGCCAAAGCTGATGCTGGTTCAGTTGTAACTGGCGATCCATTGTATGTTTCTGCAACTGTTGTCATACCATCAGGTAATGGGCCATATACAACACCAGAACTTGTAAATAATATTTTATTCGCATTACACTTAACTGCAAACTTAAGTAGTCTTTCAGTTCCATTTACTAATGTCTTATATTTTTTTAATTGACTCTCCCCATGAAAAGTTTCATGAGCAGACGTAGTAGCCAAATGAAAGATTTTTGAAAATTTTTTCTCAGGAAAAATAAAATCCACAACATCTCCCTGTAAACAATGAATAAAACTAGATTCAAATAAAAGTGGATGGTTGTGCTTGAAAGTTTTTATACTCCTAGTAAGTATTGTAATATCGATATTAAGCTGGTGTTCTTGTTTCACTTTTAGCAGGGAATACAAAAATGAACTTCCAAAAAAACCAGTTCCGCCAGTTATAAAAATACTTTCACCGTCAAGCTCAGACCATGCGCTAAGTTCTCTAGCAAGAATATCTAATTCACTAAAATTTTTCATTACATTTGTAAAATTATTATCTGTGTGTCAGTCAATAGGTGCAAACAAAGTTAGGCCCCCAGACCACTGTTCTGAAACTTGTGTTATCTTTGGAGTTAGCATTTGACTCATCCCCCAAAATTCCAAATGTTGTCCATATGATTTAAAACACAGCATAAGACGTTCATCCACATGTTTGAGGGCAGAAAGACACAAGACCGGAGGATAATCATTCTCATTAACTAATAATCCAGGAGAACCAACAAGTGCGGCGGCAGTATCTAACCCTCCACTCAAAACCAAACCTTTATGAATCGGAAGAGTTTTCATTTGAGCGGATTGTGATGCAATATGTAGTGGTCCGTTAATCTTGGACACATTTCAAGCCACTTTTTCCAATTCAGCCATCTTTTGAGCGGGTGTTATATAACCAATCGCTGAATGAATCCTTTTGTAGTTATAAAAGTAAATATAACTTTCAACATTTTGCACTACC
>Ga0209142_1000806_pt1 | contig 19432 bp, 16 predicted proteins | sample SaaInlV_120m_DNA_FD_184678 | JGI IMG/M metagenome (GOLD analysis project Ga0209142, IMG submission 184678) | Marine microbial communities from expanding oxygen minimum zones in the Saanich Inlet - Saanich Inlet SI074_LV_200m_DNA (SPAdes) (version 2) | ecosystem: Environmental > Aquatic > Marine... | reverse complement strand
ATGATCCAGAAAAGTGAGCAACAACCTCTCTCGCTTCGCTCATGAGCTTGTTGCTCACTTTTCTGGATGACTTTTTAGCACGGGCTACGCCCTGCTCAGAACATTGCACTTATTATATGAATCTAGGCTTGTAATAGCAGATAAACCAGACCAGTAATCGCATTCATCGGGGTGCGGATTTCATGACTCATATTGGCCAGAAACTCATCCTTTGCTTGACCGGCCTTGATCAACTCAGCCGTCCGTGCCTCAACCTCACGCTCTAAAAAGAGGTTGCGATCCATTAACATACGATTTATTTGGTCATTGAACAACGAGGCAATCAAACCAATACCAATGATCAACAGTGCAATCACCGTAACTTGGATACCCAACTCAAACTGCTCCAGCCGTACATCAAACAGCCCCGTACTCACCCCACAGCTGCCACCACTATAAAATTCAGCAGCAGCCATACCGGTATAGTGCATACCTGCAACCGCCACCCCCATCACCATTGCAACCAGCAGCCTGGGTCCGAAGGTGTGTCGCCCCTTCAACATAGGAACGTAGTAGAGCAGCAATAGCGCAACCAGCGAGACCGATACTGCAATTACTACTGACAGTATCCACAGGCCCGGCGTGTAACGCAGCAGCGCTGGGGCCAGCAGTGCCGCCATACCGGTGTAGTGCATAACCGCTACACCACTACCCATGTACAATGCACCACGAATCACTCTGGACCAGTGCAACTCCTGTTGCTGAATCTGTCTCAGGGCCATTGCAGCAACCATCACAGAGACCACAAAGGAGAACAGGGTCATTCCAAAATCGTATCGAACGGTTACCGGAATAGAGAAGGCGAGCATGGCAACAAAGTGCATCACAAAGATCCCCCCTCCCAACGTGAGTGAGGCTCCCATCCACCAGTAACGTGCCGACTCAACGCCCTGCTGATAGCCGTTACGCATATGCTTGACCAAGCTCAGTGTGGTATAGGCTGCAAACACCGCAACCAGATAGGAGAGCACCACCAGCACAGGATCATAACTGGCTTTCAGCAGCTCTCCACCACTGCGCTCCAGCAAAAAATAGCCCTGTAACAGCTCGTAGAGTGGTGTATTCATAACGTCAGACTAAATCCTTTGGGTTAGAGAGGGGCAAGATCTTCACTTTACCGATCTTTGAGAAGTAGCTACCTAAATTTTTCAGATCTTTCTTGCTCAGGGTGGCAACAATCCAAAACAACCCTATCGCTGCTAACCAGCCTGTTTTGCTGTTCATCATCTACTCATCCAGTACCGTGCTGATAGCGTCAAATCATTGGAGCCATACCTGCCTGTCGGCTCAGTAGCACCTCTCTAACAGGTTGTGCGCATAGATCAGGTCGTGGCCATTCTGGTTATCAACAAAACTCCAGAGAGAGCCATCGCCCAGCTGCAGACCAATATTATGGACCGTATAGAGTCCACATTGTGAATTAGAGCCACTACTCTTTTTCAGTATACAGCCGATACAGACCAACTTTCCACGAAGGGTCATAATCTCTGGCGCTACACCCTGCATAGAGAGCAGCCCTACAAAAACCGGCACAGAAAGTAGGTGAGCCATTTTTACCGCACTTTACTGTAATACTGCTGTTTAGAGCTAGTGGGCTTATCTGGCAATGTCATCAACAACCCCCCCTGTTCAAGCAGCGGCTTCAATAGACTCAATCTAAAGTGCTCTTTGTGGCGAAGCCCCAAATGGCTCATGATCTCATTAGCGCTACGCGGCTCTAGACAATAGGAGAGAATCTCAGCCTTACGCTCTACTTCCCCGGTGACTTCCCCGGTGACTTCCCCGGTGACTTCCCCGGTAGCTTGGTCGGTACTCAACACCTCCTCACCAACAGGAATCAAGACCCGAAAGATATCCTCCTCCAACAGGTGCGGCTCTCTACCTGCTGCATAGGCACCGGTATATTTGTAGAGATTGCGCACACCAGACCCCAGCTCATCGGCAAAACCCAGCTCTTTAAATACACGGGCAATGATCGGATTCTTCGGAAATGGGGTAAAGCTGCTTGGGTCAATCTCACCCACTGCTTGTGGTCGATTGGCATTTTCAAACAGCACACGATCTTGCTCAAGAACCATCTTGGCAGGAAAGCCGTTGGTAAATTCACGATGAATCAGACAGTTCGCCACAGCCTCACGGAAGATTTTATTACGCAGGCTCATTCGCACATCTCCTTCCAGATAGAAGGGGTCAGGCAGGTGCTTGGCAACAAAGGCCATTAGCCGATCATAGCTCTCAAGCAGATTGGTACGAATATCATCACGGTCATCATAGCGATCCAAGTTAACCCGCCTGAGAATGGCATCGGTCCGATGGTGAGGCAACACACTGAGGATCGCATCATCGGTACCAAATAGCAAAATACCTGCCAGCGTATACCCCTCCGTACCCGCTTGCCGATCTTGCTTATAGAGCTGAGCACTTTTGAGTAGAGTTTCATCATCCATCTCAAACCAGGGGTGGCTTCCCCCGTTCTCATTCTTGGCACGGATGCGAGCACGCTCCAGTAGATCTGGACGAAAATCGGCCAACTCAGCATAGGGGTAGATAGTATTTTCACTGTAAGTGGCCTGTTTACGCTGGTAGAGCTGGGCCACTTGCGCGGAGTGGTCAGTAATATCCAAGTCACCATCATCATTGCGGTCAAAGATTCGGTTTACCGTGCGATGCACCTGCGAACTCTCTGGCACCCGCAGATAGACCACCACTTTGCCATCAAGCTCTACCACCTCTGGAGAGAGGTAGAACGGAGGGGATAACTTCTGAGGATTATTCAGCGCAGTGGCCAGCTGATTAACAATAGTCGCCACAGCCCCCTCCTCTACCCCCGTAACCTCGGTATTATCAGCAACCCCAAGGAAGAGGTGTCCGCCCTGTCGATTCAGCAGCGCACAGATCGATTCGTAAACATCCCGGTTGAGTGCACTGCGGCAGCGCTTGAACTCCACCTCTCGGCTCTCCCCTTGTTGGATCAGCTGAAGAAGGTGTATTGGGTCCATCGCTCTACTGGCCTATTCTCATCGGGAAAATCCTGATTGTACAGAACTGGATCACTCTCATGTGTTACCAATGATTACAGCACAACGCACTATTACCCCACTGTATCCTGAATCAACGCTACCATCTGGTCCACTGACATCTTGCCACTCTGATCACTGCCCTCTAGCAGCTGATCAGCCAAATCCCGTTTATGTTGGTGGAGATCAACAATCTTCTCCTCAATGGTCCCCTTCACCACCAGTCGGTAGATGGTGACCGGGCGAGTCTGACCCATGCGGTGTGCACGATCTGAGGCCTGATCCTCAACCGCTGGATTCCACCAAGGGTCCATGTGAATAACGTAATCGGCAGCGGTCAGGTTGAGGCCGGAGCCACCCGCCTTGAGGCTGATCAGGAACAGTTCGCCCTCTCCACCCTGGAAGGCATCCACCGCCTGCTTACGCTTGGCGACTGGCGTTGAACCATCCAAGTACTGGTAAGCGATCCCCTTTGCATCGAGCTGCTCACGAATCAGGCTCAGGTGACTGACAAACTGGCTGAAGACCAGTGCACGGTGACCATTCTCCAGCAACTCATCCACCACCTCCGCAAAGACACGATGTTTGGCGCTGGTGATCTCAGAGTCGGCATCAACCAATTTAGGGTGACAACAGGCCTGACGCAGACGGGTGATCTCAGCCAGAATTTGCAGGTGCTGCGGACCACCCTCTCCCCCTTGACGCATGGAGGCGATGCGGTCAATAGAGCGCTGACGCAACGCCTCCATAAATACTAGCTCTTCATCACGCATCTCCACATGCAGGGTAATTTCAGTACGTGGAGGTAGCTCAGAGAGCACATCACGCTTGAGACGGCGCAAAATGAACGGGGCGATCAGGTTCTTCAACTGCTGGCGCGCCTCATCACTTTTATCGACCTCAATGGGCCGAGCAAAACGTTCATTAAAGCGTTCCATTGAGCCGAGCAGACCCGGATTAATAAAGCGAAACAGATTCCACAACTCGCCCAGATGGTTCTCAATCGGGGTGCCGGTAGTCACCACACGGAAGTTCCCCTGCAGCCCCATCACCGCCTGTGAGCGCTTAGTCGCAGAGTTCTTAATCGCCTGCGCCTCATCCACCACCACGGTCTCCCACTCAATCGACTGCAGCAGTTTCGCCTCGCGCTGCAACAGCCCATAGCTACAGACTACCAAATCATAGCCACCTACCGATTCGATCAACTGGGTTCGCTCACTGCCGCTAAAGTCTCCAAAGAGCGCCGGACGGAGTGTAGGGGCAAAACGGGCCGCCTCCTCCTGCCAGTTCATGCAGACCGAGGTGGGGGCCAGCACCAGCGTTGGCCCTTCAGAGGCTCGACTCAGTGCCATACTCAGCGCCTGTAGAGTCTTACCCAACCCCATATCATCAGCCAGACAAGCACCTGCCCCCCAATGCGCCAGCCGCACCATCCACTGATACCCCTGTAGCTGGTAGTCGCGTAGCTCGGCCTCCAGCGTCTTCGGCAACTCGGGAGTTAGCTGGTTGGCCTCTTCAATTTTTTCTCGCTGCTCTTCCCAACTGCGGTTGGCCTGAAACTGCATCCCCTCGAACGCCTCATCCATAGCGGAGAGGGCTAATGGATGGATCTTATTATCTTCACCACCATACTTTTTGAGGATATCAAGCCGCTTCTGCAGCTCACGGCTAAGCGCAAGGATGGCTCCATCTTCCATCTTCAGAAAACGGCCACTGTTGTGCTCCATCATACCCCACAGCTCTTTGAGGGCAATCACCTGTGTTTGGCTCACCTGAAGTTCTCCCTCCAACGCAAACCACTCACGGCTTTCCTGTACCCCCACACGCATCTGCCCCAAACTGATCTCACTGATACGCGGGATCTTGGCACCACGCGGCCAGTCCAGTAGTGCCTCATCTTCCGTCAAGCCACGCAAGAAGAAGAGCAGCTCCAGCGCCTCTTCTGGATCTTCTACCAGTCGCTCATCTAACAAGTGCTCTTCATCGACATTCAACAGTAGGTCGGGTACTGCCTCTTCCATACGCCCCAAAATACCCAGCGCCCGCTTCTGCTCCAGCTGCAGGTCTCGATGCGCCTGTAGCTGCTGCCCATCGACCTCACTAAAGACCACCGTGCCCCCTTTCCCGGGGTAGAAGCGGGGACCACTCTCACCCATCGGCACCACCCAGAAGCTGATGCGAATTCCACCCGCCTCTGGCAATAGGTGGATATGCGGAATGTTTTCACCATCAATCTGTTTCGCGCCAGCCGCTGCACCGCCAATAGTGGAGTGAACAGTGAGCAGAGGGGCGATGGCAGAGATGCTATCCAACAGCCGCTGTTTTGCCGCCACGGGAATGGTCACCCCAGCACCGCCAAGAATCTGTGCAACCCGCATGTGTGGCTCTTCAAAGCGGCACACCACCAGACGACGCCCCCCCTCCCAGTGACACCCCATACTGCTATAACTGCGTGGAGGATAAGGGACCAGCTGCACCTTGAGCGAGGCACCATCATCAATCTCAACCACCTCTAGCGCTGGCTCTTGTGCGATCACATCAACAGAAATACCATTGGAGCTCTCCAGCTCAACCGCTGAATGGCCTACCAACTCCCACAGTGCACGCTCCAGATTCAACTCATAAACCTGCTTGCGCTGATAACTGGAGGTAGAGTAGGCGGTACTCTCTCGAATGGTATTACAGATACGGTGATCTTGATCACTCAGGTAGCGGTACTGGTCACGCTCCTCATAGAGCTTCTTCAAGGCAACCGAACGCCCCTTACTCCACTGCCCACTCTTGGTCAGCTTCTGTTCTCGCGGCTGAAGTAGAGGCAACCCCTCCTCCTGTTTTTCAATACGCCACGCCAGTCGCTGAATCGAATCTTGCTCCTTCTGGGCCTGTTCACTCTGCTGTGCCATGCCACTAATCGCATCCAGCACCAGCTCCCACTTCTGCTTGGGGCGAATCAGGCTGGCCCAGCCGCTAGCGGAGTCACTCTCCAACCCCTGCTCAGTAGCCGCTATCTGCTGCTGCAGCTGCTCAAACTGCTGCGCGTAGAGTCCAATCCCCACCTCAGTGGCACGCTCCACATGAGCCTGCAGGGCATCTATCTGCTGAGAATGGATAGGCTCACCAATCCAGTAACGTGCTATCGCCTGTATCAACTGGTCCCAAGCAGAGTGGATTCGTTCACGTTGCAACAGGCTGCACTGGCTTGCATCAAGCTCGCCCATCAGCAGACGTGCCACCTCCTTCATCATCAATATCGAGCCGCCAAATGGCTCATCCATCAATGTGACCCCTTCAGACTCCAGCTGCTGCTCATGTCGATTGGCTAACTGCACCACACGCTTCAGCGATTCAAAGTCCCCGGCATGCAGATGGACCATCTGCAGAAACAGCGGCCCTGGCCCTTCATTCTCATACGCTGTTGCCTGCTCCAGTAGCTGCTGCGCATCGGCATAGCGCCCCTCTACCATTGCACACCATCCACTTAACTCAATCGCACGTGGATCTTCCTGCCCCTGCAACAACTGCAGTGCCTGTTTGGGGTTGCCGCGATAGAGTTGGAAAGTGGCTGCAATCTGTGCAATCTCTGGCTGTTCAGAGACACTAGGCTCCACTCGTGCTGCCCAAAAATCCCATAGCAGTGGCGTACCATCCACCTCTAGCAGGTCGGTACGGATCGGATTCATCAACGCATGGTAATGGAGCCAGTCCGGCAGTTGCTGCAACCACTGCTGCTGCACTGGGAAGTAACAAAGATTGGTAATCACCTCCTCTTTATCTGCACTCAGCGTTCCCTGCCAGAGGTTGTCACCATCCAGCCCCAGCCAGTTATGAACATATGCCATATCCCCAAGATAGAAGGCAAAACGTAGCGGACGCATCTCTGGATCAACCCCAGCGGCCCAGTAGCCCGCGCTGATCTGCTTGTTAATCGCCGCAATAACCGACTCAACTAAGCCATCCTCAACCAGTTGGCGAGAGAGCAGATCCACTAGAAAACGGCTACAGCGCAGACGCTCGCTATCATCGGTAATCCACTCTTGCTCTTCCCACTTACGACGCCACAGTGGCAACATCTTTTTATAGTGTGCAGCCAGAGGCTCTCCCGCCTCACTACTCCACGCCAAGGTGTTGAGCATACGCTCCAAGGTAGCGGGGGGCAGTGGCAGATCGGCCAATGAGAGCACCTGCAGTACCTTGTACTCATCTAGGGTACAGGCTGCGGTAAAGTTGTTGTAGTACTGCTCGAAACCAGGCCAGTCAGGCTGGTTAGTAGAATTAAATGAGATCATTATCTTTTATTATCGTCTTTATCAAAAGGCTACAAAAATAGACACAAGATTACAATAACTTACAGTATTTTCAGCCATAGCTTCGTAAGACACTTTTAACCATATCCTTATAGAAAAACGGCCCCATCAAAGAGCCAACACCTCATTAAATTGCGTTTCAACACAAAAATCCATTTCTGACTTGAGATGATACAGACTTCATATCAATAACGCACAACTCATAGACAAGATTAAAAATTCATTGACCTCTCTTGACCATTGTTACATTCAGTTACAAAAAAGGGGGCTACAGACATCTGGCCGTTACATTGGAGGGGTAAGCTCTTAGCTGGATGGTTGGGTAACAAGGTTAACTCCATGATGGCATGACAGCCTAATGGAGAGTAACCTTTCTACAATGGATGGGATTGATCAGCTATTGGTCAACATCGAAGATAAAACGGTAGCATTGGAGCTGAATGAAGACGCTATGCCACAAGTTGCAGAGAGGGTAACTGAACTGACCTATTCAAGATGAAACAACTCAGGCTGTCCCATGATTGACTGGGGCAATCCATCCCCCATAAAAAACGGGACAAACCTTTTACGGTATGTCCCGCTCTAAGCTGTGAACCTTCTATAGTCTGCTGTACTACTTCAGCTCCTCAATGGCCTGCAGGATAAGGTCATCAGGCAAGTGATTAATCCCCTTGTCTGCCGCCAATCAGATGTGATCTATCAACGTTAGAGGCAACAAAACGATGGTTAAGAGTAAAAAAGTGCGATGCTTAATTTTTGGTATGATCTGTGCAAATCACATCTCTGTAGTGGTTAATTTGAAGGAACAATGTAAAAAATGAAGATATTTAGAGTGATTCTGGCTGCAACAGCTTTTTTCTTGTATCCAGCGGTACAGGCAGACGATAGACAAATGGTAAAAATGCCAGAGATGATGCAGGAGCATATGATGAACAATATGCGAGACCATGTGATGGCCGTTCATGAAATTCTGACAGCACTTTCAGAAGACCGATTAGATCAGGCTGCCTTAGTTGCAGAAGAGCGCCTTGGAATGAGTTCCCTCGATAATCATGGGGCCAGCCATATGGCTAATTTTATGCCACAACAGATGGGGGAAATTGGAACAAGCATGCATAAGGCAGCCAGCCGCTTTGCCCGTACCGCTGAAGAGGGGGATCACCTTACAGCGTATGACCAACTTAATCAAATCACTGCAGCATGCGTAGCATGTCATGCAGGATATCGGATTCGATAGAGACAGGGTAACAACCCCTCTATCCCCCCTACACCTCAGCCAAATCACCACGTTTTTCAAGCCAGCTCTTGCGATCTGAAGCTCGCTTCTTCGCCAGCAACATATCCATCATGCTGTGGCTCTCATCATCGGGGTGAATGGTCAACTGCACCAAGCGGCGGGTCTCTTGTGCCATGGTCGTCTCACGCAACTGTAGTGGATTCATCTCACCCAGCCCTTTAAAGCGCTGCACGTTGACTTTGCCTCGCTTCTTCTCTGCGGTGATACGGTCAAGGATGCCCTGCTTCTCGGCATCATCCAGCGCGTAATAGACCTCTTTACCGATATCAATACGGTAGAGTGGCGGCATCGCCACGTAGACGTGTCCCGCACTGACTAGGCTGGGGAAGTGACGTAGAAACAGTGCACAGAGCAGGGTCGCAATGTGCAACCCATCCGAGTCTGCATCGGCGAGGATACAGATTTTTCCATAACGCAGCCCTGCCAGATCACTACTGCCCGGCTCCATCCCCAATGCGATAGCGATATCATGCACCTCTTGTGAGGCGAGCACTTGGGTGGGGTCCACCTCCCAGGTATTCAGAATCTTTCCACGTAGCGGCATGATGGCCTGAAACTCACGGTCACGCGCCTGCTTGGCCGAGCCGCCCGCGGAGTCGCCCTCCACCAAAAACAGCTCGCCTTGTAAGGGGTCAGCAGTGGCACAGTCTGCCAACTTGCCCGGCAGTGCGGGGCCGCTAGTAATTTTCTTACGCACGATCTTCTTGCGCGAGCGCATACGGCTCTGTGCATTGTTGATCGCCAGCTCGGCAATCAACTCACCCAGCTCTGGATGTTCGTTAAGCCAGAGGCTGAAGGAGTCTTTAATCACCCCAGAGACAAATGCTGCCACCTCACGTGAGGAGAGACGCTCTTTGGTCTGTCCTGCAAACTGGGGGTCTTCCATCTTCACCGAGAGGATGTAACTGACTCGCTCCCAGACATCCTCTGGACTCAGTTTGACCCCACGCGGTAGCAGGTTACGGAACTCACAGAATTCGCGCACCCCTTCAGTCAGCCCCGCGCGCAGCCCATTGACGTGCGTCCCCCCTTGCGCAGTGGGCACCAAATTGACGTAGCTTTCGGTGGCTGACTCCCCCCCCTCCGGCAACCACACTACAGCCCACTCAACTCCCTCATGCTCGCTGTTGCTGGCTCCCATAAAGGGCTCCTCCTCCGGCACCGAAGGGAGGTCACCAACCTGCCCCATCAGATACTGTTTGAGACCATCTTCATAGAACCAAACATCCTCCTGACCACTTGCTTCATCTTTGAGGATAATCTTTAGCCCCGGCTGCAGTACCGCTTTCGCACGCATCACATGACGCAGTTTGGTGAGTGATATTTTAGGAGAGTCGAAAAACTGGGGGTCGGGCCAGAACTGAATGGTAGTACCGGTGTTACGCTTACCGACCGTACCGATCTCCTCCAGATCCTTATGCTTGTCTCCATTGGCAAAACTCATGCTGGTCTCGCGGCCATCACGGCGTACCCGCACCTCTAACAACGTAGAGAGCGCATTCACCACCGAAACACCCACACCATGCAACCCACCAGAGAACTGATAATTTTTACCGGAGAATTTCCCCCCCGCATGCAGTCGAGTGAGAATCACCTCCACCCCTGGAACCCCCTCTTCGGGGTGGATATCGGTTGGCATACCACGACCGTTGTCCTCTACGGTAACGGAGCCATCTTTGTGGACCATCACCTGAATACGGTCGGCATGGCCCGCCATCGCCTCATCCACACTGTTATCCAGCACCTCTTGCACCAAGTGGTTAGGGCGGGTGGTATCGGTATACATACCGGGACGTTTACGAACAGGATCGAGACCGGAAAGGACCTCAATGGCCGAGGCATCATAATTGGACATAGCGTGTTTCACAGTTCAGTGGTTAACGGTTATATTTGATTCGGTCGACAATCTCTTCAGGACGATACGGGCTGTCACTGGTTCGATTACAGACCACTCCGCGCAGAAGCGCCTTACGGAAAAAGTCCCCCCCCTTGATACGCCCCCATGCCGCACTCTTATTCTCGATAAAATTGCCACCCACACCGAAGGCGTAGTTTTTATACTCATTGGTGGTGCAGCGAATGCCGTCATAGAAGACATTAGAAGTACCACTACGCGTCTGCACCACCACCGAGTAGCGAATCACATAATCTTCTGCCAGTGAGAGCGACTGCGGATCGAGAAAGTAGTGGTGGTTACGGGTAGCCGGGTTATCAACGGAGAATTCGATCAGCTTCTGCTCTTGTGGATAGTCGGGAATAGTCACCTTGGACTCCTTCCAAGCAGGCCCCTCTTCGTACCATTCGGAGCCACTGCCACTGTCCCACCACTGCGAACTGGCATCAACTGTCGTTTGCAGGCAGAAAAATGCCAGTAGAGTCGGTATAATTGTCTGCTTCATCGGCCCATTATCCATCGAATCCCCCTCTCAACCCAACCCCCTTCTACCATTTAAATTATGCCAACTCGCAAAAAAGCCGCCACAACCAAAAGTGCCCCCCCTTTTGACTTTGAGAAAAACCTCTCAGAACTGGAACAGCTGGTCGGGATGATGGAGGATGGTGAGCTCCCTTTAGAGGAGTCCCTGAAGAAGTTTGAGCAGGGTATCCAGCTGATTCGCAGCTGCCAGACGGCACTCACCGAGGCAGAGCAGAAGGTAGAGATATTGACCAAGGAGGGGCTGAAGCCGTTCGAATCGCCATGAATCCACGCTTCCAACAGTGGCAGCTACGGGTTGAGGATGCCATTCATAACAACCTACCCAGCGCTGACACCCATCCCGCACAGCTCTATCAGGCGATCCATTATGCGCTGCTCAATGGTGGCAAACGGGTACGTCCGATGTTGGCCTATGCCAGCGGAGAGCTGTTTGGAGTAGCGCCAGAGCAGATTGACCCCGCTGCAGCAGCGATTGAGATGGTCCATGCCTACTCACTGGTCCACGACGATCTACCCGCGATGGATGATGATGAGCTACGCCGTGGTCACCCCACCTGCCACAAGGCCTTTGATGAGGCCACTGCAATTTTGGCGGGTGATGCACTACAGACGCTCGCCTTTGAGACCCTCTCCTGCGCTGATGCAACAGCCGAGGTTCGGCTACAGTGGATACAGCAACTGGCCTCCAGTAGCGGAGCCGAGGGTATGGTGGGCGGGCAGATGATCGACCTACAGGCGGAAAACGAGACACTGGATCGTGAGGCGCTACATACCATGCACCGCAAAAAGACCGGGGCACTGATCCGCGCCAGTGTACTCATGGGGGCCACCCCAGCACAACCCGATGAAACGGCACTGCAGCAGTTACACACCTTTGCAGAGAGTATCGGGCTCGCCTTTCAGGTGCAGGATGACATCCTTGATGTAGAGGGGGAGAGCAGCATCATTGGCAAGCCTCAAGGCTCGGATCAGGCACTCGGAAAGAGTACCTTTGTCACCCTGTTTGGGCTGGATGGTGCCAAACAGCAGCTGCAACAGCTGCACCAACAGGCGAATGAGAGTCTCTCCCCCTTTGGCAAATCAGCGACCTCTCTGACCGAAATCGCCGATTTCATTATCCAGCGCAATCATTAAAATATGACCACTCATGGATAGACCCCTTCCCAATACACCACTGCTAGACCGGATCACCGATCCCACTGTACTGCGTGAACTCAGCCCCAATGAGCTGCCAGAGCTGGCACAACAGCTGCGCGACTTTATGATCCACTCGGTGGGCAAGACTGGCGGCCATCTCGCCTCTAGCCTGGGCGTAGTGGAGCTTACCCTAGCCCTACACTACATCTACAACACCCCAGAGGATCGTCTGGTGTGGGATGTGGGTCACCAATCTTACCCCCACAAAATCCTGACCGGACGTAAGCAGGCGATGGGGACACTGCGCCAGCAGGATGGTATCTCTGGCTTCACCAAACGCACAGAGAGCCCTTACGACCCGTTTGGTACCGGCCACTCTAGCACCTCCATCAGTGCCGCACTGGGGATGGCAATTGCTGCCAAACATGCCGATAGCGCACGCCAGACCATTGCCGTAATCGGAGATGGTGCACTCACTGGTGGCATGGCCTTTGAGGCACTCAACCATGCAGGGGAGTCTAACGCCGACCTGCTGGTGGTACTCAACGATAATGATATGTCGATCTCAGAAAATGTGGGGGGGCTCTCCCGCTATCTCGGGCGCATCCTCACCAGCTCCACCTACAGCCAGATGCGCGAAACCAGCAGAAAGGTATTGAGCCACGTTCCCGGCGCTTGGGATCTGGCGCGTAAGGCTGAGGAGCACATGAAGGGGATGGTGGTTCCCGGCACCCTGTTTGAGGAGCTGGGATTTAACTATGTAGGGCCTGTAGATGGTCACAACATACAGGCGCTGGTTCGCGCCCTGCGCACCCTGCACACCCTTAAGGGGCCACGTTTTCTCCATGTCATCACCCATAAGGGGCATGGCTACCTCCCCGCAGAGGAGAATCCGACCAAATATCACGGCGTAGGCAAGGTCACCTCCGTTGCAAAACAGCGCAAGGAAGAGAAAAGCGAAGAGAAAAAACTCAGCTATACCGAGGTCTTCGGTAACTGGCTCTGCAGTGCGGTTGAAACACATCCTGAGCTGATCGCCATCACCCCGGCAATGATGAGTGGCTCCGGCATGGTGCAGTTTGCCGAGCAGTACCCAGACCATTTTATTGATGTCGGCATTGCCGAGCAGCATGCGGTCACACTCGCCGCTGGACTCGCTACCGAACAGCGCCACCCCATTGTGGCGGTCTACTCCACCTTCCTGCAGCGTGGATATGATCAGCTGATCCACGATGTCGCGCTACAAAATTTACCGGTACTGTTTGCCATTGACCGTGCTGGCTTGGTTGGTGCCGATGGAGCCACCCATACCGGCGCCTTCGACATCAGCTTCCTACGCGCCATCCCCAACCTAGTGATTATGACCCCCTCCAGCGGTGAGGAGTGCCAGCAGATGCTACAAACAGGACTAGAACACCAAGGGCCCGCAGCGGTACGTTACCCTCGTGCAACCATCCTCGACACCCCCAACAACCGTGAACCACTGAAAATTGGAAAGGGGAAGGTGCGCCGCCAAGGGGGGAAAACCGCACTGCTGGTATTTGGCCCGCTAATTGAGTCCGCACTACAGGCAGCAGAGGAGATCAATGCCACGGTCGTCGACATGCGTTTTGTCGCCCCACTTGACCATGCACTGCTGCTGGAGATGGCAAACAGCCACGCCACACTGGTCACTCTGGAGGAGAATGTGGTCGCGGGTGGTGCTGGCAGCGCGGTCAATGAGTACCTCCTGTCACAGCGTTGCAACACCCCCATTTTGAACCTTGGACTACCAAACCACTTTGTGGAACAGGCAGAACGAGATACACTACTCCGTTTATACCGACTGGATGCACGTGGTATACTTGACTCAATTAGTCAATTTTTATCCTCGTAAATCCGCCTTAACACCTTGTAATACTAGAGAGCACCAAAATCCAACCATGGCCGGCCGATTCACACTACGGACCCTCAGCGACTTTGCCGCTGCACACAGCCTGCGGGAATATCCCGGAGATTGCCAGCGCCTGCACGGTCACAACTGGAAAGTAGAGGTGGAGGTGAGCGCCAGTGAGCTGGATGAGTTGGGCATGGTGATTGACTTTAAGCAAGTCAAACAGGCGACCCGCAAGGCCACAGACCGCCTCGATCACCAGTATCTCAACGAGCTAGAGCCCTTTAACCAAATTAACCCCACGGCAGAGAACATCGCCCGGACTCTGTTCCAGGAGATTGCCACCACACTGAACGATGATCGCGTCCAAGTCGATGCCGTTACCGTGTGGGAGACCGAACGCGCCTCGGCTCGTTATTCAGACAGTGACTCAGAATAAATTCAGAAGGAAGAAAGTACCATGAGCAATAACAGCATGGCCGATGTACAGAGCAGTACCGATACCCGACAGATCTCCATCGATAAAGTGGGCATCAAGGATATCCGTCACCCTGTCGTAATCAGAGACCGTACCGGAAAAGATCAACACACCGTTGCCACCTTCAACATGTACGTCAGCCTACCACAGCACTTCAAGGGGACCCACATGTCCCGTTTTGTGCGCATTCTCAACCAACATGATTTTGAGATCACCATCGATAGTTTCAAAAAGATGCTGAGTGAAATGGTGGAGACACTAGAGGCGGAGACAGGCCACATTGAGATGACCTTCCCCTTTTTCGTCAACAAAAAAGCCCCCGTCAGCAAGATCGAGAGTCTGATCGACTACGAAGTCACCTTTATCGGTGAGATCATCGATGGCGAACCGGTGATAAACGTCAAGGTACTGGTCCCTGCAACCAGCCTCTGCCCCTGCTCCAAAGAGATCTCAGCCTACGGTGCCCACAACCAGCGCTCACATATTACCGTGAATGCCCGCACCAACGGTTTTGTATGGATTGAGGATATTATCGACTTGGTTGAGCAAGAGGCCTCTTGCGAGCTATTTGGACTGTTAAAACGTCCCGATGAGAAGTATGTGACCGAACGCGCCTACGACAACCCTAAGTTTGTGGAAGATCTGGTACGTGATGTGGCCAACCGTCTCAATAACGATGATCGTATTGGCTCTTACACGCTGGAGGCGGAGAATTTTGAGTCGATCCACAACCACTCTGCCTATGCACTGATTGAGAAGATCAAGTAGTCTCTACGGCCTCTAAAAACAACTAATCACAGAAGTTGACTCAAACTGAGTCAACTTCTACAACGGCGGTTATAGGCTATCCACCATGGTTCACTACAACGTCCGCATTGAAAATCCGCACGCCCACCACTTTGGGGTGAGCTGCACCATTTCCGAGCCTGATCCTGCGGGACAGCAGCTCTCCCTCCCCGCCTGGATCCCAGGCAGCTACATGATTCGTGACTTTGCCCGCAATATCCTCTGGCTGAAGGCGGAGTCTGAAGCTGGGCCTCTGGAGATAGAGAAGCTCGACAAGCAGCAGTGGCGTTGCGCCCCTTGCGAAGGGCCAATCACCCTCCACTACCGCATCTACGCTTGGGACCAGTCCGTGCGCAGCGCTCATCTCGATCAGACTCACGGCTTCTTCAATGGAACCAGCCTGTTTCTCTCGGTCACGGGGCAGGAGCAGACTCCCCACCAGGTCACTCTGAATGCACCTGATCAGCTTGCATGGAGAGTCGCCACTACACTACCTGCAACAGAGGTTGATGCCGAGGGCTGGGGCAGCTACCACTGTGAAAGCTACGACGCACTGATCGACTATCCGGTAGAGATGGGTAGCTTTGAGCGCATCGATTTCAGCGTTTGCGGTATTCCGCACGCACTTATTCTAAGTGGACACCAAGATGCCGATCATCAACGGCTGGCTGCCGACCTGACCCGCATCTGTGAACAGCACAGTCACTTCTTTGGCGATGATACACCCCCAGTTGAGCAGTACCTCTTCCTCACCACCGTAGTCGGTGAGGGTTATGGAGGGCTGGAGCACCGAGACAGCTGCGTACTGATCTGCAGCCGCGAGGATCTACCTCATAAAGGCGAAACAGAGATTAGTGATCACTATCTTCAGTTTCTCGGCCTCTGCAGCCATGAGTACTTCCACCTGTGGAATATTAAACGCATCAAACCCGCCCTCTTCACCCCCTACCAACTGCAGAGCGAATCCTATACTCGACAGCTCTGGGCCTATGAGGGGATCACCTCCTACTTTGATGATCTGGCACTGTTAGAGTGTGGGTTGATTGAACCAGACCGTTATCTACAGCTACTGGGACAGACCCTGACCCGACTACAGCGTAGTCTGGGTAAAAATATTCAATCTGTAACCGACTCCAGCCTAGATGCATGGAGCAAGTTCTACAAACAGGATGAGAACGCCAATAACGCCATTGTCAGCTACTACGTTAAAGGTGCCGCCATTGCGTTGATGATTGACCTCAGCATCCGCCAGCAGACACAACATCAGGCCTCACTACAGCAGGTCATGCAGCAGCTGTGGCAACAGCATGGGAAGAGTGGAGTAGGTACAGAGGAGGAGACCATTGAAAATCTCTGTCGAGAAACAGCGGGGGGAGAGCTCTCTTTTCTACAGTCGGCACTCTACAGTACCGAACCCCTGTTGATTGAACCTCTGCTACAACAGTTCGGCATCGATTGGCAGCTACGCCCCACCACCTCTAACAAAGACAAGGGCGGAATAAGCGAAGAGAGCCTGCCACAGTGCTGGCTCGGTGCCAGCCTCAAAGCTGCAGAGGGAGGGCTGGAGGTGCTACGGATCACGGACAGCAGCCCGGCACAACAGGCCGGAATCTCTGCTGGAGACCGTATTATTGCTCTAGATCAATTACAGGCCACTGAGGGCAGCGTAAAAAGTGCACTTTATAACCGGGCACCGGGTAGCACACTGCAGATCCACCTCTTCCGCCGTGATGAGTTATTGGAGATGGTAGTGACACTACAGGCAGCACCTGCAGACAGCGTAGTATTGCAACAGATTGCATCAGCAGATGACAATCAACTACAGGCGCGACTGCAGTGGCTGGGAGAGGACGGGACCACCACCTAGACTGAAGACAATGATTTTAAACATTGAACAACCCTCCGATGCCCCCCCTCCCTTTGCACTATTCCAGCTCGGATTTCGCCCCTTCTTCCTTGGCGCTACCCTCTATAGCATAGCTGCCGTTCTATTATGGGCGCTGGCCTATAATCTGGAGTGGACCCCCTCAGCCATTCAACAGTGGGGCAACCCCTTCTGGTGGCACGGTCATGAGATGGTCTTTGGCTACGGCATGGCCGTCATTGCTGGTTTTCTACTCACCGCCAGTATGAACTGGACCGGAGTACAGACCCTGCGCTTTACCCCACTGGCACTACTCTTTGGCTGCTGGGCGCTGGCTCGGATTCTGCCTTGGCTACCCGGCACCACGCTAATGATGGTGGCCTTTTTTGACGTGGTGTTCCTCTTCGGCCTCACCCTTGCAGTGACCCACCCCCTCTACAAGGCACGTCAATGGGATCAGATTCGTGTCTTCACCTCCAAGCTTATTTTGGTGTTCGTCTGTAATCTGGTCTTCTATCTCGGCATGTTCAAGCAGATTGAGGGGGGCGAGCGCATTGGACTCTATGGTGCAACCTACCTAATTCTGGCACTGGTGCTGACACTAGGGCGACGCGTCTTCCCCTTCTTTATCGAGAACGGCATCAACGCCACCCGAAAGGAAGAGAAGATCACACTGAAAAACTCCAAATTGCTCGACCTCTCCAGCCTGGTTATGTTTCTGCTATTTGCACTGGCCGACCTGTTTCTGCCACAACACTGGAGTGTAGGGCTACTGGCGGTAGTGCTGCTATTGATTCATGGCATACGTTTCTACAACTGGTACACCCCAGAGATCTGGCAGAAACCACTACTCTGGATACTGATGGCTGGCTATGGCTGGCTAATTCTGGGCTTCCTCTTCAAGGCTCTCTCCAGCATCGGTCTCATCTCCCCATTTATTGCACTACACGCCTTTACCTATGGCGCTGTCGGCACCGTCACCATAGGGATGATGGCGCGTGTCATTCTGGGGCATACTGGTCGTAGCGTATTTAACCCACCAGAGGGGCTGAATCTGATCTTTGGACTATTGACCGCTGGTGCTGTAGTGCGGGTACTGCTGCCCCTGCTGCTACCCAGTCTCTCCATGACCTGGATGCTAATCTCTCAACTACTGTGGGCTACAACCTTTGCTATCTTTGCACAACGCTATCTGATGATGCTGGTACGCCCTCGTATTGATGGACGGCCCGGTTAAAATAACCCAAACCTATTCATAGATCCCCTAACGTATTCTAGCTCGACAGTCACGCATCATGTCTCTAATATGGTAGGCAACACCCCATACCATCACCAGTAACACCGAAGTGGGTTGGTCGACACACGCAGCTTGGTTTTCACAATCCCGCCAAAGCACCTCGAAGACAATCTGCACGTACTCAAGTTTATCCTAGAAGGAGTTAGGCTAGAAAAAGCCGTCTTCTTGACTTTGTTGTCCGTGTAAGTACACTGTACGTATGAAGCAGATAAAGTTTGAGTGGGATAACAAAAAAGATCAGAGCAATATCAAGAAGCACGGGGTCTCTTTTGAAGAGGCCCGCACTGTTTTCTATGATGAACATGCTATTCAATTTTATGATCCAGAGCATTCAGAAGCAGAAGACCGATTTCTTCTTTTAGGTACTGATTTCAAATCTAAAGAATTGGTTATTTGTCATTGTTACAGAGAAGAGGAAACAATAGTCAGAATCATATCTGCAAGAAAAGCTGACAGAGAAGAGTCTAAGTTCTATTGGAGTGAAAGAAAATGAAAAATCATTATGATTTCTCGAAAATGAAAGGGGTTAAAAATCCTTACACAAAATATCTTAAGCAACCAATCACAATGCGTGTTGATTGTGAGTCAGTTGAATATTTTAAATCATTAGCAGAGGAGTCTGGAATACCATATCAGACTCTAATAAATCTATATTTACGAGATTGCACAGTTAATCATAGAAAATTACAAATGAAGTGGGCTTCATAAAAATGCCTAACGAATAAGGTTAGATTGTGATTCTCGCGCCCAAACACAGGCACTCCCATCAAGCGGGGGGAGTAATCCAACAGTCTGTTGTGGTGTCAATCAATAGTAGCGAGAAGCCACAATCTGAACCGTTTGTTGTACAAGCCCGGTCAGAGCCCTATGCAGATAGCTTTTTGCCGTTCTCACCGGTCGGGC
>Ga0209142_1000800_pt1 | contig 19513 bp, 17 predicted proteins | sample SaaInlV_120m_DNA_FD_184678 | JGI IMG/M metagenome (GOLD analysis project Ga0209142, IMG submission 184678) | Marine microbial communities from expanding oxygen minimum zones in the Saanich Inlet - Saanich Inlet SI074_LV_200m_DNA (SPAdes) (version 2) | ecosystem: Environmental > Aquatic > Marine... | reverse complement strand
AAATAAGCACGGTTATTATGTCCAGTAAGTTATAACTAAAACTTAATTAAATCCTTTAAAAATAAGGACTGTGGCTCGCTGAGCATGTTCAACTCAGCATAATACGATACTCAGCATAAGTGGCGTTATGCAAAGCTTTGCATAACGCCACTGACTTGCCATACTATTACAGAAACTCTACGCCCTGTTCTGAGCTAATAATGAAGGTTGTTAAGTAGGTCTAGTAAACATCTGGAATCTCTAAGGTATGACTGTTCAGGTTAATTTTGTCGAACTGCAATACTATCAGCGGTCCGATCAATAAAACTGGATTTTACTCGTTCCAGAATGTTGATATCAGCGACCGTAGTTAAACATATTTTGAAAGTATCCCTGCGGCGAAGAAAATGCTTCGCTCCCACGATGGATATCTGTGGACATCTGCGACATGCTGTCACGCATGTAGCGTACATCATGAGACATGCTATCCACACCCTGACGCATGGAGTTCAGATTAGCCGACATGGCACTCTGGATCCTGCTCATATCAGCGTTCATTTTGGAAATATGTTTATCTATTTCAGCGGTCTCATTATGCATGCCATAGGTCTGTACCGACATACTTTTTGTATCTGCCGACATACTGGTGATATGTTTATCTATATCGGTAATTCCACCATGCATGCCTTTGATCTGCAACCCCATGCTTTTTATATCTGCCGACATACTGTTTATGGTTTGTGACATTTTAACTGTATGGTCACTCATGGTGCTCATGTGCCCAACTACTTCCTGCATTATCCGAGCGAAGTATAGCCCTCCAGCAACAAGGGTTAAGATTAATATTATTTGTAAGAAAATTTTCAAAGCATGGAGAGCATAAACGCAACATCAATTTGTGGCAAGCATCCAGGCACACCTCATTATTCCCAATTTGCAAATTACAGACGATCCAGCATCTGATTAGCTCACAATGGAATAGATACTATACTTGATATTTTAGATAGTAGAGTAAACATCCTTTTCTTTCTTATCAGGCATAAAAAAACCCTAAGTATCAACTACTTAGGGTTTATATATGGCGGAGAGCATAGGATTCGAACCTATGGACCGTTTCCGGTCAACGGTTTTCAAGACCGCCGCATTCGACCACTCTGCCAGCTCTCCTGTATTACACTTGTTTTTTTTGAGTTAAACGAATCAAACTCATTAATCGGTTAACCCGAAAGCGCGGTATTATAATCATTTCGACAGCAGTGTCACATGCTTTTTTGTTTTTTTTATCATTGATTAAAAATTATTCGTCACTATTTATACGTTATTAATTGGTAAAGCTAAAAACTGGAAAATTTATGCTATCCAAAGTTATTGTTTTATAAACTATTTTTAAAGCTTGATATGATTATTGTTGGAACCTAAAATAGCATTGTCGTGTCAAAGTACTATTTATTAAATCGGAGAGATATATGCAATTAAATTCGACAATCGAACGTTCTGAAGCGTCGATTCTTCAAACTAACAAAGTTATTAGAAACACTTATATTCTGTTATCTATGACTCTAGTTTTCAGCGCAATAACAGCCTTTATTGGTGTCGTTACCGGCGCTTCATTTGGAATGGCGCTTGGAGCTAATATTTTAGCCATCGTCCTACTCTGGTTTGTTTTACCTAAAACTGCTAATTCTGCTTCCGGTATCCCTGTTGTTTTTGCTTTCACTGGTTTACTCGGTTATGGACTTGGACCACTGCTGTCTCACTATCTGGCTGTTAACCCATCTATTGTGATGACTGCTATGGGTGGAACAGGTGCTATCTTTCTTGCTTTGTCTGGTTATGCATTAACTACTCGCAAGGATTTCAGTTTCATGGGCGGCTTCCTGATGGTAGGTATCTTTGTGGTTCTTGGAGCTAGTCTGCTGAATATCTTTTTAGCTATTCCGGCATTGGCCCTTGCAGTAAGTGCTGGCGTTATTCTAGTTATGAGCGGTTTCATTCTTTATGAAACTTCATCGATTATTAACGGTGGCGAATCTAACTACATTATGGCAACAGCTAGTTTATTCCTTTCTATCCTTAATATTTTCACTGCTCTGTTACATATATTGGGCGTATTTTCAGATGATTAATTTGTAAGTATTACTTACAAATTCAATTAATTAAGCCGCTTTTATTTTTAAAAGCGGCTTTTTTTCTTAATAAAGTTTAAATAAGTTTTAACGAGCTAACTCATTAATTATGAGAAGGTAATATTAAAGGAACAAATATGGATTGGTTAAAAATAATTTCAGCATTATTTCTGGTTGGTATGATGATTATGATTTATCCGAGCCTTAAACATGCATCAGAAAACGCACCAAAGGGAACCAAAGAAGACTGGTTATCGGCGATTAAACCTTTATTAATGGTCGTTGTATTTGTTATTGCTCTTATTGTATTAGTTCAGTAAATTACCTAACTAGAAGAAACTAAAAAGCTGTCAAGATTTTTTAAACTAAATCTTAACCTTGGTTTCAGTAGGTAATTCCTCAGAAGACTGAACATCAGTGCTTTCCTGTTCATTAAGAGTCACTGCTCGTCCAGATGGGTTAGCAAAACTATCGTTTAATTTTTGAACAAATAAGCCAGAATTTTCAGTCACTTCCCGAAGTTTACGAGCCACTCTCCGGTTCCAGCCATGCGGTGATGTATTAAAAACACTTCTTAACAATCGTGTATTTTTTTCAAATGCTGTTACCAAATTTCCAGGCATATCAGATCGAGGCAATGTTCTGGATATACGAGTTGCCCAGAATTTTCTACTGAAAATATGAACGCTAAAAATTACCATAAAGAAAACTAATAAAGAGATTAAACCCATCAGAGGGCTACTGTTATAACCATCAATCAAAGTTGAGGGAGCAAGTTTATCCCAGGCATCTTGTGAGGTAATTACATAGCCGCCTAAGCCAATCAGGATTGCATATAATACTGCATCCGTAATCAGTACCCTCTTGGTCCATTTTCCTATAGCAGCCTTAAGTGCAGGCATAGCTTTATTTTCTATTCCACTGGCAGTTTTATCCAGTGCGCCAACAATTCGATAAGCTCTCTCAGTTTCAACCTGATGCATACGATCATATATTGCCTGTAAATCAGCATCTTTTTTAGTTTTGAAACGTTTCTGTAACTTTTCATCACTGATACTGATCGCGGTAGCTTCGTCGTAAATCATATAAAATTTACCCGCCGTTAAACCACTTTGAGATAAAGCACGCTGCCATGCTCCAACAACTTCTTCAGGGTTATCTTCTGTTGCCGCTGTATCGATTTGATTCAGGATATATAGAAATTTTGTAGAGTCAGTTCGCTGTATCGTTTTTGAGACAAGATGCTCTAAAGTGTCTTTCATAGCACCTGGTTCTGGATGCCTTGCATCAAAAAACACCAGTACTAGATCAGAAAGATCGATAATGTGATCTGTTATTCTCAAGGTTGAATTTCGTTGTGCATCGGCATCAAAGCCCGGAGAATCAATCAGTATTTTACCTTTGATGGGCTGTGTAGGACTGGTTTTCAACTGAAGATAAGCATTCACTCTCTCTCCTTCTCCGGGTGCAACTTTTTCAATATCTTCGCTGATATTAAAAAAAGGAAACCTGGGGTCAGCATCCAGAGCCAGGCCGGGTAATACACGGCTTTCATTATCATTGGTATAACAAATGACGGTAAATTTATCGTCTACAGCCTGATTACCGGAAGTTTGTAACTTTGTACCCAGAAAAGAATTTATGAAAGTAGATTTACCTGCAGAAAATGTACCTAGAATGGATATTAACGGCCACCAGGGTATTTGGGTGGCATATGATTCTTCACGAGATATCAAGCCCATGCGATAGGCGATATTATCAAGTTCCTTAAAACTTTTTACAGCCTCGATAAGAATGGGGTTTTCTCGTTCAAGGTGCTTTTCGAGATTTTTTAGACGGTTCTCTATTGCTTTTCTAGGGTAAAACATGACCGGTATTTAAATTTAAACAGTGTAAAGAGGTTTGCCTACTAAGGCATAAATCGACTCATAATATTCATAGGTCGAGCTACATCACGAATATTGCGCTGCATATAGTAGGTAGAAGTCGCCATAGCATTAGTATTCTGAGTCATTGTGGCAACATTCTGAGTCATCGATTGAATATTCCCATCCATGTTCCCAATATTATTTCCAAGCTTAACCATTGTATGATCCATCGTGCGGATAGAATTTGTCATGTCATTCATGTTTCTATCAACGGATATTGTCAGTGTAGTTAATGTCAAGGTCATATTATGCACGTCACGAGAAAGTGTATAGATAAGGTAAAAACCATATACAGCTAAAACTACAAATGCAACCATAGAAGGATATACAACTAATTCCCATCGTTTAGCACTGCTTTCAAATGTATCGGCAAGGCGCTCCATACATCCAGTATCAAGACTGATTTGGGAATTATTTTGTACTTCTGATGTGCTCATAAATTGACCCTGAAAAAGAACTTAAAGTTAGGTTTTGAAATATACACCTAAACATATGCAGTATATACATAAATGTTATAAATAGCGATTTACTTATACTTTATAAACATAAACATGTATTAATTATCGAGGCGCTTTATCGGAAATCCTGCCGGGTTCCAGGGGATATAAATTAAGTCTTTAATCTCTACTAAACAACTAATTAATTAAATTTACAAAAAAATTAACAACATACTTTGATTAAATTATTTATTGTAATTGAGATTTTAGTTTCTCACCTAATTCACGATTCATTGCAATAATGGGGGCGACTAAAGAACGTGCTCTATCGGGCTGATTTTGATTTATAAATAAAATTGCTGCCTGGTAGTATAAATTAGAGGCATTCAAGTTATCATTAAGAGAATAATAGATATTACCCAGTTCACCCAGGTAGTCTGGATTATTTCTGTCCTGTTGAATTAGCTGTCGATAAAAATAAATGGCATCAGCATAATTTTTATCCCAGTATGCCTGTCGGGCTAAATATAATTGATTTTTATCTCCCTGAACTTCAGCTGATACTATTTTTTCAGTAGGTACAGTTGAAACTGTAGGCACAGTAGAAACCGTAGGCACAGTTGTCAGTTGAGAAGATAATGCTTCAGCTGTTTCAGTACCTTTATCCGGAGAAGCACTTAACTTGAGATCATTTGACGGCTTCTCTTTTACATCAGCTTTTTGGGCAGATAATGGCTTAGAACTATCTGCTGTAGAAGAGATATCTGTTTTTGATTCAATATTCAATAACTGCTGAAAAGCCGTCTTAAATTGAAGCTCATCTCGATATATATAGCCAAAAGCAACTAAAGTAAGCAGAATAATTGTAAAGCTATTTACCAGCAACCAACGACCAAAACTCATCACTCAGACTCCTTCATTTAGTCTATCTGGCTCTCGGGTAAAGATGTTTCGCAAGGTCAAGAATCTCTTTAGAGGCTTTGCTGGTAGGTTGCATTTCAAATACTGCCAACCCTTCACTAAAAGAGCGCCTATATGCAGTTCTTTGGTAGAGGCGTAAATTAATATGTTTAATGCTTTTCAAATAACCTAATGCTTCTTCAGCCTCATCAGTTTCTCTGACACCCCGATGTGTGTCTGCACGATTAATAAATCCAAGCAATTCAGGCATTTTGTTGATACCACCACACTGTTCACGGATTATTTTGATGAAGCGCTGTGTAGACCAGATATCAGCCTGACTGGGAGGAACAGGAACTACAATTCTATCAGCAAGCTCTAGAGCCGTTTTCATCGATTCAAAATCAGCAGTGCCTACATCAACAATAACTTCACTCTTTTTATTTTTCCAGGATTTTAATTGTGATACATCATCGAAGACTTCCAGTTCGGGCTCATAGCCCTCTTCTACACGAATATCGACAACATCCGAAAGCGTTTTTTGAGGATCCAGATCGAATAAAGTGACCGCCCCTTGTTGAATTTTCAACCAGATAGCTAGATTGAAAGCAACTGTACTTTTACCAGTGCCCCCTTTCAAATTTCCAATGACTGTAATCATACTCTGTCTATTCTACTTTTGGTTTTATCGGCAGTTTGAATTCACATCATGCCATTTTATTATAGTTCTAACCAGTGACTTTAAAACCTGGTTTTCACTCTTAAAGCGAGCTTAACGGTGAATATTTAAAAAATAAATATAGATTCCTTATTTATTTGACGTACTTTTTGTTTGACCCAATGAATTACTCATACTTTTTATTTCGTAACCTACAGGCATAGTAAACAATTTATCCTGTAAATCCTGAACCACAATATTCTGTAATTCCTGTGAATTACCATTAGGAAAAGTTTCACGAATGCTGATTTTTAACTCTTTATCAAACCATTGAAAACTCTGCTGAGTATCACCATTGGCCAGTTTGATATGATGAATCCATTTATCAGTTTCCCGGTTATTTAATTTTTCCACACCAAGCCACTTCAATTCCATAACAGTGCCGTTAGATAAAGTTTGCTTAACCGGGATATTTAACTCGGTATCAAGCCATAGATGAGAGACTTTTTCTTTCTCACCTTCCTTTGCAATAATTTTCCACTTCACAGCCTGTCGGTTATTGATTTCAACTACCCCCTCATTTTCACAATTCAGAGTTGAGTTCTTATCACAGGGCGAAGTCATAGTGCCCTCAATACCAATATTAATTTCTTCTAATGTCTTATTTTCATAACACACAGTCTGTTCGGTAAAACACATTAATGAGATATGTTTATTCGCATCTAATATTTGAATAACCGGTTCGCCATAATAAAAAAATTCTTTACGAATGCGCCCAGTAGAATAAAAAAGATACGTTGAAACATCAGCCCTGTTCGGAGTTGACATAACCGCATTAGCCGTAAACTGTAAAGCATCGGCATAGGTTGAAAGAATTCCTATCTGAAAGAACAGTAAGAATTTGAACGGTTTCATTTTTAAAACATCCCAAAAGGAGAAAATGGAAAACCATTATTACCCCGACTACGTCCTGGCATAAAACCATTGCTTTGACCCGGTAATGAGAAAGCTGCTGGGTTAGTATCCCGATAAATACCTACAGGAAAGTCAGGGAATAACCTGTCATTTTTCATATAAGTATCAGTTTGGTAGGGTGTAAGCTTTTCTCCCATATTACTCATCATGCCCTGCATTGATGGCATACCGCCTAATTGCCAGGGATTTGACATTGGAGGCTGCCTCATAGGTGCTGAACGACCAGGATACTGCGAGTTAAAATTTTGAAACCAGGGGTTATTTTGACCGGGTTCCTGACCAAACTGTCGAAACTTTGAGCTTTCACCAACATATCTATATCTAACTGTATTTCTGGGTTTTGCAGATTTAGTCTGAGGTAATGTTGTTGCTGCACTGTTCGTTTCGAGTTGATTAGGGGCACCCTGGTTACCCCCGGTGACTGTACCAGGTGCAGTCAACAGAAATGTCCTGTCCTGGTGTAGCGTATCGATACTAGCCTCTGAATACACTGTAGATGAAATCAATAGCATAATGCTAGTCATTAATATTTTATACATCACTTACTTGCCTGAAAAAAAAGGTTGCATCGGCATCGCTGACCAGGGTGTAGGCATGCCATTAAAAGGATTATTCGTGTAGTTATTCTGATTACTATATCCATAAGGATTTTGCTGGGGATAAGAAAATTGCTGGTTATTCCAGTACCCCTGATAGTTACCAGAAATGGGAGGCTCAGAATCAGGAGACCAGGGATTCCCAGCGAACTCATTAACAGTTGGTAAAGCCTGTTGTGTGGTAACCTGTTGAACTGGTTTACTGGTTTCAGCGGGTGCTACCGGAGGTTCAAAAGAAGGTTCTTTTGTCAAATGCTGTGGCTGAATATGAGTATTTCTGTTATCAGAATATTTCTGCTTAATTCGTTGCTCAGATTGGATTAAACCATCAGAAGGGAATCTATAGACTTTCATCGAACTACCTGAGGTTTGATGATTAGTATCTACTATGACTGAAGATTTATAGGGTCCTGATGGAGGGGGAACATATTCTCCTGCCAACACCTGTTGAGATAAAAGAATTAAAAATCCTGATAGATAGTAAAATTTAAAAGTTTTCATTAGCTTTTACCCTATGGCTTTATTCATCATCAATATCAGATTTCAGCCTTATACCTCTTCGACCAGATTTAGTCACTGGAGTTGCCTTCTTAACAGCTGCTTTTTTAGCCACAGGTTTAGTATCAACGGATTTCTTTTTCGACACTTTTTTAACTGGGGTCTTCTTAACAGTTACTTTTTTAGCAGATACCTTTTTGACTGATACTTTCTTTTTAACGGGTTGAACTTCAGTATCTAATTCTTTTACAGAATCAGCTGTTTTCTCTGGCTGAATCTCAGAAGTAGAATTAACTTCTATTTTGTCTGTAGCCAGTTCTCGCTTTTCAACAGGTTTCTGTTTAATTTCAACTGAAACTTCCTCATGAGTCACCGAAGTATTTACCACGGTATTTTGAACTGAGCTTTTACTAGAAAATTGCTTTTCAGCAGCAATTTCTTGCCCTGAGATTTTCGTTGAAGCAGGAGAATCAGTTGTATTGTTTTTTCTGGTAAGCAGACGAGTTATTGCACGAATTAAATCGAACGTAAAATCACGAAATGCTAACAACATTGAAATCACAAAAATCCATACAAAAGATAAAACATTCGAAATATAGTCAAGCAGTCCTTTTTCAGAATCATCTTCCTTGTGTTCAGTGTAACCACCTTCCAGAATAGGATCATAAGGAAGGTCTGCATAGACTGTTGCGCCACTAGCATCGAGTGATTTCTCTGCAAAAGATTTACGTACAGTGATTGCACCTAAAGGAATGATAACCAGTGTAAGAATTGTTGATACCAAAACACCGAAAGCCAGTGATATAGCCATACCTTTAAAAATTGGATCGAAAATAATTACCGCTGATCCACCGACCAGTGCTAAAGCCGTGACCACAATAGGACGAGTTCTTGCTTTACAGGCCAGTAGAACAGAGTCAGTTACTGGTCGGCCATCTTCAACTTCATGTTTGGTAAAATCCACCAGCAGAATTGAGTTTCGTACAATAATTCCTGCCAGTGCAATAAACCCAATCATTGACGTAGCGGTAAATTCTGCACCAAACAACCAGTGACCAGGAATAATTCCAACAAGTGTTAGAGGTATTGGGGCCATGATGACCGCAGGTAAACTGAAATTCCCAAACTCGAGTACCACAAGCATATAGATGAGGATAATTGCTACACCAAATGCCATGCCCATATCGCGGAAAGTTTCATAGGTTACTGTCCATTCACCAGCCCATTCAAAACCTGATTGAGCATCAGATTCCGGAGGAGCAGTCCAGGTTCCCTGCAATGGAATTCCGTCTGGGGCCGTATAATTTTCCAGTGAATCAATAACATCAAACATACCATATATTGGAGCTCCCAGGCGCCCAATTGTTTCGCCTGTTACATATTCTACAGGCCGCAAATCTTTATGATAAATTATACTTTCCTGATCTATCTGGTAGAAATCACCAAGCTCTCCTAATGGCACACTACTACCTATCTGACTGGGAACCGGCATTTCTTTTAAGCGAACCAGGTCAGCACGAACATCAATAGGTACTTGAATAACTATATAGGTAGGTTCTAGTTTAAAATCACTTTTAACATCACCTAGAATATATTCACCCAACGACATCTGTAATGTTCTATTAATCGTATCTACAGAGATTCCACGTCGAAGAGCTTTTTCAGTATCCACCTCAAAACGCCAGACTTTATAATCATCTGCTATCAATGTATCGACATCAGTGATATTTGAAGACTCAATAAATTTCTGCTCCAGATCACGTGCAACCTGACGTCTGATTTCTTCATCAGGACCATAAACTTCAGCCACAACAGATTGCAATACAGGAGGACCTGGAGGCATCTCAACCACCTGAATTCGTACATCACTATTACCATCAATGACCTCCAGTAAACGTTCACGAACATCTTCTGCAATTTCATGACTGCTACGAGTTCTTTCTTTTTTGCTTAACAACTGAACTTGTAAGTCAGCTTGCCATGGCTCTGTACGAAGATAGTAATGTCTTACCAGACCATTGAAATTAAACGGAGATGCTGTTCCTGAATAAGTTTGAATAGAAGTTACTTCATCAACCTCAAGAAGGACCTCGGCTAGCTCGTTGACTACATTAGCAGTGACCGGCAAGGCAGTTCCTTCCTTCATGTTAACGACCACATTGAATTCAGATTTATTATCTAACGGTAGCATTTTAACCGGAACACTTTTGGTGTAGAACATCGAAACAGATAAAAAGAATATGATAAAAAGACTAATGAGAAATATTCGTCCCTTGGTTTTACTGGTAATTAACGGAATAAGTATTTTTCTAAACAAGTTTCCAAGCCACTCGTTCTGATTATGCTCAGACTCTTCCATATCCTTCAGTTTACTCATTGAAGGCTTAATTCGCATGGCCAGCCATGGAGTAAACATAAAAGCAGCAAATACTGAAAATAACATCGCAAAGGAACCCAATGCAGGAATTGGTTCCATATAAGGCCCCATCATGCCTCGCACAAAACCCATTGGTAATAAAGCGGCTATAACAGTGAAAGTTGCCAATATGGTTGGATTACCCACTTCACGTACCGCGTCAATAGCGACAGAAGTATCTGTACTTTCATCTATCAACCAGCGTCGATAGATATTTTCCACCACCACGATGGCATCATCGACTAGTATTCCGATAGAGAATATCAGTGCAAAGAGACTTACCCTGTCGATCGTGTAGCCTGTCAACAAAGCATAAAAAATTGTTGCCAGAATAACCACAGGAATAACGATCATTACGACCAGTGCTGGTTCCCAACGGAAATTCAAAGCAGCCCATATCAGTACAACAACAATAGCCGTAGCGATGAACAATTTTAAAATCAATCCATTAACTTTATTTTTAGCTGATTCTCCATAATTTCGGGTTACTGAAACATGTATATCATCAGGTATGACCGTACCGCTAAGTGATTCGACCATTGTAATAATATCTTCTGCTACTTTTACCCCGTTAGATCCTTTCTTTTTAGCAATCGCAATAGTGACAGCAGAAGCAGCAAAAGCTTCTTCCTCACCTTCTGCTAGATTTGCAGGAGCTGTATAATAATTAACCAGATTGTTTGTATCAGACGGAGACGCTGTCACTTTTGCAACATCACGAATATAAACTGGGGAACCATCTTTGATGGTTACAACCAGACTTTCAATGTCACTAACCGTTTCTAGAAAAGCACCGGAGTAAACAGTTGAATTTGAATCATTGGATTCAATGCTACCTAATCCGAGCTCACTATTGGCGGTACGGATAGTATTAGCAATTTGATCTAGGCTGATTTCATAACCAGACAGTCTTTCTGGCAACACTTCAATTTTTAACTGATCAGACCGGCCTCCAACAACAAATCCCTGACTCGTATTTTCAACCATACTGATTGATTGCAACACATCCAGAGCGGCCAGACGAATAATGGAGTCATCCAGTTCGTTAGACCATAATGTGAGAGTAACCACGGGAACATCATCAACGCCTTTAGGCTTTACCAGAGGCTGATCAACACCGGGAGGAATTTTATCCATATTTGAACTGATTTTGTCATACAGCTTTACCAGCGAGGACTCCAGTTCCTCCCCCACTTCAAACTGTACGGTTACCATACCTTTACCACGCATAGCAGCAGAATATACATGGTCTACACCACTCATTTCATTCAGCATACGCTCAAGAGGTTCTGTCGCCAGCTTGGACACCTGTTGCGCTGAAGCTCCTTTGTAGCGCACGAAAACATCGACCATAGGTACAGAGATTTGAGGATCTTCCTGACGAGGTGTCAGAACTACACCCATAATACCCAAAAGGAAACAGGCGATAAGCAGCATCGGCGTAAGAGGAGAGTGAATAAAGGCCTTCGCCAATCCACCCGCTAAACCTAACGATTTTTCCTGCTGTTTTTTGGAATTAGTTTGTTCTGTCATTGTAACTATACAAATATTATCTCGTTAGTGAAGTGCCTCGATGGCAACTCAGGTCAACACAATAGTTAGATGTTATAATCTAACTATCTTCACCAGAAGGTATGTTCTGAATATCAGGAGTCCATCCTGATTTGATCGTTTTAGGCGGCGCACTAATAATGCGGTCACCTTCTTTAATTCCGGATAAAACAGTTACCCTTAATTCATCATAATCTGATCCCAGTCTTACCAACTTCATTTTGGCTTTATTATCTTTATCTAAAATATAGACACTGGGTAAACTACCCCGGTAGAGAACGGCATCTTTTGGAATGACTGGAACAGGTTTCCTCGAAGCAGTCGTATCATTAATAGTAACTTCAGCATAAAGACCCGGCCCACCTGGGGTTCCTTCTGGTAAATCAAATTTAACCGTAACCGTATGTTTTTGTTGATCTGCAACTGGATATATCTGCGCTACTTTCGCTTTCGTGTAGGTATTGTTAATATCCAGTTTTACATCAACCAGGCTGCCCTTACTGAGGCCAAAAATAAGTCTAGCCGGAATTTCTGCACGAATTCGAAGGTACTGAGTATGTGCAAATTTGAGTAAGGGAGTACCCGGTTGAACCGTATCCCCTTCCTCTACCATTTTACGAACCAGTTTTCCATCAAAAGGAGCAATAGCTCTGGCATCGCGCAGTCTTGCGTCCAGTTCTTCAAGAGCAGACCTGGATTTCAATACTGCAGATTCAGCATTTTTGACCTGTGAACCTGATGAGTACAAATCGGCATGCCTCTCAACATCAGGATTTCCATAACCCATGGCATTGCCAACATTGCGAGTAAACAGGTTATCAAATAATGAAGGCATACCCATGCCAGGCATAGAGCCGGTGCTTTCTGTACGAGGTGAAATTAATTCCCTGTTATATTGAACCCGGGCATTACGTAAACTAGATTCCGCGTTAGCCAACTGGGCCAATGCCGCTCGACGTTTAGCCACTAAATCATCATCGTCTATAGATAAAAGTAAATTGTTTTTTTGAAAATAATCACCTTCAGAACCTGCAATATATTGAATCCGGCCAGGAACCTGAGCCGACAAAGTAACTTCTTTATAGGGGATGACTGTTCCACCTATTTTAATTTTGCTACCAAACTCAGCAGCTTCTACAGTCATCAATTGCCAGGCCTGTGATTGCATGGAAACAATCAACAAGACAGAGCTAATGATAATAGTTGAAGTTGTTGGAAATTTTATAGTCATTATTTTTTTACCAATATCGAATAACAGGTCCAATTAACCTGATACATTATTTTGAACCTGCGTAAAATTCCTTCACGTTTAAATTGAAAAGCTTTTACGTTAAATTGCAATCAAGTAATTGATTGCAGAAAATGAGACGAATATTAGCAATTTTTAATATTCGCTTCAATAGATCTTAGTAAGTATTTAGTTATTAACTTTAATTAACTTTTTAGCCAGTATCAAATCTTGCGGGGTCGTAATTTTGATATTTTGCACATCTCCAGGAACCAGTTTGGGCCTGGCACCCATCAATTCCATTGCTGAGGAATCATCGGTTATTTCAAGGTCATTTTTTATTACATTTTCTAAAGCTGATGAAATTTTATTCAGCCTAAATGCCTGTGGAGTGAATGCTCGCCACAAATTATCGCGGGGGTAAGTGATCTTTACTGCCTGATTGTCATTTGCTAGTTTTAATGTATCGGCTACAGGTACTGCCAATAAAGCGCCATCATCACTTTCATCCAGTGTATCCAGAAGCAGGTTTAAATCATCATGTGAGACAAACGGTCTAACAGCATCATGTATCAATACGTAAGGGTTACCTTCTGTATGTTGTTTTAACCTGAGTAAACCGTTATAAACAGAATGATGCCGTTGCTCCCCACCCGTACAGAGTAAAACTGGTTTTTCATGTTTATAATTTAGTTTTTTCCAATATTGATCACTACTATTTAAAATAACAATAGCGCCTGTAACCCGAGGATAAGACAGTAAGTTATCAAGTGTGTGCTCGAGAATAGTTTTTTTAGATAGCTTTATATATTGCTTTGGACAAGCAGCCTTCATTCTCTGGCCAATACCTGTAGCGGGTATGACCACCCAATACTGAGACGATTTATCCATCGGTAAATATCAGCAAGAATTAAAGTAAAATCAATGACTGGCAGTAGAGTTCGGGGAAACTATCTGAAAGAAAGTTTCCCCCTTTTTTATCATACCCAGATCATTTCGTGCCTTTTCTTCATAGGCGTCCAGGCCACTTTGCAAATCCAGCACCTGAGCTTCAAGCTTACGATTTCTTTCTTCAAGATCCTGTAATTTTTGTTTTTGCATCTCAAGCTCTGTGGATAGCTGAACAACTTCAGACAAACTGCCATCACCAAACCAGAGACGGTACTGAAGTCCAAGAAAAGCAACAATTAAAAGCATAATCAGCAGGCGCATCCGTTTAACTGCTGATTACATCATTACAACATTTTGAATGCTGATTTTCCTGGGAAAACAGCACGATCACCCAATTGTGATTCAATGCGTAATAACTGGTTATATTTGGCCACTCGATCCGAACGGGATAGAGAACCTGTTTTAATTTGACCGGTATTAGTGGCAACGGCAAGGTCGGCAATAGTGACATCTTCAGTTTCCCCGGAACGATGAGAGACAACCGCAGTATAACCAGCTTTGTGTGCCATAAAAATAGCATTCAATGTTTCAGTTAAAGTACCGATTTGATTGAACTTTATTAATATTGAATTAGCAATTGAACGATCTATACCCTGCTGTAAAATTTTGGTATTGGTAACAAAAAGATCATCACCGACTAGTTGAACACGTTTACCCAGAACCTCAGTATGAGTTGCCCATCCTTCCCAGTCACTTTCATCCATACCATCTTCAATAGTAATAATAGGATATTGGTCCACCCAGGAAGACAGGTAATCAGTAAATTCAGCTGAGTTGAATGAACGGTTTTCTGACTCAAGAACATATTTCCCATCTTTGTAAAACTCAGAACTTGCCACATCAAGTCCGAGACAGATATCTTCTCCAGCCTTAAAACCGGCTTTATCAATAGCCTGTAAAATAACTTCTATTGCTTCTTCGTTAGAAGATAAGTCAGGTGCAAAGCCCCCTTCATCACCAACAGCCGTATTCATTCCTTTGGATGAAAGTACCGATTTCAAAGAGTGAAATACTTCTACACCATAACGTAAAGACTCTGAAAACGTGCTTGCTCCGACAGGAAGAATCATGAATTCCTGGAGATCAACACTGTTATCAGCATGAGCACCACCATTAATAATATTCATCATTGGAACGGGCAAGGTTACAGCTTCGTCACCACCTAAAAACTGATACAGTGGTTTGTCGGAAGTAATAGCAGCGGCCTGTGCATTAGCAAGCGAAACGGCCAATAAGGCATTTGCCCCCAGTTTACTTTTATTATCAGTACCATCAAGATCGATCATAACCTGGTCAATTCCGGCCTGATCATTACAATCCATTCCAGTAACACAACTGGCTAACTCATTATTGATATTGGAAACGGCTTTCAGCACACCTTTACCCTGATAACGAGATTTATCGCCATCGCGTAATTCAATAGCTTCTCGTATACCCGTAGAGGCACCAGAAGGTGCTGCTGCACGCCCTGTAACACCATTATCCAGTGTAACTTCAGCTTCTACTGTAGGGTTTCCCCTGGAATCCAGGATTTCACGCCCAATTACGTGTGTAATACTTGTCATTTTTCTCTCCAGTTTTCTAATTCAATCTCAATACTGAAAAATTCAGAATTTGAGGAACGCTTGTTACATAAGACTCAGCTCATGCAAAGCTTGTGATTTAATAGTTTGATCTATAGATTTTAATACATTCAGTAGAGATTCCAGTTGTCCCAGGGGCCAGGCATTTGGACCATCGCTTAAAGCCTGTTCCGGATTAGGGTGCGTCTCCATAAACAGTCCAGATACTCCCGCAGCAACTGCAGCTCTTGCCAACACAGGAACAAATTCTCTTTGTCCGCCAGATGTAGCACCTTGCCCACCAGGCAATTGCACAGAATGAGTTGCATCAAATACAACCGGTACTTCAGACTCTCTCATCACAGCAAGTGATCTCATGTCTGATACAAGGTTGTTATAACCGAAACTTGCGCCTCGCTCACACACCATGATCTGCTCATTACCGACCTGTTTGGCTTTATCAACCACATTTTTCATATCCCAGGGAGATAAGAACTGACCTTTTTTAATATTGACCGGTACCCCCTGTTTAGCGACGTTCTGGATAAAGTTAGTCTGACGGCATAGAAATGCCGGAGTCTGCAAAACATCTACAATACTGGCCACTTCCTGTAACGGTGTATCTTCATGTACATCAGTCAGTACTGGTACTTCTATTTGATCTTTTACTTTTTGTAAAATTTTAAGACCCTGCTCTATCCCTGGACCACGGAAACTCTGACTGCTGGAGCGATTAGCCTTATCAAAAGATGATTTATATATAAAAGGAATTTCAAGTCTTTGACAGATTTCTTTCAGACTTCCCGCCGTATCAATCGCTAGCTGTTCACTTTCAATAACACAGGGTCCTGCAATTAAAAATAACGACTTATCCAGCCCGACATCAAACCCACAAAGATTCATGAATTATTTTCCTGCTGATGTGTTAAAGCAGCGCTAATAAAACTATTAAATAAAGGATGACCTTCTCGTGGTTGAGAGGTAAATTCGGGATGAAACTGGCAAGCCACAAACCATGGGTGATCGGCAAGTTCGACCATTTCAACAAGCTCGTTATCTACAGATACACCAGAGATAACAAGACCAGCATTTTGTAATTTATCAAGATAGTTGTTATTAAATTCGAATCGGTGACGATGACGCTCGAATATTTGTTCGGCACCCCCATAAGAATTTCGTGCAATGGTTCCAGGTACCAGTTTGCAGGTTTGTCCACCTAAACGCATTGAACCACCAAGGTCAGACTTTTCATTACGTGTTTCAACGGATCCATCCTGATTTTTCCATTCGGTAATCAGGCCAATGACAGGTTCAGGAGTTTTCGGGTTAAACTCGGTACTATGGGCTTGCGCAAGCCCTAAAACATTACGCGCAAACTCAATAACAGCAACTTGCATACCCAGGCATATACCTAAGTAAGGTATTTTATTTTCACGAGCATACTTAACTGCACGAATCTTGCCTTCAACACCACGGCTACCGAAACCACCCGGAACGAGAATCGCATCAAGGTTTATTAATTCAGCACTGCTATCATCCTTGAAAGTATCAGAGTCAATTTTTACAACATTAACTTTTGTTTTAGTGTGAATACCGGCATGAGCCAATGCTTCCATGAGTGATTTGTAAGCATCACTATGTTCAACATACTTACCCACAAAACCAACTTTAACGGTATGTTCTGGATGGTACAGAGCATCAACGATTTCATCCCAGTCAGTGAGATCTGCTGCAGGCACATCCAGGCCAAATTTTTTGACCACAATCTCGTCCAGACCACGTTCATGTAATTCACGAGGAATTTTATATATATGATCTACATCAACCCCTGAAATAACGGCATCCAGACTTACGTTGGTAAAAAGTGCAATTTTCTTTCGCTGTTCCTCTGGAATCATACTTTCAGAACGGCATAAAAGAATATCAGGTTGAATACCGATAGAACGAAGCTCTTTTACAGAGTGCTGAGTAGGCTTGGTTTTAATTTCACCAGCCGCAGGAATATAAGGCACCAGCGTCAGATGCATGAACAACGCTTTATCATGACCTAGCTCTACGCCCAGTTGACGTATTGCTTCCATAAACGGCAATGATTCGATATCACCAACCGTACCTCCTATTTCAACTAAAACAATATCAGCATCATTTGTACTGTTTAAAACAGACTGTTTAATTTCATCGGTAATATGCGGAATTACCTGAACAGTTGCACCGAGATACTCTCCTTTTCTTTCTTTGGCAATGACATTGCCATAGATTCTGCCAGTTGTGTAATTGCTTCTTTTACTTGTCGTAATCGCAGCAAACCTTTCATAATGGCCTAAATCCAGGTCTGTTTCAGCTCCATCATTGGTAACATAAACTTCTCCATGTTGAAAAGGACTCATGGTACCCGGATCAACATTGATATAAGGGTCGAGTTTAATCATATTTATAGTTAAACCACGAGCCTGTAAAATTGCTCCCAAAGAGGCAGACGCAATGCCTTTGCCCAGTGATGAAACAACACCACCAGTAATAAAAATAAATCGGCTCATAAAGCTGGAAAGTTAATAGATGTGAGAGTTCTGGAAGGTTCAGTAGGTTAACAGATGAGCGAGTTTAACTCAACGAGAATGCAGTTTAAAAAACTATTTTAATTTAAAAAATATGGCTTTTTATTCTGCTACACTAAAGCAGTATCCAATTATAAAAACATATTATTAAGAACTCCCCCATGAAATCACTGATTCTTGAAAACAGTCGATTATATCGACAGCTATTGGACAATATTTTAGGACAGCAGGGGTTTGAAAATGATATTACCGATGAAATCAGCATAGCCAAAGAATTTCTCACAGAAAATAGCTATGACATCATTTGCCTGAATGAAAACATGAAAGATGGCTCTGGCATTGAACTCGCACAATACTGCAAACAAAACGAAACTCTGAGCAATATACCCATTCTATTTTTATCTTCTGATGACGACATTAGAGATAAAATAAATCACCTTCAAATTGACGAAGTCATCTTAAAACACAATCTTCAGCAAATATCTGATCAGATCATTCATTTTCTTGAAACAAGGCTTGACCCTGTTTTTAAAGAAGGCCGAATTTTATTTATTGAAGACAGTCAGAGTATGGCCCAAATGATAATCACCGCGTTATCCCAGGAGGGCTATCGAGTTGAACATTTCATTTCTGCTGCAAAAGCATGGGAAGAGTTTACTGAGGAAGTTTCATATGGCTCTGATCTTGAAGCCTATGACTTAATAATAACTGACATCAATGTAGAGGGTAAATTGAACGGTCTGGAGTTAACACGTTTGATTAGAAAACTTGAAGATGCACGCGGTTTCATCCCTATAATTGCCATTACTTCTCAAACAGACTCTGACTTACGTTTATCTCTTTTTAAGGAAGGCATAAGCGACTTTATTCCTAAACCTATCCTGATCGATGAATTACTGGTTCGTGTTAAAAACCTGATCTCCAATAAAAGACTGCTGGATAAAGTTCACGATATTCGTCGAGAGCTTTACTCCATGGCTACCACCGATAAATTAACAGGTTGCCGTAACCGTCACAGTTTAATGGATTTCTCTGCTAAATTTATTTCACAGGCAATACGTCATAAGTTTAATGTTAGCCTGATGGTCATGGACCTGGATTTCTTTAAAAAAATCAATGATTCGCACGGTCATGCGGGCGGGGATATAGTGTT
>Ga0209142_1000791_pt1 | contig 19709 bp, 22 predicted proteins | sample SaaInlV_120m_DNA_FD_184678 | JGI IMG/M metagenome (GOLD analysis project Ga0209142, IMG submission 184678) | Marine microbial communities from expanding oxygen minimum zones in the Saanich Inlet - Saanich Inlet SI074_LV_200m_DNA (SPAdes) (version 2) | ecosystem: Environmental > Aquatic > Marine... | reverse complement strand
GCGCCAGTTCTCGAAAACACTTGGAGAATTACTTGAACTGCAAAAGAGACGAAAAACAGTCTAGCTAGTCTTTTTGATTTAATGAAACGCCTGGGCTCTTAACAGGATCCCCAGAGAATATTACCCCCGCCCTCTCGAGACAATCTTTAATAGCCTTGATAACAGATGCATTAGCATTTGGTATGCCATCTTGAGTCTCATACCTTCTTAACGTTGTAACACCAACGCCACTCTTATCTGCCAAGTCCTGACCTTTCCAACCAAGGAGTGCACGTGCAGCTTTAATTTGTTTAGATGAAATCATAAAGATAGTATATAATGGTATTTAAAATACCAATTGGAATATAAAATGCATACAATAAATCTCCTATTTGATTCTTTAGAGGGTGCTTATGCGCCCAATACAATTAGATCTTATAGATCAGATTATATGCATTATTCCAACTGGTGTCATAAATATCAATACGATCCCTTTAATATTCATGAAGATAAATTTGCAGACTACATTCTACAGATGGGTGAAGACCTAACTGTTGCAACAATCCAAAGGCGAGTAGCCAGCCTTAGCAGTATATTCAATCTCACTAAAAGCACCAACCCCACAAAAGAACCTGTAGTAATTCTAACCATTAAAAGACTTCGAAGAAAATATGGAAAGCCTCAAAAACAAGCAACACCCTTAACTTATGACATTCTGACAAAACTCAAAAATGTTTGCCCTGATGATATAGTCGGCCTCAGAAACAAACTGCTTTTACAACTCGGATACGAAACCATGCGTCGACGTTCTGAAATATGTCAATTTAAATTTGAAGATCTGCAACACCTTGGTAATCATAAACATGCACTTTTACTTAAGCACTCTAAAACTGATCAATACAATCAAGGGAAAATAATTCCAATATCTAATGAGCTGTCTGAAATTATCTTAAGCTGGTCGCTGGCAATTGATCAAGATAGTGGCTGCATCCTTAGAAGTTTCAAACGAAATCTATCTACTAATCCGTCTCTCACACCCGCATCAATTAATCATATTTTAAAAGACCTTCAAAAGCAAGCTGGCCTGAATCAAATTGGAGAGCTGTCAGGTCACTCATTTAGAGTTGGCGCTGCACTTGATCTATTAGACAAAAACATTCCACTAGAAAAAATTATGCTTAGAGGTGGTTGGAAATCTGAAACTAGTGCAATGAGATATCTTCAAAGTTGGAGCGACCAAAATTGGACGGTGATATAGTCTACTTCTTAATTATCAGAAAAATTGTTTTAAATATAATCACCACATCACCAAAAAAAGAACGCTCTCTCACATATTTACGATATAGGGCTATTTTCCTTGGTAACACTTCATTAATATATGCGGCCTCAGGATCCTTAGAGCTGGCCAACAACTCATTCTCATCTCTAAATTCAATAGAGGCATTATCAGTAATGCCAGGCTTGGCAGAAAGCACATCATATTTTTCGTCATCAGAATAACAATCAATATATTTTGGAACCTCAGGACGGGGGCCAACTAAACTCATATCCCCAACAAACACATCAATCAATTGTGGAAGCTCGTCTAGCTTATATTTACGAAGAAAGCTCCCGACAGTAGTAATTCGTGAATCTGCGCCAACTGTTATCTGCTTTCCTTTTTTTTCTGCATCCGAAACCATTGTTCTAAACTTATGAATTCGAAAAAGAGAACCTTGAAAGCCAACACGTTCTTGGCGAAAAAATATAGGACCTCTTGAATCGATTTTAATCCAAAGTGCAGTCAATACAAAAATAGGGGATAGTAATATTAAGCCATAAAAAGAAGCGATAAAATCAAACAATCGCTTCATCATGTTAACGCTTCTTGTAATACCTGGATAACTCGATCCTGTTGTTCATCAGACATGGCGGTATACAATGGAATACTTAACATGGCTAGATATGCTTTATCAGTTACTGGAAACATATCAACTGATAGCTTATATTTATCACGCCAGTAAGGTTGGCGATGCAAAGGAACATAGTGAACACTCGAACCAATGCCTTGGTCGCTTAAAATTTGAATCAATTCATCTCGATTTACCGGTGAGTTATCTTGTACGCGAATCACAAATAAATGCCAAGAGTGGGATCCGCCATCCACATCATCCATCGGAAGGGTTAAAGGCAAATCGGACAGTGAATCAAAATATCGTTTTGCTAAATATTGCCTTCTATCCAAAAATCCTGGTAATTTTTTTAACTGATGGATACCCATTGCTGCAGCAATATCAGTCATATTATATTTAAAGCCAGGTGCAACAACTTCGTAATACCATGCAGGTTTTTTAGATTGAAAACGATCAAAAGCATCTCTATCCATACCATGAAGACGCATGATTTTCATTCTTTTAGCCAAATCTGAATTACGAGTAACCACCATGCCGCCCTCTCCAGTTGTCATGGTTTTATTGGCATAAAAACTGAATACAGTTACATCAGACTCAAGAGAGCCGATCATATCACCTTTGTAAGATGTTGGCAATGCGTGCGCCGCATCTTCAACCACCTTTAAGCCGAACTCTTTAGCCAGCAATAAGATCTCATCCATATCGCAACTCAAGCCCGCATAATGCACTGGCATAATTGCCTTAGTATTTGGTGTTATAGCATCTCTAATAGCCTTAACATCAATATTCAAAGTAACAGGATCAACATCTATAATTTTAACATCAGCACCTAAATATCTAGCCACCTCTGCTGTTGCAGTGAATGTCAAGCTTGGAATGATAACTTCATCTCCATAAGAAACCCCAAGCGATTCTAGAGCCAAATGCAATCCAGCTGTAGCAGAATTGACAGCAATAGCCTCTACATCGCGACCAATAAAACTCTGAAAATTTGTTTCAAATTGTCTCACCTTTGGGCCAGTAGTGATCCAACCAGAACGAAGAGTATCTACAACCTCATTGATTTCATCGTTAGAAATTTGAGGTATAGAAAAAGGAATAAAGTCTTTCATATTACTTAATGAGGTTTAAGCTGCCACAATATTTTTTAACAATTCTCTCAAGATAGTTGGCGTTAAAATTTAACCCCAATCTATCAAAGAGTGGATGAACTTTAGTGGTGTCTATAAAATAATTGTCATTATATTCAATTTTCGAATATTTAACATCCGCACCTAAGTGTTTTGCTATTTCATACACAATCTCATCAACGGTAACATCATTTAAATTTGCAACGTTGGTTATTTCATTTATAAAAATATTATCATCAATAATATTATTTACAATATTAACTACATCGTCGATATCTATGATATTTCTCTTTGCGCCGCTCCACAACTCAAACGCCTCTTGTCTTTTCACCTTGTCAACTAAATAATAAAACAAGGTATCAAGGTTAACAACACTTCCTACTACGTTTGGAAGTCTAAAAATAGCATACCTCTTTGCGTTCATTTGTATAATTTCTTCCATTTTTTTCTTGTGGGTGTGGTAAATATCACTAACTAGGTTAGAACTAGCTATGCTGCAACTGCTAAAATATACAAATAAAATTTTATCACCACATTTATCTAGTGACTTTCTAAGAAGAGCCTCCTCTCTAGCGCAATCATATGCTGTACAAAATTTAGAGGAAGATACACCTGATGCAAATATAAAAATATCATCATCATTCATGTACCTATAAAATGCTTGGGCCATAAGCCCGTTACCAATCACCATATTTCAAGTCCATAATCTATAAGAAAACTATCTAAACTTATTATATAGAATCTTTTTTATGGGAGCTGGAATAAGGTGCATTATAAGATAAAGTGCTGCGAAAAAATTACCTCGAAAGCCATAATGTAAATTCGGATTTATCAACATAATGCGGCACCTAAACAAACCAAGCAACGCTTTAATATTACGCCTTTTTTTATAAAAATCACTAGATCGTCTAAATTTTAAACAGACTTTTGGTATATTTGAAAATACACACCCACTTACAAAGCCTTGATACCACATCACAGTATCTTCAAACAAAGGGGTGTTTATAGGATATTCTCCAGCTTTATCAAAAAACGATTTTTGGAACATCACTGACGGGTGTGCCAACGGATCACGATACATAAAACCTGATAAACACTGCTCATGTGTCTCGGGATACTCTACAACCTCTCTAGTAATTTTGTCATTCTCATCAATCTCTAATACCCAAGATCCCACAACATCAACAGAAGGATTTTTTAATAGATGGTCCATTTGATCTACAAATCTATTTGACAGGCATATATCATCAGAGTCCATTCTTGCAATATATTCACCAGTGCACAGTTTCAAACCCTCATTTAACGCATTACCAAAACCTTTTGATTTTTGAATTGGATGAATGATCATTTCGCATTCAACTGACTTTTGAAATAAAAGAACAAACTCATAAAGGTTATCACCAACTGGGCCATCTAGAACCAACACAATTTGATCAGGCTTTAAAGCTTGTTCATGAAAAACACTGTTCAGTGCTTTCTCTATATTATCTTTTGTACAATTAATATATGCTGAAATTAATACGGATATTGACATATTGGAAGTCTCTACTGTTTATTAAAAATATTGCAAGTCGTATGCGCTTTTGTTAATTTCATTCTGTAATAAAAACGTTCTTTTAACTCCAGGGATTAAATCATCGGGAGCTATAACAACTCCATCTGCATCATTTCTTCCTAATGCACTAGACCATAATGCAAAAGTACTTGCTGACAATATCCTTTTTGAATATGATGCAATAGTCCAAAAATCTTCATCAATATTATTAGAAATAATCTCAATATTAAAATTAGTAGGGAGAACAAGATTTTCAGCGTAACTTTTATCATCAGTAACCACTAAGAAACTTTTCACCTTATATCTGTCACACATAATACTCATAGAGTCCATATAATATTGTTGTGAAGCTGACTCATCCCAACCTAACTCTATAAAATCACCGCCTCGGATATGGACAGCACACACTTCTGAATTTATTTTTTTTGACTCAATGAGCCTATCACAAGACAAAGGCTTTAACAATGCAACAATATCTTCAAAATCTTTCTGCCTCAAATTTTGGAAATAGCCGTCTAATAATCTATACCGACTCTTGTTATTACAATCAACAATAAATCTAAAATTACTGTCACTTATAAAAGGTGTCAAGGGAGATTTAAACGTAAGAAGTTTAGGGATTCTCAATTTAGTTAATAGTCGTCTCTGTAATATTATTTGAGCATCACTTTTGGAAAAATCCATGAACCTGGATAGTTCAAAATTTCTATTAACTTTATAAGATGATAGGGCGTAATCATCCAAGACTATCGACCTATAACAACCCTTGGAAGTAAGTAACAAAGCTGCACCAAATTGAAAAATTTGATTACCAAGACCTCCGGCCAACCTTACTATAATAGACTTTCTTGCATTTAGCATATTGATTTACTTGTGATCATCAAATGCCATTTTTGCCATTTCATTGCTAACCGGATACCTTTTAAACTTATTCATGATATACCAGTAAGTCCGTGTAATTACTCTAAACCCCATCCATAATAAACCTTCTAATGCCATATAAAACCTCTTGTTATTCAGCCAAACTAAAGCGTCAACGTGTTTTATAGATAAGTATTTAGATTCTCTTTGTCGAATTTCAGAAATTTCACCTTTTAATCTCTCAGTAATTGAATCATTGCGATCGATATAAGATGCAATTTTTAAATTTTCAGAATACACCCAATATTTTATTTTTTTTCTGATCTGATAGTACTCTTCAACATCAATTAACCAAGTTAGCCTACAGTCAAAAGTATAATGCAAACTCCTCTTAATTATTAATGTAGCTGTTGGTCCAATAACATTTCTACGGAATAAATAACCTGGATACAGATTAAAAACTTTTTTCCTGATAAAGGAGGGAATGTGCCGTCTTAGGCTGTTCGCGCCTTTATTCATTAATATACAGTCCATCATAATCATATCTACATTGTTATTTTCTTCAATATTGTGTAAAACTTTCGAAATAAAATTTTTAGTTATTGGAAATTCATCATGATGCATCAAAATATAATACTTTCCCTTAGCTTGATCTATTAGCCTATTCCAATTCTCACATGGGCCAGCTGCTGGATTGTTGCGCGTATATTTAACGCATTTTATAGTATCAACAATCTTCTTCATTTGGATCTCTACATCGCTATTATTAGAATCATCCATAACAATAATCTCAATACGATGCCATAAAAAAGGAATGGATGGAAGGTTAAGCTGATTAAAAATTTTTTCCACCCCCGTCGAATAATTGTACGTTGGTAAGAGGATGCTTAACAAAATCTCTTTAGATTCAATATGTTGATCACTCTTTAGATTCATAAATTTTTAGAATTGTTGAAAAATTGTACTCGTCTCGATTTCGTGTAAGAAATAACAATCACTGAAAATACGAATTGCGTAAGAATCGAACCATAAAAAGACCCGTAAAAATGATCAGAAAAAACTGTCATTATCATTAGTATTGCGGAAGCTCTCTCCCAAGACCTGTCAACTGAATAAAATCTCTTTATATTTAAATGCATTAAAATATAAAAAATCAAAGGGTTGATCATAGCTACAATGATGCCAAAATCTAGTGCATTCTGTAAAAATTGAGATTCGGCATTTCTCGTACTATAGTGAACATCACCCACCCAGCCATGTTCGCCCTCTGGAAAAATATGCGTTCCCAATATAGGATTTTCAACTATATGACTCAATGCATTAGTCCAAGATATTATTCTTAAATAATTTCCACTAATATATTCAGCGTTACTTGCAGATATAAAGGTTGCAAGAAAAACAGCAGCTACAAAACCCAAAAGCATAGTAACAATCACCCTTTTATTTAAATGAGAATACAATAAAAAAGCGGAGAATAGAATCAAAACACCTGTTAAAGGTCCCCTCATTGATCCGTTTAACAATAAAGCGCAAAGCGCAAAGAACATAATTTTCTTAGACTTTAAAAACACTCCTATAAAAAATGCAGCAGCTGAAATATTTATACTTGCAAATGGATGGTTAAAAACTCCGCCCGCCCTAGGCAAGATATCGTCCACCCTAAGTCCAACCGTCCTGCCAAGTGGATCTACATCAAACAAAAGAATACTTATATTAAAAATAAAATCTATTGCAAATAGAAATATGATGGGGGTAAGTATTCGTGCCACACTCACTCTCCCCAAGGAAATAAAGAGCATTAATAGCAAAATTATATCTTGAGCAATCAACTGTGGCAAATACAAGTCATCAGCTCTTGTTCCTATTAGAAAATGAGTGGAGAGTATCCAAAACAACTTTAATAGCAACAAGAAGGCAATCACCTCATAAGTTTTTGGCAATCTAGCCTTCTTAAAGAACACCACTAAAAACCCGATCAAAATAGGGAGACCTATCTTAATATTTGCAAGTGCCCCAACTAATAAAATTCCAAAGATAGACATTCTGTTCATAATGGCACTAAGTCACCTTTACTACATAAGAAAATCAAGTAATACAAAGAAATTACGCTATCCATACTTGAGTGGGAAAAATTTAGAAAGTAACTTTTTTACTATATTCTTGATCCCAGAAGGGATAAATACACCAAACCCCTTTGGGACTACTAATGACGGATGAACATTTATGTAATAATCTCCAATGTATATACTCTCAGCTTTCTCTACTTCATCTTTGCAATCACTAAATTTTTGTAAATTACCATCTCTATCCTGCCACAGCCATTCACTATATATATTTGCTGGAGAGGCCCATCTATTGCAATGATGATTGAACCTTGCAAAATATTTTGGTGCAATCACAATAGGTTTAATTGATTTAGTCTTTATAGGAAAATATGAAAATGTTGAATTAGACACAATTAGATATGAGGAATTATGTAAAGCAATATATGACTCAGCCACGCCTTCTTGAATGATATCTATATCTGGAAATAGCGCTCTTGCATATTTATGATCATCGGTTACTATCAGAAATCGACTAATGCCATAATCGTCTCTCATGTTGTTCATGGCATCTATCCAATAACTTTTAGGCAAGTTAAACTTCTTGTGCCTCTTATACTCACCACCTCTAATATTTAGTATGCAAGTGTTATCGGGAATATTGACTAAATTCTTATATTTATCTTTTATTTGTATATATTTTTTAACTCTATCTAAGTCTCCATAAAAATATTTTTCACTTTGAAATAAACCTTCAATTTTGGTATTTAACGGTAGATCTTCTACCGATTTATCGTAGCCTGATGCAATATAATCTATTTCTTTGTCATAAAATCTTCGCTCATGAAAAACATGATAATCTTGTTCTGCGCGACTGATTTCATGATCTTTAGAGTGAAAGTCGACATCTAGAAAGACGGTCGCTTTAAAATTTTCTCTACCAAGTATCATAAAAGGCATTTTTAGCTCATCGGCTATACTCCTACAAACTGCATAACACCACAACTGATTGCCAAGACCCTGACCTTTATGTAACTCTGTAACAATCATTCTTTAATAAGACTTTTATAACTATCTATATTATTAATCAAATATTCAGGAAAGCCTTGATCAATCTCAACTACCTTAAAGCTTCTACCAGTTAAAAATATATCTTTATTGTTTTTGACTCTATTTTTAATTCTATTTTTAAAAATCTTATCTAAAAAGGATAATATCTTGGCAGTCTTGCCTCCTTGGTATGAGTAGGCATCCAATACTTCTTTAATTTTCTCCTCTCCTCCAACAAAACTAAAATGCCATCCACCATTATCTATGATCAATCCATCTGACTGTTGTAAAACATCTTCTTTGTGATATTGGAGAAGATCTACACTATATTTTTTTAAATGACTAAACTTGCATATATGTGTACCGAACCAATCACTTTTACAAAAATTATTTAAGTAATACATGTACCATTTTTGTTTACAATGCACTAAATCAACATCATTTAAACTAGCGAAAATTGCATTAAAGTTCTTAGGGTTTGGTATTTCGTCCAAATCACTCATAATAATAATATCATTATCTTCAGCCATTTCTAGCATTGGATTTATTATAGAATCTCTATGAAAGACTTCTCTTTGAAAATTTAAACTCAGAGAGGCTAATGGCCTCCCTTCACTCTTATGCTGGTAACTCTTATTTCTATCAGTATAGAATTGATGTGAAGGGGTCCAATCTGAAAAATCATTCGGCGTATCATCAACAATATTATGAATGATCTTATGTTCAAACTTTTTAAATCGTATCTTATTTTCTGAATAGTACAGCGGTTTAGGCTTTCCAGAAAAAGTGATGGTAGCTTCACTTATAACAAAATAATCTACATATGGATCAAGAATATTCAATCGTATTTCCAGCAAATCTAGCTCGTTAAAAAACATAAACGTATCATATATTTTTGGCATATTTAACCCCTAATTAAATTTAGAAAATAATAGGCCGCTTATTTTATTTAGATTTATATATATCACTACCAAAAATCTTTTAACAAGCGCTTTCATTTTTTTTGTTTTTTTATTCTCGACTCTTTTTGACATTTGATTCAGGTCAAAACTTTTAATTACACGTGACATATCATCGGACTCTTTTAGTGAAGAAGACCAAATACTAAATAATGCACGCTCCACCATGTGAGACTCTCCAGAAAATTGGTCATGCGAAACAAAATTCATCAAATTTATGTAAAAATCCTTTGATCTTAATAAAATATTTTCTCTCGGCAAGACGTAATTTGCCCCTGGAGAAAACCTAACATACCTAGGGCAACTTGTTGTATTAAATATAAATTTCCAAAAATCATAAAAATCATAAAAATACTTAGTTGGATGGTGCTTTGTGTACCAACTGGTATTAAGCTCCATAAATCCATTATCGCAACTTAATATTGACATAGGGTAATTTAGCTTATATCTAGAAACATCTTCAATAGAGGTGAATACCTTTCTGTTTGTAAGATCGGCAAATATTTCTTTACTAACATGGCGTGGAAATGTGTTGTTTTTGCAAAACACTGTTAATTCTGGAAGGTTGTCATAATTGTCAACAATGAATTTCATATATGCGTATATATTGTAGCCAACATTCTCAATTGTTGTTGTCTTATCAATATCAACACCATCTGGAACCTGAACGTCTTTTAGATACACATGATAATTACCATTGCTGAAATCATTTAACCAAGTTAAATCGCCATCATAATAAGATATACACCAATACATAATTAAACTCTATCTGGAGTTGAATTCACGAGATCCAAATTATTAAGTTTTACACTAAGAAACATTGCCACAAAGAGAGAAAATTCTACAAAAATGACTATATAAGATGATGCATATTGAAAATACAATGGAATAAATATAAAAGAAACTATAACACTCACCAAGCCACCAATTAGGGCGATACTGCTGTATAGTTTTTGTAAATTAAAAGGTATCATGATTTGAACTCCTAATATATTGTTTAATGCAGATAATAGTGGTGCAATTGCCATAATACGTAAAAGTTCAACTGAATCTTCATATTGATCACCAAGTGCAATATATACAATCTGTTCTGAAAATATAAAAACAACCAAGAAAATCAGGGAATAGAAAACAATACTGTAGACCGCAATAAATCTTACAAACTGAAGGGCAGACTCTTTTGAATTGTTAGTAATTTTGACTATATAAGGAAATACAACCTGTGTAATAGGGTGCATTAACGATTTTAATATGTTAATAATTTTCTCTGCAGCTGCAAAAACACCCACAATGGCATCTGTTGAGAATATCCCTAAAATCAATGTTATAGTTGATGTGTACAATACCGAAGAAATATTTGCAACGAAAACATGCCACCCATCATAAAGAAGGTTTTTTATCTTTACCAAAGGTGGAACTCTAAAAGAAAAACCAAATTTCAATTTAATAAAAATTAAGGAACATACTCCGGTAACTATAAACCCTAGTGAGGTTAACACCGGCACCATGTAGTAATCACTTTCTTCAGTTACAAGAACGAACAACAAAACAGTAAATATTATTTTTGCCAAGATGTTAAAAAGTGTCACATATTTCATTTTTTCTATCCCTTGGAAGAACCAGACAGGAAATAAAGCTTGCCCCACTGCAAGTCCAAATGTATACATATAAATCTCATAATTCTTATAGAATTGATCTACAGTTAAAACAATAGCCATTAACACTATAAAGCTCACGATTACAAGAATTAACTTAATAGTCAAAATGGAACCAAATATTTCTATTAATTTCTCTCTATTATTTCTATGGATTGAAACCTGTTTAACTCCAGTTAAATTGAAGCCGTAATCAATTATTACTTGGAAAAACATACACAAGGCTGTAGCAACAGCCAAAATACCGAATTTTTCCACCCCTACCACCCTTACTATGTATGGTATGGCTATCAAGGGCAAGATATAGTTTACAATTTGCAAACTTCCAAGAGACCATAAATTAGATAAAAGCTGCTTTTTGTCAGCTACAGAAACCAATATCAATCCTCAATTTGTTGATTTTCATAATTTTTTCAAATCTGTCAATTTGTTTTTTTTATTAAAGAAATACACCTTTCAAGAGACTTCCTCCATTCAAAAACATTTATGTTGAACGTTTTGGTTACTTTAGATTTATCTAAAATGGCAGTCTTTGGTCTTTTCGCAGTAGTTGGATACTCCTCAGTTGTTACAGATTCAACCTTGCAATCTATCCTTTTTATCTTAAAGACTTCTTTAGAAAACTCGTGCCAACTTATCTCACCCTCATTTGAATAATGATAGATTTGTGTTGTTTGGGCTGGCTCTTTAAATGATTTATTTTGTATAATTTCCAATATTGCATTTGCCAAATCAGTTGCGTAAGTTGGCGATCCTATTTGATCACTAACTACACTTAACTCATCTCTTTCTCGACCCAACCTTAGCATGGTTTTAACAAAGTTATTACCGAATTCTGAATACACCCAGCTAGTCCTAATGATAAGAGCATCAGTTGGCATGACTTCTTGTAGTGCTTGCTCTCCAGCAAGCTTAGTTCTTCCATAGACATTAATTGGGCTGGTTTCGTCTGTTTCTATATAAGGCTTTTCACTCTCTCCATCGAAAACATAATCAGTTGAAATATGTATTAATCTAGCTTGCTGATTTTTGGCAATCTGAGCTATCTGCTTCACTGCTAAATGGTTAACCTGATTCGCTAGATCTTGCTCTTCTTCAGCCTTGTCTACTGCCGTATAAGCAGCGCAGTTAATAATAATGTCAAATTTATTATTGTCAAAGTAGTGAGTAATACTACTCTCACTGCTTAAGTCTAGATCTTCTCTGCCAACAAAGATAAAATCATCATAGTTTTGATTATTATCTATTTTGCTATCAGTATCAACTATCTTCTGAATAGATCTACCTAATTGGCCATTCTTGCCAGTAACGAGTATTCTCATGACTATCAGCTACTCAAACAAATCTTTAGCATTGGCTAAAGATGGATGAGTTTTATCTTTGCCTGAGAGTTGCAGCTCTTCTGCTAATAATTGCCAATCAATTTTAAGTTGTTCATCATCAAAAGCAATACCTCGATCATGCTCAGGTGCATAATAATTATCCACCTTATAAGCAAAGGTAGCGCTATCACTTAATACAATGAAGCCATGTGCAAAGCCATGTGGCACAAATAGTTGATATTTGTTCTGTTCTGTTAGTTCTACAGACACATGCTGGCCAAAGGTAGGGCTTGATTTACGTATATCAACAGCTACATCTAGAACGCTACCTTCAATTACCCTGACAAGTTTAGCTTGAGTATAGGGTGGTAGTTGATAGTGAAGACCTCTAAGTACGCCTTTAGTGGACTTAGATTCATTATCTTGTACAAAGTCAACTTTGTATCCGATAGCCTCTTCAAACAAGTCCTGTCTAAAGGTCTCTACAAAGTAACCACGATTATCGCCATGTACAGTAGGCTCGATAAGCACTACATCAGGGATTGACTGAGAGATGAACTTCAATTGACTTCCTCTGCACGCCTGAGTAGGTATTGCCCGTATTGATTCTTAGCTAAGGGTTGAGCCAGCTCTATAAGTTGTTCTTTATTAATATAGCCTTGTTCAAAAGCAATCTCTTCGATACAGGCTACTTTTAAGCCTTGTCTTCGCTCAATGGTTTCAATAAAGGTTGAAGCTTCTAATAGGCTCTCATGAGTGCCTGTATCTAACCAAGCATATCCTCTACCCATAAGTTCAACAGTTAGACGCTCTTCACTTAAATACATTTGATTAACAGTGGTAATCTCTAACTCGCCTCTGTCAGATGGTAAGACTTCCGCAGCTTTCTTGACCACATCATTTGGATAGAAGTATAGACCTGTTACTGCGTAGTTACTTTTAGGAGTTTTTGGTTTTTCTTCAATGCTAAGTGCTTTACCGGTGGCATCAAAATCAACCACACCGTAACGCTCTGGATCATGAACATGATAGCCAAATACGGTTGCCATATTTTTATCTTTTGCATTTGATACAGCATTGGACAGCATATCGGTGATGCCATGACCATAGTAAATATTGTCACCTAAGATTAAACAGGCATCGTCATCACCAATAAAATCTTTACCTAAGATAAATGCCTGCGCTAAACCGTCAGGAGAAGGCTGTACAACGTACTCAAACTTCATGCCAATATCAGAGCCATCACCCAAAAGCTGTTCGAATCTTGGTAAGTCTTCAGGAGTAGAAATGATTAAAACCTCTTGTATTCCAGCAAGCATTAAAACTGATAAAGGATAATAAATCATCGGCTTATCATAAATCGGCATAAGCTGCTTTGACACACCTTTTGTTAATGGATATAAGCGAGTACCAGAGCCACCTGCTAGAATAATTCCTTTCATGATTTAACCACCCCTAGTCTTTCACCCTGGTAACTACCGTCTTTAACTCGATCGCACCAAATATTATTGTCTAAATACCACTGGACTGTTTTACGAATGCCTGTTGAAAAAGTTTCATTCGGAGTCCAACCTAACTCTTTATCGATCTTAGTAGCGTCAATAGCGTACCTTACGTCATGCCCCGCTCTATCACCTACATAGATAATAAGCTGTTCATACTTATCAACTCCATCAAGTTTACTTGGCACTAGCTCATCAAGGATACTGCAAACAGTTTTAACGACATCAATATTCTGCAATTCATTATGCCCACCAATATTATATGTTTCGCTAATCTCACCAGTGAGCGCTACATGGAGTAGTGCTCTTGCGTGGTCATCAACATACAGCCAATCGCGTATTTGTTTGCCATTGCCGTAGATTGGTAAATCCTTACCTTCTAATGCATTAAGGATGATGAGTGGAATAAGCTTCTCAGGGAACTGATAAGGGCCATAATTGTTAGAACAATTAGTAATTAGTGTTGGGAATTTAAAAGTACGTTGCCATGCACGCACCAAATGGTCAGAACTTGCCTTTGCTGCCGAGTAAGGTGAACTTGGTGCATAGGATGTCTCTTCAGTAAATAGATCATCCATGCCTTCAAGATCGCCATAGACTTCATCAGTTGATACATGATGGAATCTAAAGCTATCTTTTTTATCGCCTTCTAAGCTAGACCAATAACCTCTAGCCTCTTCAAGTAACACATAAGTGCCAACAATATTAGTCTGAATGAATTCACCAGGACTATCAATTGACCTGTCCACATGTGACTCAGCAGCTAAATGCATCACAATATCAGGCTGGTGCTTGTTAAATACACGTTTAATCTCATTAGCATCGCAGATATCTACTTGTTCAAAGGAGTATCTTGCATCATTTTCAACTGAAATCAAAGATTCTAGATTGCCGGCATAGGTAAGCTTATCAACATTAACAACACTGTGATTGGTGTTATAAATAATATGACGTATAACAGCTGATCCAATAAAACCTGCGCCACCAGTAATTAATAACTTCATAACCCCTCCTTCAAATACCAATCATAAGTTTTTTCGATTCCTTTTCTCAGATCAACACTGTATTTCCAACCCATATTCTCTAGCCTAGTTACATTAATCAACTTTCTTGGTGCGCCATCTGGCTTTGTAGTATCAAAGGTTAATTTTCCTTTAAACCCAATCACTTCTTTCATAGTTTCTGCCATTTCTCTAATGGTTATATCAACACCTGTGCCGACATTGATATGTGAGAGCATTGATTTTGTATTGGCTTGATAGATTTGCTCATCTAACTCTAGTACAAATAATGATGCAGCAGCCATATCATCCACATACAAAAACTCACGCATAGCATTTCCTGTACCCCATAATACCACTTCTTCATCATTATTTATCTTTGCCTCATGGAAACGGCGCATCAGTGCAGGAATAACATGTGAGTTCTCTGGATGGAAGTTATCATTAACACCGTATAAGTTTGTTGGCATGACTGATCTAAAATCTGTGCCGTGTTGACGGTTGTATGATTCACAAAGTTTAATACCTGCAATCTTGGCTAGTGCATAAGGCTCATTAGTTGGCTCTAGTACGTCAGTCAATAATGCATCTTCACGCATTGGCTGTTCAACTGCTTTAGGGTAAATACAAGTACTGCCTAAAAATAGCAAACGCTTAACCTTGTTCTCATAGGCTGAATTAATAACATTAGCCTCTATCATCATGTTTTGATAAATAAAGTCAGCAGGGTAAGTATTGTTTGCATGAATGCCACCTACTTTAGCAGCGGCCAAAATAACATAGTCTGGTTTCTCCTGTTGGAAGAAGTTTTGCACTTGCGCTTGATTAGTAAGATCTAACTCTTTATGCGTGCGCATAATAAGATTAGTAAAGCCTCTTGACTCTAATTGTCTGACAATAGCAGAGCCTACCAAACCCCTGTGTCCTGCAATATAGATTTTATCGTTAAGATTCATTTAATAGTTTACTTATGCTTGTGCTACTCGTTAAAGTCTGGTGCTTTGAAACCATGTTCTTTAACTAATGAATCACGCTTGGCAATGTTAATGTCATTTTCCATCATCTCATGTACCATCTCTTCAAGAGTGATTTTTGGTTCCCAGCCTAGTTTTTCTTTAGCTTTGGATGGGTCACCGAGTAATGTTTCTACTTCCGTTGGACGAAAATATCGTTTATCAACTGCTACCATTAAATTACCAGTTTCAGTGTCATAACCTTTTTCATCCATGCCTTCGCCTTCCCAGCGGATGGTTTTACCTAAATGACCCCAAGCGAAGTTGATAAAGTCTCGTACTGAGAACTGTACACCTGTAGCAATACAAAAATCATCTGGTTCATCTTGTTGTAGCATTAGCCACTGCATCTCAACGTAGTCTTTGGCATGACCCCAATCACGTAGAGCATTCATATTGCCAAGATAGACTGTGTCTTGCAAACCTAGTGAGATACGTGCTAGTGCACGGGTGATTTTACGAGTAACAAAGGTTTCACCACGTACTGGAGATTCATGATTAAACAAGATACCATTACAAGCGTACATGCCGTAGGCTTCACGATAGTTAACGGTAATCCAGTAAGCATACAACTTTGCTGCAGCGTATGGAGAACGTGGGTAGAACGGTGTGGTCTCTTTTTGCGGGATTTCTTGTACTTCGCCGTATAACTCTGAAGTAGAAGCTTGGTAGTAGCGAGTTTTCTTTTCTAAGCCTGAGATGCGAATGGCCTCTAGGATACGTAGCGCACCAAGGCCCACGGTATCGGCTGTGTATTCTGGAGTTTCAAATGAAACAGCAACGTGAGATTGTGCACCAAGGTTATAGATTTCATCAGGTTGTATTTGTTGAATGATACGGACTAAACTCATTGAATCAGACAGGTCGCCATAATGGAGTATAAGCTTACAGTCTGCTTCATGAGGATCTTGATACAAATGATCAATACGATCAGTATTAAATGATGATGAGCGACGCTTAATACCGTGCACCTCATAGCCTTTATCTAGTAAGAATTTTGTCAGGTAGGCGCCGTCTTGTCCGGTAATACCGGTTATTAATGCTACTTTATTATTTGCCATATTTAATTTTTAAAATAATCCTTTACGTATTTGTAAACTTGCTTGCTTTTTAACAACTCGTCAATAGTGAGCCATTGGTATTCGTTATGTTGTTCGCTTGGTAAATTAAGCGTACCTTCTATTTTAATCTCATAAGCCAAATTAACATAGTGTGTTGATACATCCTGATAAATACTGTCATCATAAAAATGTTCAAATACACCTATAAATCTAGGCATTAATTTTAACTCAATATTGAGTTCATTTTTAGCTATGCGCATCATTGCATTATCAATTGTTTCGTTTTTGTAAACCCTGCCACCAATTGAGAACAGATAACCCTGTGCAGGCTTGTTTATGCGCTTTCCTAATAGGATTTTATTGTCTTTTTTAACCAGCAGGTCAATTGAGATTAGTGGGGTTGAGTTAATGACTGTTTCAAAGGTTTGATCATCCAACATTAATCTTTAACCCTGCCGTATGCATCTTCAAATCTAACAATATCATCCTCACCTAGATAGCTACCACTTTGCACCTCGATGATTTCTAGGGGCTCACTGGTATTGTTTTCAAGTGCATGGGTAACACCTAGTGGGATATAGGTGGATTCGCCTTTATTAAGGTCGAATGTTTGCTCGCCATTGGTGACTGTAGCTATACCGCTTACTACCACCCAATGCTCTGCGCGTTTGTGATGCATTTGTAATGAGAGTTTGGCACCAGATTTAACATGTAATCTTTTTACTTGGAAATGCTCACCTGATTCAATAGAGTCGTACCAACCCCATGGGCGATAAACTTTGCGATGTGCACTACTCTCACACCGTCCACTGGCTTGCAAGGATTCAACGATGCTCTTTACTTCTTGAGCTTTGTCTTGAGTGGCAATAAAGGTTGCATCAAGCGTGTCTATAATAATTAGATTATCTACACCTATGGCTGCGACCATATGATGATCAGCATTAATGTAAGTATTGGTAGTACTTTGAGTGATAACATCACCTTTGATAACGTTACCTTGACTATCTTTTGTACCGATATCATATAGTGCTGACCAAGCGCCAATATCATTCCACTGGGCGTCTAATGGTACAACAACGACATTATCACTTTTCTCCATGAGTGCGTAATCAATAGAGTCAGATGGAGACGATTCAAAGGCTTGTTTGTCTAATCTAATAAAGTCAAGATCTTGCGTAGCATTATTAATCGCATCATTGACTGAATTAACAATATCAGGAGAATGAATCGTTAACTCATCAATTAGCACATCAGCTTTAAACATAAACATGCCTGAGTTCCAAAGGTAATTGCCCTGCTCTAGATAAGTCTGGGCAGTTTTTAAATCTGGCTTTTCAACAAACTCTTCGACTTTGTATGCGCCATTATCATTCTCTTTTGATGATTTGATATAACCATAGCCAGTATTAGCGTTAGTTGGCACAATTCCAAAAGTGGTTAATTTGCCATTAAGCGCTTGCTGATTGGCGATATTAATCGCTTGATGAAACGGCTTAACATCTTGAATGACATGATCGGCTGATAAAACTAATAGCATCGAACCATCTGAATCTTTTAATGATTGCAGTGCTGCAGCTGCTATTGCGGGAGCGGTGTTTCTACCAACTGGCTCTAATAAAATTGTTGGATTTTGAATACCAATTTGTTGACACTGCTCTGCAACTAAGAAACGATGATCGGCATTACAAACAATAATCGGATCTGCAAGATTATCTAAGCCATTAAGACGCAAAATAGTTTCTTGAAGCATGGTGTTATCACCAGCTAAAGACAAATATTGCTTAGGGTATTGCTTGCGTGATAGCGGCCAAAGTCGTGTACCTGAGCCACCTGAAAGAATAACTGGAACTGTCTTCATAATAAATTTCTATCCATATTCTTTGCTTCTTGTTTTAAGCCTTCAATTTCTTGTTTTAGTGTGTCGTATTCTTGTGTTTTTATTCTTATAAAATCCAAAGTTAATTTTGCTTTTTCTTCTATTCCTTTTGGGGTTAGTAAGTATGAGTATTGGATTTTGTTGTTACTGTTTCTAAAATTATTAACCTTGATAAAACCTTTTTCAATAAGGCTTTTTAAGCAATAGTTAATCTTACCAAGGCTAACGCCTAAGTCATTAGATAATTGCCTTTGAGTAGGACATGAGTCTAGCTCTAAAGATTTTAAAATTTGAAATTTATTCTGTTTTTTAGACACTCTGCCATTTTGCTGAATATAGTAAATTTATATAAATCCTTATTTATAATATGGTTCATTATATAGCATCGTTCAATGATTGAACGAATCATTACTAAAAGTTAAGTTTGATGATAGACCGTGACGTACATTGTCTCCATCCGAAACAGAGGTTTTCCCCATCTCCTCCTCGACTGAATGGGCAAGTGTTAATTTGCCAAAGTCTGACAAATCTGTAAACCAAATAACAATAGACTTATGGCTATTTAGTTGATTGCACTTCACTTAGGTAACGATTGCGTTGTGGTAGACAGTGTTTGGAGTTTTCATAAAAAATTAAACACTAGTAGTATTACCTTTTACCTGTTTTAGTCCGAAAAACCCCCAAGCTTTAATAGTGATTGAGAGTCTTTTTTTTAATAACGATAATGGCTACTATCGATAATTAAAGATGCGCAGGCTTAATCTCGCACTTAATTGTCATACATATGAAACACCGATCTTATCCGCTACCA
>Ga0209142_1000786_pt1 | contig 19810 bp, 18 predicted proteins | sample SaaInlV_120m_DNA_FD_184678 | JGI IMG/M metagenome (GOLD analysis project Ga0209142, IMG submission 184678) | Marine microbial communities from expanding oxygen minimum zones in the Saanich Inlet - Saanich Inlet SI074_LV_200m_DNA (SPAdes) (version 2) | ecosystem: Environmental > Aquatic > Marine... | reverse complement strand
CCTTTAGATAGTTTGTCAACTTATGTAAGGGGGCTTTTACTTTGTACCATCAATTATCCTGATTAAAAATTCAGAAATTGACCTCATGTAGGTTGCTCAGACTCACTCGGGGTGAAATGGATAGACTGGCTCCAATGATCGGCATGCGCTACCCTGGAGGAGCTCTTGATGAGCAAGACGCTACCTTACAAATAGTTAGCTTCGTACAAGAAGCTGACTGGCAATTAAGCTGGACACTACTAGAGATCTACCAGTTTGGTGACGACAGATACCTGAGTGACTATGCTAAACAGTATGCAAAACTAATCAACAGTGAAGGTTTTGATTCTAAATCCCTGTTAAAGTTGGTCGATAGGATAAATTTTAACTTGGAATCCGAACTTAACTCGAATCAACGTATAAAATTTTTAGCAGCTTTCCACACAGAACTCGATTCTGAGTACCATCAAGAGTTTCCCAATGTTTTAGAGCCCCTTTCAGACCAAGACTCTAGCAATCAATTACCCTCATTAACCAAAACAAAAGAAAAGACAGACACGACTGCTGATAGTAAAGATGAGTTGTATCTACCGGGGACTTTCGGACATAAATCAGCTATGAAAGAGGCTGATGTGATTTTAGAAAAGGCTGAAGTACAATTAGCAAGAGGAAATATAAAAGCGGCTAAGCAAAAAGCCGTGGAGGTATTGCGTACGTATCAGGATGGAGGATGGTCGATTTGGGGTAATCTATCCAGTACAGCAAGGCGTGCAGATGAAATTCTAAAAATCGAAACCCAAATTGCAGATGAAATTGTTCACCTGTATGCCCCTTTGCTAATTAACGAATCATACAGACCTAGGTGGGTACTTGCTGAACATTTGATATCTCAGGTGACTGAGATACTTAGTGAAGAAGAAAGAAGTTCACTGACTCAGTGTGTAATGGATCATATACAACTGATAGTTGGTGATGCTACAGATGAAATAGAAGCATTTAATTTTCTTGGAAAGAATCAGCATAGTAATTGCTCTTCTGAGCTACTTGATCTTATCCTTTGGCTTACAGATCATCCTCAATGGCTACGCCGAGAAAAGGCCGCTGATTTGCTTGTTTGGTTACTAGAGAGCGAGACTACGTATTACAGAAAATATATAAACCAAGCTTTTTCTATGGATGTAGGTTTCAGAGCTGAAATAATTTGCGGAGTACTCGATGGGTTGTCAATTAAACAACCGTTGAACCTCTGGAAGAATGTCGAGCCGCACCTTAATTTGGATATTATTATTCGAAATTGTAAGCATATAAGTCGCTTAACCGTGCTACATCGAATTGCTGAAAGAGCTGGGCTTGAAGGTTCTGAGAGTGCTTCTGGCGCAGCTGCAAAAATTTTCGACCAATTTCACCCAGAAATAACAGATTCAGAAAAATCTAAAGCTAATATCTTTCAACCAATTTGGGCAAACTGTATAAAGCGAGAATGGAAACATCTAAGATCCATAGGCGTTATACATAAAGAGCTTGCCTCTCTCTTCGAGGATAAAATGGCTCGAACCTGCTCCCCTTTTGACATTGAAACTGCATGGGCACTTGAGAACATACTTTCAAAAGGATTCGGAGAGAATGAAAATACTCCCTTGAACAGATGGGAGGCAAAGGTTCGCTTCGCGTTAAATACTGTACTTTTCAAGTATGCATCTCAACAAAACTTTACAGCCATTGAAGCCGCGCTAAGGATTTATAACCCGTCTTCGTTATGGCTTACAAGATTACCAAATTTTGATTCACCTTCGAAGCCTATAATCGATAGTATTTTTGGTGAAGGCAACCCTAAAAATATTACTGAAAATAATAAGTTTTTGTTTTTGAACTATCAGGAAACAATTGAACATAAAGATTCTGGACAGCTCTTACATCTCGAAGTTACAGCAGTTATGACATCTGAATATTCAGGATATCAACCTCAGCCACCAACACCTGACTCTGTATTTGGGTCGCGAGAGTTGTTAGATAGTTCTAAAAAAACCCAGAGTTACGAAACTTGTTATCGAGTTGAACCTGACCTTTCTTTTTTAGGTACATTCACTCCAGGAATACCCACAGATAACTTTATGAAATTAATCAAAGCTAATGACAATGATTTTTTTCGTGTAAATTGGAGTAACGGCCGATCTCAAACTAAAAAAAGACATGGACGTGCGATGAATGAAGGGTGCCTACTTGCAGTTAAACGTGGTGCAGTACGCCTTCCACCTGGCTTTGGATTATCATGGTATGTTTTTGTAGAAGGGAAACTACATGGTATTATCTCCCAATAACCGCAGGTAATTCATATTATGAATTTAGATAAAATGGATACTCCTTCGACTCGATCCGAGTTCGAGCATCGTTTCCATAAACTGTTTGAAAGTATTGATCGGGGAAAGATGCACGCAGCTCCTGGTTTAGATTTAGGGCTTGATAAAGTTCGTTTTTTACCCAATGGTCGAATCGACTTTCTAAGTGTAAATGAGTCAGCTCGTTTACAAGCTAACTCTTTTTCTCAATTTAGTAAGGAAAAGTACCCAGAATTGTTTGAAAAATTAGAAGAACCTAAGGATAAAGATAATGATTCACAAGTAGAGACCGGTAAAAACTCAACGGATAGATCTTAGCGGCATATTTAACCTTGAGATAGTCTTTGGTTTGAAATCTCCCTTCAAACCGATACGGCATTACTGCAAGCCATTGATTTAAAATAATATTGAATTATGGACATACTATGCTAGCAAGTAACGGCCACACTTTGGTAGCATGAACAATTTACACTATTTTTCGGCATAGCGCTGTGGACTATTAGTCCACTGGTCCTATGGAAAATGAGACTGATTTTCATTACCTACCCTATTCAAGATCCTTTGAATCAGGAAAGAAATAGTGGAAGAACCCTTTCCAGGCTTTCAGGAATATCCAGATAAAGAAAATTCCCAACAAAGTGCTCAGGAGGATCTGAAAGATATCTTGAAAAACCAATAACAATACAACTATGACGACTGCCAACAGGACATACAGCAGGGTTATCCATTTTGGTGAAACATACTGTTCAAGAGAAAATTTCATAGATGAGAGTTATAGAAAGTTTGGTTAGTCATTATATGGTACACACTCAGTGACACATTATTGGAAGACAAAACCCAGCAATTGTTGACCATTGAGTAAAGTTTTCGTAGGATAAATTTTGCTTATCCAGTTGACCCTAATCATAAAAATAATTTGGCGTCGATGCTATCGTAACGTTAAATTAAAAATTCCATATTTGTATTGAAAGTGCCTTATTTATTTCGCATTGAGTATTTTTAATATGTTAATTACATGGATCGTACTCTAGATGAATGAGACACAATTATTATCAGAAGCCAACAGTTTAGTCAGTAATGGCCTAAGGAAAGCCGCTATTGATTTGTTAATTGAATATCTTGACTCTAATCCTCACTCATCAGTAATAACCAATGCAGTTGGTAAAGTCTATCTTTTAGATCGGCAACCAGAAAAGGCTGTTTTGTACCTTCAGCAGTCACTTGAGTTAAAGCAGCTAGACGAAAGAAAAACTGAAAATGAATACAATGCCGATAGCTTTCATGATGACGATTTGGATTTTATAGATTCAGAAAGCAATGATGTAGATGCCAATTTATATGAATTTGAAGAAACTCTAGAACCACCTGTCCCGGCTTCCCCCACTGAAATCCCTGAAATCATAGATCCTCCAGTAACTGTTTTACAAGCAGATGAAAAAAACAATGACTTGATAAATGTTGATATTCCCCCAAAACCAGACAGTCAAAATAAAACAGATATTTCACCTACTCAGAAGGAAAATGTAGTTGATGAAAATCTAACCCAGAAAACTGAAGAAGCAACAGGTATTCATATAAAGTCACCAGAAATTTTCGAACAGCCTGATTTTCTTAATCAAGAAGAAAATATTCAGATAGACCTATTTGATGGTAGTGAAATAGATCAAATCGAAGATGATGAATATATCACCGAAGATCTATTTGAAGATCAACCTGAAGAGATCGATGATAGCGAAGATATTTTGGATAATGATCTCGATTTCATTGATCCACAAGATGAGGAAGTTGCTGATGATCTTATATGGGATGATTTTGACGATGCTGATGAGTTTGATGAGCTGGCGCATAGAGAAAGTGATGAGGAGATAAAAACCGGAGGTAAGTTAAGCCGTGAACAACGCGCATTACAGATAGCGATTGATATACTGAAATACTCCGGTTGGGATAATAAACACCGTGAATTACTACAGCAGATATTTTTTGAAAATGGGTGGTCTGCTGCTAAAACAGCAATCAAAAACTTAATTGATCGGGGTGTGAGCCCAGAAGAGTTATACCTGGCAAGAAAAATAAAACGGTTTTGGATGGGCAATGAGAGGTACTGGACTACTTTTCACCGTATAAAAAGTAACGCTTGCTCAAAACAGGCTCACGATGGTTATAAAAACATGAGCTGGCCTGAAGCTCTCAGGATAATCAACTGTTTCCCGTCACTACCGGATATAGAAGAAATTTATAAATTAATCGATGATACGTTTGAATATTGGTATAACAATAAGCGTTTACGAAATAGCTTTAAAGCATTTTTGAAATTTTTAAAATATCGAACTGGCTCTATGCATAGAACACTTCCTGGAGATTATGAGTATTTCTACCGTGGACTTCCTGGTCTTGATACAGGGGTCGATTCAGATAGTTGGGATATCACAGGGTCAACGCAATGCTATGAGCTATCAGAAATGGGGATTAACCTATACAGTTGGTCTGATCAGGGTAAGAACATAATGATAAAATCTGATGGAGAAGAATAATGACGAACGGAAAATTTCTATCACCAGTAAAAAATTCATGGGTTAAACAGAAACTTCCAGACGGAAATGATCAGTATGGCCGTGTTAAATCATCTATCGACAGGGGAGATGGTGTCGATGTTACCGTGAACTGGCATGGTGGATCAGAGACAAGTATTGTGGCTCTGTCTGAGTTGCGAGGTGGCTTCAAGCCCATGGTAGAAGTGCAGGATATTCCAAATTCCAGGACAAGAACGTCTTTAGGATTAGGGGTAGTTCAGAAAATACGGACTCTTGGCAATAGAGATCAGGTTCTGGTCGACTTTCCTGCTTCAGGTAAACAACATTGGCTTCCGTACGAAAACCTCAAGCAAATAAAAGGAGTAAAACATCGATTTATACTTGACGATAAAGGACCAGTTGATAGTGCTGAGCGCTTCAGGCTTAAATCATTAGCTCATGCTCTGGAAATGTGGAATGAAAACACGGGTTCCTTATCACATTTCGAAATAGATCCACTTCCGCACCAGATACATCTAGTTCATCATATCCTGGCATCAGGTAACCTGAACTGGATGATTGCCGATGATGTTGGTCTGGGTAAAACTATTGAAACTGGTATGTTGCTAGCCGCACTAAAACAGCGTGGATGCCTCAACAGAGTTTTACTGGTTACACCTGCAGGTCTGACTAAACAATGGCAGGAAGAACTGAATAATAAATTCAGAATGGGCGAGTTTCAGATTTATGGTGAAGACTTCTATATAAATGAAGCTCGACACTGGAAAATGTATGACTTTGTCATTGCATCCATGGATCGATTAAAAGACGAAAAACATCTCGACTTATTAATGCAGGCTGGAGCATGGGATCTTGTTGTTTTTGATGAAGCTCATCGACTCAGTCGCCGTCAATATGGAATGAAATTAGATTCATCACAACGTTTTCAGCTGGCCGCAAACCTGCGTTTAAATACCGATGCGATGGTATTGCTAACGGCAACTCCCCACCAGGGTATGCATGACAAGTTTCAGGCATTGTTAGAGCTATTACGACCTGAACGTAAAGATGAAATAATGACCTTGGCACTAAACCCTAAGATCATCAGTGATATGGTGTTTAGGAATAACAAAGCTGATGTGACAGATGCAGAAGGTAACTTTATTTTTGTAGGAAAAACGACTAAAGCAATTCCTGTCGCTATTTCCCAGGCCGCGTTAAATTTTGATAAAAAGCTACAAAACTATCTTCGACAAGGTTATGCCGCGGGTGCCGCATTAGGTTTTATCGGTAATGCCATTGGGTTTGTCATGACTATTTACCGGAAACTTGCTGCTTCGAGTGTAGCCGCTATTCATAATGCATTAATCAATCGACGTACAAGGCTGGAGGGTGAGGCAAATGGTGGTTTTGCTATCAAGGATCTGGAAGAAATGGATCAACGCTTTCTGGGTGAATGGGAAGAATTACTAGGAACAGAAGCAAAAGAGTTCTTCGAAGGTGAAATTGAACTGCTGAGTGAATTAATCGATGAAGCACAGCAGTTAAAAAATGATGACATGAAAATTCAACAATTCATGGATTCTCTAGTGGAGTCAATATTGTCTGGAGATACCGATAAAAAAATACTAATTTTTACAGAATATCGTACTACTCAAAACTATTTAAAGGATGCACTTGAATCACGTTTTGGTGAGGGTTCCGTTGAGTTAATTAATGGCTCTATGAAACATCAATTGCGTCGGGATGCAATCAGCAGCTTTGAAGCAGATGCTCAGTTCTTGATTTCAACGGAAGCTGGTGGCGAAGGTATCAACCTACAGAGAAAGTGTCACATCATGGTCAATTACGATTTACCCTGGAACCCAATGAGACTCGTGCAGCGTATAGGTAGACTATACAGGTATGGTCAGCAACAAAGAGTAGTAGTATTCAATATACATTCACCCAATACAGCCGATGAGCAAATCATGGACATGATGTACCGCAGGATAGATCAGGTGGTTAATGATATGTCAGGTGTCAGTAGTGATTATAATGAAAGGTTACAAGATGACATACTCGGTGAAGTTGCAGATTTGATAGATGTCAGCAAGATTCTTGAAGAAGCTACTATAACTGGAATTGAGCGCACACAGGAAAGAATTGATGAAGCCCTGGCCAAGGCTAAAGAAGCTACTGAAATGCAACGGGAATTATTTGAACATGCAGCCAGCTTTGATCCGGATGAAACCCGACACGAATTAAGTATCTCTCAGGAACATGGCTCAGCATTTGTCCTCGGCATGTTTAAACTACTCGCTATTGAGGTTGTTGAAACTACACACAATGATTTGATCTGGCATATCCGGCTGCCGGAAAAGGTACAACAGGAATTAACGCTCAGTAAAAGTAGACACGAAGTAACGCTGGACAGAATTTTAGCCACATCTCGTGCCGGTACACATATGCTGGATCTCGATTCATTTCTGATGCAATATCTGCTTCAACAGGCAAAAAGTTACGATTTTATGGGGCTTAGTGCCGTAATCAATTCTCATGAGCTAAATGGCTCGGTTTTATTGACGGGCCTGTTACGTTGGCAAAATGATCAGGGACAGCGTATGCGGCAGGAATATACCGCTTATGAAATGGCTGAAGATGGGCAGGTCACCATCAATCCCGAAAAATTCAGTGAGTGGCTAAAACAACCAGCTAAAACGGGTGAACTATCAACCAGTAAAGAACACAATAAAAAATGTTTTATCAGCGCTGAAAAAGCGGCGGATCAAAGGCTTTCAGAGATCAGCAACCAGAATTTACACCCAGAAAATAATCAATGGATTTCAGGCGCGTGGATAGAGCTGGAAATTTAATATCAAACAAAGGTAAAGCCTACTTTATGAATCAGCTCCAGTATTGATGTAACAGGATTGAACCCTAAACTTTTCAAAACAATCGCGATTCTATGATTGAAGATATCTCATGGAATTATGGGGGCCACTTCATCAACAAAGATCTATCCATAAAGCATTGTTATCATTATGCTTAGTATCTATACTGCAACACATATTTAAAAAAGGCAGTAAAAATTGCACTGCTACAATGACTTGACAATAAAGGTAGATATTGAAGTACATATAGTAGTCTCGTTTGGTTTGGAAATTTTAGCTTCTTGTTATTGTTTTTTATCAACTACAATGGTGTTATTTATGGAAAATTCATTCAATTTACTAGAAAAATTAGTTGCATGTGTTTGGTACGGAATTGCGTTTCTGAGGGGGCTCAATTGAGAATTCTAATCCAAATGAGAGATTTATATGTATGAATATACACTACTTGCCAAGAGTAAACGCAAGGGGGGGAACTTCCCCTCCTCCCCTCACCATTTCCCAATCACAATAAATCAACAATTACTCCATTACTGCTATAAAATGATAAGGTATATTTTTATGGTCAATATTCATACCTATCACCAAACATTGCTGTACATGTTCTTTTTCAAGAGCTTGTATTGCCGAAGATTCAAAATATTCTTTTTTCAGTTCTGAGTTTTCATCCAGATAAAGAACTATACATAAAGCATATTTTGATGCTTTAGGAGGTATTAGTATTAGAGAGTTTTTATGCTCATATTGACGCCAATTTTTTCTGACATTTCTTTCAAGCTTAATTATCAATTTTCCTTTTTTTGTTGTTCACGAGGTGAGAATCGATTAAGGATGACGCCAATTTCGGTCCATCTAGGTGTTTTTCTAGATTCAAGTTGGTTAAATATTTTACTAAAATACTATAATGAAATTCTGACAGACAGTAAAAAAAACAAACCCGTAATAGAGGGGATTAAGACTAGGTCCTGATCCGACCAAGAAACCAACCTAAAACGTGAGTTATGCCATCAGTAAAAGACTTGTCGAAAACCAAGACCTCCTACAAGGCTTCGCCGCGATTCCCTGCTGGTAACTACATCGTAGTCATCGACTCCTACGAAATGCTGCCTTTCTCCGAGGAGGAGTCCGGCACCTATGGTCTGGCTTACGTGCCAAAACTCAAGGCGATCAGCTGCCTCGAAGCGGACGATGATTGGAATCAGGAAATGCGGGAATGGATGCAGGCGGAATTGGACGAGTTCGGGGACTGGACAAACAAGGTTCACGAGTTTTCCTACACCAACCGCGAGACCAACACGCGCATGGCCAGCGTTGCCGAGTGCAACTTCCCGCTCATCGAGACCGACAAAGACTACGAGGAAGCTGTCGGCATTCTCGAGGAGTTTGCGTGGCGCTTCTACATGAAAGAGGACGGTTTCGAATCCGGCTTCGTTGTCGATGTGCTGGGCCTGTCATTTGACAAAGATACCGAACTGGAACAGATGGCCGAAGCCTCTGTCGGCAAGAAGTTCATGGTCAACTTCGGGTATGAGCCGAATCAGGATGCGTCGCGTCAGCCGGACTTCGTCATCAACAGCATGTACCCGGGCTAAGTGATAAACACAGCCCCGAGATTGAGAGGATTAAAAGTATAGGAAGAATATCCGCCTGCTCCCTGCATCATAAGCGCGAAATCGAAGCCTCGGATCAGCCCATTGGTCCAGGTCACACTGTCAACCATCGATTAAATACCTCTAAAACACATCTAAAACACGTACCCGCTGCCCAAACCCACCTTCTTTCGCTTGATTGCAGACCCTACAACACCATCAAGCAACAAACCGCCGGGCAACCTACCCCTTTGTGCTGCCGTAATGTGTAGTGATAGAGAGTGGAATTCCGGGCTATGCAAACCAGTCCAAATCCGGCAATGCGCCCTTCACCAGTAAATGCCTCAGAAACTTGTCAATGACAACATGATAAATTTGAATTGTCTAAACGGCGGGTATTGGCACAAACTTGCTATCTGAGCCGCCATAAGTGTCCGTCCGCTTACGCCACAGACTGTGTGAAAACTCACGGTTAGGAGTATAATAAGTCATTCAAACCGACAGGTGAAACAATGACTGGATTCATTGAAGGCGTAGCCCGAATACAAGCCACCTTATTTCCTGAATTACTTGACGATTACATCAGCGAAGAAAATCCTGTTCGTGTGATTGATGTGTTTGTCGACAATCTTGACCTCGCTAAATTAGGGTTCAAAATCTATCCTGCAATAACAGGCCGTCCTGGTTACCATCCTTCCAGTATGCTTAAGCTATTCATCTATGGTTATCTGAATCGAATCCAGTCTTCCCGTCGACTGGAACGGGAGTCAGGTCGTAATGTTGAGTTGATGTGGTTACTGGGTCGATTGTCACCCGACTTTAAAACGATAGCTGATTTTAGAAAAAACAATAGTAAAGGCATTAAAAATACCTGCCGGACTTTTATTGATCTTTGCCGACAATTGAATATGTTTACTGATGCCATTGTTGCGATTGATGGCAGTAAATTTAAAGCCGTTAACAACAAAGACAATAACTATACACCGCAAAAAATTAAGTTTCATATAGAACGAGTTGAAAAACATATCGATGAGTATTTGAAACAGATGGATGCAGCTGACAGTGAAGAGAATCAAACTGCTGATGATCAACCGATTGAAGAGAAAATTACCAAACTCAAGCAGAAGCTTTCAGAATTAAAAGCTCTGGAAGCAAAAGTAAATGACCATCCTGATAAACAACTATCAATGATAGACCCTGATTCCAGGCTCATGAAAACCCAAGGGATGACCAGAGCTGTTTGTTACAATGTGCAAACGGCAGTTGATACCAAAAACCACCTGATCGTTGCCCATGAGGTCACGAATAAACAGGATCGAGGGCAACTCTGTCGAGTCGGTACACAGGCACAGGCCGCACTGGAAAACAAAGGGGTCACCGTTATTGCAGACAAAGGTTACTTCAGTGGTCCTGACATAAAGGATGCGCAGGATGCTGGTATGACGACTCTGGTTCCAAAAGGTAATACCTCAGGAAGTGAAAAGAAAGGTATTTTTAATCTCTCCCTGTTTAAGTATGACGCTAAAAAAGATATCTACATTTGCCCTGCCCAGAAAGAGCTCACTTACCGGTTTATAGGATTCGAAAGAGGCATGAATATTAGAAAATATTTTTTAGATATTATGACTTGTCGTGCTTGTGATCTGAAATCTCAATGCACGAACAGCCCCGCTCAACGAAGAATGTCACGCTGGGAGCACCAGGATAGAATTGATCAGATGAATGAGTTAATGGAAACACAACCGGACAGTATGCTGATCAGAAAGCAAACAGTTGAACACCCTTATGGAACGATTAAATGTTGGATGGGTGCCACTCACTTTTTAACGAGACGACTTAAAAATGTGAGTACCGAAATGAACTTGCATGTTCTGGCTTACAACCTAAAACGGATGATGTCTATTTTTGGGGAGACAGAATTGATTGCTGCTATGACGGAAATGTAAGGGTTAACAGGCCATAGTCATAACTTCAATAAAATACGAAGATATGTCCCGACTTGGGTGCTGTATAAGACCAAGTATTTTTATGAATCATAAAAGTGTCTTGAAAATAAAAGGGACTTAAAGTTGAAGCTATGAAACCTGGATAATAAATAACAAAGGGTTAATCTATCAGATCTGAGTTTTCACACAGTCTGGCCACGGACTCGCCAGTCAGATAGCACAACATGACAGGCAGGTTAGGGTCGATTCTTGACGAATGAAGCTGAAAAAGTAATGTCTGTTATCGTTGATTTGAACTGATCTGTTTTCAGATTAAGTTCATCTTTCAGCAAATAGTCTGATGGAGTTACAGCCAATACCATTGACATTTGCATCCTAATAGCAATAATCAAATTTAATAAACCCTGTCAGAGGTTCTCTGGCAACTAAGCAGTCCATGAACAATGTAAGGCTGCGAATCGGTTCTTCCGGTTTTGTTCTTTTTTACCCATCGGGAAACATATTCCTGATCGGGTCTATCGTTTCTCATTCAACTTTTGGAGATAACGATGATCCCTATTGTAGCCCCTATTTCTGATCAGTTTGATCAACTTCTTGAAAATCTTACACATGCTCAAGTATCCGACTGGGATATGAGAGACATGATTAATTATTGTGCCGATAAGCTTAAAACTGAAAAAGCCAATCATTATGATCTGGATGACCTTGTCGAGGACTATGAAGAATTTCATGGTCATTCTATTGTAAATGCTATTACGGACGGCTGGAATTTCAATAATCTAAGCTGGTCTGATTTTATTCGTGTTGAGTATCTTGCAGTTATGCGAATGAGAGAAGGTCCACCGGAAAGTATTCCGCCCGAATCAGTCTATGAAGGTGCCGACATTCTATCCTGGGGAATCTATCTCTGGAATAAAGGTGGCCGTCATCTTTGTGTACTAAACCTCGCTAATCAAGATGAAGCTAGATTGATTGCAGAATCTATTAAAACGCATTACTACCCTTCGTAGAGCAACCTTCGGTTAGCTTTACATATTTTACCCCCTGGGAATATCAATCCCATGGGGCTGGTGTTCCCTTTTTTTATGAGGAACTCCTATGTCATTACTCCAGACAACAGCCAATATAAAAAAAGGCCAGTCAGTAGTTAAAAGCATGGTTGAACTGGCAAAACAAAGCCCAGATAAAATCATTGCTTATATTGAATCATTACCGGAAGAAATGCAGGAAGATGTTCGAGAGGACGGGAATTTGCTTAATCATCTTTACCAGGTTGCTTTGAAATCCCGTTCCATGACTATGCTGAAGTCTGCATAAATCAGACTTATTTTTTTAACCCAATGGGAACCCTTCCCACTGGGTCGGTGTTCCCTCTTTTTAATGTACGAGGAACACAAAATGATATTACTCGATGGAACCGTTACCAATAAAATCATCAATGGTGTTAATGGTGATTTTTCTGTAGGAACTTTCCAGACTGAGATCGGTAAATTTAAAATTCGATCAGCGTTGCTTGACCAGTTTGAAGAAGGTGAATACAGCGTGAGAGCTGCGGTCAATAAGTTTGATTTGAACAGTTACCAGTCTAAAAGAAATGGAATCATCATCACCGAGATTGAAGCGCATGTTGATACTCTTGAGCTGATTGATGGTGACATTAAACCGGTAGATCAAGTTTCTATTGAACCGGATGCTTCCCTGGAAAAAGAATCAGCTGCAACAAAAGCAGTTATTGCTGATGCTGATTCCAAAAAGCCAGCCAATCCGGATTCAGGCAAAATAGTCTTGAGTAATAAAAAAGCTAACAATAAAGCTGAGCCACTAATAGGCAACAAAGCTGAACTTGAAAAACTGTTCGGACATTTATGGCCATTAGGCAATGCGGTTAAGCTGGATACAACATTGCCACGACCTATGATTATCAAGCAGACAAGTTACCTGTCTGGTTGTTATGACTTTAATGCTAAAACTCAAATCTGGGTTAAGAAAAATAGTTAACCAGATTTATAACCCTAACAGGATAATCATGCCTGTTGGGGTGATTATCCTGTTTCTCAGGAGATTAAATGGTATGAATAAAGATGATCTTGTAAAACAAATTGAAGGTCATATTGAGGATGCTATCGATTTAGCCGTTACTTATTTGAATTATGACTATGATCCCTGCGGGGATTCACCTCGAATGGCAATTTTGACCAGATTGCTGGATGTCAAAGCTGAAACAGGGCATTTGCAGGAAAGTGACATTATATCCAACCAGGAAATAATCAGGCAGGAGATGATACGACTCCTGACACTCGTTGATCCTATCGGCTGTTACAGTGATGAAGATAGTCTGGATATTAATGTTCCCATTATTACTCTGGATGAATCGATTAAATATTTAGTTGAAGCCATCTTGCTGTATGAGCATTTTATGAACTCGAATTCTTAGTTAATTCACTCTACCCCTTCTTTTATGAGGGGGCTTTCCTATCTTGTGTTAACCCCATCCGTATCGCTGTATGGGTTCAGTACAAAATAGTAAAGACAGATCCCAAATTATGCCCATAGAGAGCTTATCTCTATAAAAAAACTGACCATGTTCAATGAAAGTCAGTGAACCAGAGATTATTGCTGGTTTTGTTCATTTTACTTTTTATCCTGGCGGAAAAATTCCGTCGGGAATTCTCCGTCGCTAACCTCTATTTTAGGAGACTCACGATGGCTTTACTATTTCAAAGATTGGCTCAGAACTTCATTAAAAACGGGTATTACCCAACCGATGAAGAAACCATGAGCCGGATTGTACAGGCACTTCATTTTGCAGGTCGAAAATGCAAACTCCTTGATCCATGCTGTGGAGAAGGAACGGCACTGGCAGAAATTAAACACACTCTTAATGGAAGTGATTTACCAACCGTTAAAGTTACATCTTACGGTGTGGAGTACAACTCTGAACGTGCATGGCACTCTAAGCAGATACTGGATTATTGTATTCATGGTGATTTACGTGACTGCATGATCGGTGCCAGGCAGTTTGGTCTGCTGTTTTTAAACCCGCCCTATGGTGATGCAGTATCCGACAAGGCTCAATTATCAGATCCCAAAGCTGGCAAGCTACGGCTGGAAAAAGAGTTTTATCGCCGTACTAATGGCTTATTGCAGTTTGGTGGTGTGATGATTTTGATTATCCCCTATTACTCACTGGATAAAGAGTTCAGCACCTGGATTTCCCGACACTTTCACGATGTAAAAGTGTTTATGGCTCCAGAGCAGCAATTTAAACAATGTGTGATATTTGCTGTACGTCATAAAGTGACTGATCAATGGGTGACCATTGATGAGTATCAACAGACCCGGAGTCATCTAATTGCTGTTGGGAATGGTGATGTTATTGCCGATGAACTTCCAGAACTCTGGGATCAACAAACCTTCACTGAAGATGGTGATGGTTTATACCATGTACCGGAAACTGTTGAGACAGGTAAGTTTGAACTGGCTCGCCTGGATGGTCTGCAGCTAGCCGATACCTTGAAAGATAAGGCCGGTTTGTGGAAACAATACGAAATGCTTTTTACTCAGCAACGTACCTGGAACCATAAACGACCGGTCTGTGATGTTTCTAACTGGCATCTGGCTTTAATGCTAGCCGCTGGACAGGTGTCTGGTGTTGTCAACAGTGAAGATGGTCGGACTTTTGTGGTTCGAGGTGATACCTACAAAGACAAGCAGGTAACAACTTCTGAAGAAGTGGGTGCTAAAGGCGAGATAAAGTCTATTCGCACTCATACCGATATATTTGTACCCGCTATCAGAGGACTCGATATGACCCCTGGCAGCAAAACTTTTGGTGACGTGTTTACGATCAAATAGAACAGATCAGATCACTTAACTTTATTTTAACCCTGACGGGAGCATGTCCTGTCGGGGCATTCTCCTATTTTTTGGAGATTTAATAATGAATAATCTAGCAATCAATAATGAGATTAACAACGATGTTGCGCTGAAATTTAATACTGATCCGGTAGATGCTGATTCGGTAGATGAAATCACTGATGATGAATTAGGTGATGCTCAAAGCAATATCATTCCCTTAACCACCTTTATCAATGATTTTGGTTCAGATTTACTGAATGCAGTAAAACGTCAAAATCCACCGGTCTATGATGAAGTACCTGATTCGCTCTGGGCTGAAATCATGGATAACATGTTACGTAAACCTTTTGATGCTCAGCAACGAGTCGTACAGGCTGTCACTCGTCTTCTGGTTGATGAAGACGAAAAGGCGGCCATCATCAATGCAGAAATGGGCACGGGTAAAACCATGATGTCCATTGCCGCTTCAGCTGTCATGTATCAGGAAGGTTTTAAAAAGATTCTGGTGCTCTCCCCTCCCCATTTAGTTTATAAATGGCGGCGTGAAATACTGGAATCTGTTGATAAAGCTAAAGTCTGGGTGCTCAATGGCCCGGATACACTGGCAAAGCTAATCCAGATGCGTGAGCAACTGGGAGTTGTTGAGCATGATGGTCCAGAGTATTTCATCATGGGGCGTGTACGGATGCGTTTAGGTTTCCACTGGAAAACGGTGATACAAAAACGCAAAGTGTTTATACGCAAAAAAGTGAATGGAATGGATAGTAGTTCAGAATCCTTTGCCATGACTGTTGAGTATGCCGCTTGCAATAACTGTGGCCATATTCAGCATGATGAAGAAGGCGATAAAATTCCATTTCATACCTTTACTACGGAAAAGCGTAAATTCTGTCAGAGCTGTGACAGTCCATTATGGACGTTGCAGCGCCCTTCTAAGCGTACCAAGTCTCGTACAGACCTGGTGATCGAATCAATGTGTCAGATACCGACTATTGGCCCTAAAACAGCCAAACAACTGGTGCAGACATTCGGTGAAGAAATGATGGAACAGATGCTGGCAGATAACGTATATGACTTTATCAACCTGATGGATGAAAACGGAAATCTGGTATTTGCAGATCGTCGAGCATTGCGTATGGAACGATCCATGGCCAATCTGGAGTTTGGGTTTGGCCAGGGTGGTTATCAACCTACGGAGTACATAAAACGTTACCTGCCTGATGGTTATTTTGATTTGATGATTGTGGATTTATGGTAAGAATTTATTAATGTGCAGCAGAGACCCAGATAAGACATAAAAACAGGGAGTTTCGCCAAGATAACTTCACATTAATAGACTGGTTTGCTTCTCTAGTAGTGTTAACACAACCGACTGGAGAATCTGATGATTAATGAAATCTATCCCTTTGCCTATCACCGCTATTTGGCTCTTCCTGTATTCGCCCCCGTTATTGATGAATTTGACGACTGGTTGATCAAGCAAGGTTACAAGCGATATAGCCGTATTATTTATATTAATGAAGCTCGTCGTATCGATGCTTATTTTAATCTTGAATTAAATCGCTCAAGCCTTGATGAAGTGACGCTTGACGACTTCCATACTTGCTGGTTGTTTTTTCATTCACGTCACATACGTATCACTCGAACGATACTCAACATAAAGATGTTTCTCCAATGGAAGGAAGTCTTACCACCTGATCCAGAAATAATTCATCAATTCAGCAAATATTTGAATCCGTATAAAGATTATTTAATCGAGGTAAGAGGGCTTACGAACAAAACCATAAATAATCATATTGCAACAGTTACACAGTTTCTTGAACATTCAGAGTGCGGAGCAAATGTTCAGTATTTTGAAAACCTGACAGCTTCTGATGTTGAAGTTTTTGTATGTCATGCAGGGAAAAAATTGAAGCGAGAATCACTTCAACATGTTATCGCTCATTTACGTAGTTTTTTGCGTTATACCTCCCATACCTGGGGTGTACCTTACGGTTTGGATATTCAAATCGATACGCCAAGAGTCTACCGTCTGGAACAGATTCCATGTGCACTCTCGTGGGAAACTGTTTGTGCTCTTCTTGAATCCATTGATCAAACAACACCGATAGGGAAACGGGATTACACAATATTTCACTTGATGGCCACCTATGGATTACGTTGTAGTGATATCGTTGCTCTTACTTTGGATAATATCCACTGGCACCGAAATGAGATCAGTATCAGCCAGCGAAAGACTGGGAAAATCCTCCTGCTGCCACTCACAGACGCGGTGGGATCAGTTCTGCAGCACTATCTGCAACATGGTCGGCCCGACTCGGTATATCGTCAACTTTTCCTGCGTTCTAGAGCACCAGAAGGTCCATTACATAGAAATGCAGTGACGAGAAGTTTTCATGCCTGGGTTGAGCGCAGCAAGTTAGATATCCCTCGCCATGGGGCGCACTGCCTCAGACATTCTTATGCAGCACACCTGCTCCACCTGGGTAATTCTGTCAAAGTTATTGGTGATCTACTTGGTCACCAAACGGTCGAGAGTACCTGCGTATATTTACGAATTGCTTTGGAAGATCTGCGCGAGGTTGCGCTATCAATGCCACAAGCATGCTCTGAACAACCTGCTCAGGAGGTTTTATCATGAGCATTAACTCTTCATCATTATATCCTATTATAAGTCGATATCTTGAGCTCATGCGGGCGTTAGGTCGGCGCTACAGGACTGAACAGGGAGTTTTGGAGTCACTCGACCGGTTCCTAATCGCCATTGGTTCATCAGATCTGACTCAAGAGGCTTTTACCAACTGGTGCCAAACTCAACAACATCTCACATCAGGAGTGTTACGTGCCCGTATGAACATGGTACGTAAACTTTGTTTATATCGGCGAAGATCAGAACCTGAGTGTTTTGTACCCGATTCCATTTTGTTCCCGATCAAGCACCAATCACTTATCCCATATATCTTTACAGAGGAAGAAATCACACGATTGATAGCAGCAGCACAGACGGTTAAACCAGGTTCGCGGTCTCCATTACGTGCCGAAGTCTACCGGCTTGCAATAGTCTTGCTTTATACCACGGGTATGCGGCGTGGTGAACTGACACGTCTGATTATCAATGATTATAACGTACAAGATCAGACACTATTGGTGAGAGAATCCAAATTCCACAAGTCCCGTTATCTACCCCTCTCCCCAAACACCAGTTGGGAAATTGAACACTATTTGCAAGTTCGCAAACATCGTCATTTCACGATATCCAAAGAGTCACCTCTGTTGTGGAATGGTTATGGAAAGGGTTATACAGGTCCAGGTATCAGGGAAGGAATTATCCTGCTGTTTCGCATCACCGATATCCACACTCGTGATGGGCGTTTACCGCGGGTACACGATATTCGTCACAGCTTTGCTGTACAGGCGCTTTTACGATGGTATCGAGAACATGCTGATCTACAAGCGAAACTGCCATTACTTTCAACCTACATGGGACATGTTTCAATTGTCTCCACTCAACATTACCTGCATTTCGTTGATGAACTGGCTGTGGTATCAAGCACCCGTTTTGCTAAGCATTATGGGTTGTTGATCAACTCATATGGAGAGGAATTATGAAAACACAATATCCAAATCAGTTGGCAAGGTTTCTAAAAAACTTCCTCAGTGATTACTTGTCAGGACTGCGAGGTATGAGTCTAAATACAGTACATAGCTATCGAGATACTCTGGTACTATTATTGCGTTTCATAGCAACTTCTAATAATCAAGAAGTAGTCAGATTAGACCTGGAAGATATCACCTCTCAGGTGGTAATAAATTTTTTGGCTTATTTAGAAAAAACTCGCCACAACAAAGTCTCCACTCGTAATATTCGTTTAGCAGCTATACACGCTTTTTTTCGGTACGTCGCATTCAGAGAACCTACTCGTCTGGAACAATCACAGCAAATATTAGCTGTCCCTTTCAAACGATCTGGATCTCAGCCCGTGGACTATCTGGAATTTGATGAGCTTCAAGCCATATTTAATAGTGTGGATCGCTCAAAGCCTGATGGAAGACGTGATTACACCCTGCTAGTTACAATGTTCAACACAGGTGCCCGTGTCCAGGAGATCCTTGATTTACGTGCCCATGACCTTCAGCTCACACGGCCCTTTCAGGTTAGATTATGGGGTAAGGGACGTAAAGTGCGTATTTGTCCGATCTGGCCTCAGACAAGTGAGGTCCTACATAAATTTTGCAGTGAGATAAGGCTCGACCTTCATTCCGATGCACCAGTATTTCTAAACCATCGAGGTGATCCACTGACGAGATATGGGGTACGCTATATTCTTGCCAAACAGTGTAAGCGAGCAAAAAAAGTTACTCCCACTCTGGCCAATAAACATCTGCATCCTCACAGCATGCGTCACAGTACCGCGATTCATATGTTGAAATCAGGTATTGATATAGTGACTATTAGCCAATGGTTAGGCCATGCCAGCATCAACACAACCAACCGTTATGCCAAAATCGATTTGGAAATGAAACGGGATGCCATTGCCAAAGCTGAACCTCCCAATCCTCATCCTAATTTAACGAGCACATGGAAAAATGATGCATCTATTCTCGACTGGCTAGAATCTCTTTAACTCATATTGTGAAGTAATGTGGAGTGATTATCGATTGAATACAAGCTAGTCAAGGTTTGAACGGATATCACTTCACATTAATAAACACTTACCATAA
>Ga0209142_1000769_pt1 | contig 20062 bp, 17 predicted proteins | sample SaaInlV_120m_DNA_FD_184678 | JGI IMG/M metagenome (GOLD analysis project Ga0209142, IMG submission 184678) | Marine microbial communities from expanding oxygen minimum zones in the Saanich Inlet - Saanich Inlet SI074_LV_200m_DNA (SPAdes) (version 2) | ecosystem: Environmental > Aquatic > Marine... | reverse complement strand
AACATGCCAGTGAAAATGGAATGGAAACGTGATAAAGACGGGCTTAAGTATTACAAATGAAGGTCCTTTTTATGACATGATTACTCTTACGGAGGTGTTGACAAGTGAGTTTTGGAGAAATTCACTAAGTGGATGAAGATTATACAGTCGGTATCCCAATCCTTTCCGAGATTTTTCTTTAATGATTTTAAACATGATTATCGATACGGAGGGATTGATCGAGAGTATTTTTATTGATTTTCCTTTCTATTAGTGTTAAACCCAGAAAACAGTTTAGTCATTAAATGTATGCAGGTAAACAGCTTTCCCTCTTTGGGTAATTACAGCCTCAAAGTTATCACCAACACGCAGATCTCCAAATTGCTGGAATTGATCCTTCGGCAGACTACCAAGTCTCAGATCCCCACAGAAGAAGTCTTTTCCTTCGGGATCCACTTCATTCATTCGAACCTCAACAAGGCATTGACGCCCGAGCTCCTTGATCAATGATCGGAAATGATTCAGTTTTGACCAAGTATCATAGCCAGGTGCATCATAGTGTCCACCGACTGCAGCCAAGGTTTTAAGCTGCAATGGTTCTGGATTCTTTGAAACAGTTTCTCGGGGCTTTTTACCAAGGAGTTCAAGATTCTCGTTGTCGAAACAATGAAATGCAGCACTGCCGATTCCAAGACCTTTGGTACGGCCATGTACTAGGCTCCATATGGCACATGCCCAGTTTTTCCTGTTATTTGTTTTTGATTCTGACCAATGCTCAAGGAATTTCACCGGTGAAGTCAAAGCATCGTTTAAAGCTTCATCATCCTTATCATCATGGTTCCAAGATTCGAGTATATCGCTAATCCAACCATTATACAATCCTATGACGCTGGATGCCTCAGAGACGTATGTTGATGTATCATAATCGAATATGGGTAGTGAATACCGGAATGTCAGAAGATCATCACCTTTAGGAAGGGACTGGAATCTTTCTTGTACATGAAGATATGGTATGAAAAGCGGGTGATTTTGGTATTGCTCAGGGATGTCTGGTACGAATGATACAAATGCCTTTTTGTTGAATTTGCACTCGCGGAATGTTTCACAGATTTCCAGTTCCTCTGAGATTTGAGTTACTTGGTTTCTGTCGTATTGTGTTGACCATTTTAGTGATTGGACTTCCAACTGCAGGTTTTTACTCAGGATTGGAACAAGATCTTCTCTATCATTCAGAATGGCTGCGTTAATCAGGTACGTGATATATCCTACCTTATTTCCGACGGATACAGCCTCTGATGCTACGAATGGGAGTAGCTGAAGGGGGTCACATTTTCTTTCCTTAGTGCCCTCGTCCAAACGCGCAGAGTCACCGGTGACTCTATGATTGCCGACCTCTTCTGTAAAAGCAGGTTCGTCAATTAGAACAATTAGATCACCATCATAATCACCATCCAATTGTAGGATAGTATCATTACAGACATAGAGGGAACCAGACAGGGCTCTGCTTACTGAATTGGGTTGATTATCAACTTTCACAAAAGACAGTTTATCCCTGATAGGGTATCTTGTGAGTACATAGTCTCCAGCTGGTTTATCAGGACAGCAGATAACATCTCTGGGTAAGTCTGCAATCGCTGCCATATAGCCGGTGAGTTTGACTGAAGAGCCGAGTGCTAGATCCCGGTATCTTTTTCGCAGATGTTTCTTGAGTCTGGCATTCAAGTATGGGTGCGAAGGTGGTAATCCCGCTTGAAAATACGCTTCTATTTTGAACCGTTCCTCTGATTCTGTGGATCCGAGGAATTGTTGAGCTTTTTCAATATCCACTAATACATCAGAGAGGGCATCTAACTCTTCTATTAGTGATGGGATTGTACTTTTTATTGCCTCCCCAGAGAAGAACTGCAGTAAAGTCCAAGAGGAAGAGAACTGGAGTTCACGAGCAATTTCCCTTATCCCAACGATTACGACTTGTTCTCCATTGGTTGGTTCACCTCTGCCCTTTATCATAGACCTTGGGATAATGGTTTTGTGACCATCGTATGGGTGAAGTGTTCCTTTGCCAATCCAATTCTCGTGGAGTAATCGGACCTGGATCTGGTGGTTTGGGATACCAAGTTTCTGGAGTAGACTGCGGGGGATGTAGCCCTCACCGTCTCCTGTGATGAGCTTTCCATCAACCATGTGATTCTCAGCAACGATTTGAATATCGAGACCTACATCAAAGATTCCGTGGTTACAGTTCGATGTGAAGATTCCGAGGTACGCTAGTGCTTCTTGGCTACTGGAGAAATAGCTGTGGATGAACTCTTTGATGCTTTCTGTTGCCAGCCACAATTTCCCATCTTTGAGAGAGGATGAAGCTCCTAGTACTTTATACTGTTTCCCTTCGTGTTCGATCCCTCTAGCCAGGAGCATTTCCAAACGGGATTGGAACTCGTCATACTCCATTTCTGGGTGTTTCTTGGTGCTGAGGATCAAGAAATCATCGTTTAGTAGGATCGTGAGTAAAAGCGTATTCCGCATCACAATGCCATCCGTACGTTGGATTTCTCTTCCATCGAAAGAGTAGGCCGCGATGCTGTTTTCTTGGTGTTCCGCTAAGACAGTAGCTACAATGTCCATCGGATTAGTGTTTTTATTTGACATGATCATATCCTTTTATTTGGCTTTTAGGTATTAAAAAACCCCTCATAGGTAAGCCATTGACCTATAAGGGGCTCTAAAAAGGGGTGGGACCTCGAAATAAAAATCCCATTCCTTAATCATTTCATAATATCATATCACTGCCGATGTGTGAAATGACCCTCTATAAGGGTTAACCATGGTGAATCATGAATGGCTGTGGGAAAGGGGCTTGGAAACTGGCAACAAAAGACACCTTATGTTGCGAATTCAGGCTATGTTTTGTTGGTAATGTGGTGAGTCTAGGGAGTAATGTTGCCGGTTTCAGGGGAGATTTGGTTTAGGGGAATTAATCCAATTTTTCCAGAGCGATATCAAGATCATTACTGATCACATCGCTGTAAACTGATGTGGTGGTTATGCTGGTATTGTATTGTCAGTTTTAAATGCCGGAGAAATTGCAAATATTGATGGAGCTGATGTAAATACTGAGGTATCATTTGGTGACAATGGATTTTCATACGATTTAGGTGAACATAGTGGGGCGTAATAAATTCGGGTGTTATAACTCAAGCTGATGATAGTATAGGTGAATTTAATACCAAGATTATAATAATACTGTTCCCTTTTATAGATGCCGGACTTTCATGCAAACACTGGATACACAAAGATATCCTGCACTAATTTGGTTAATTGATTTCTTGAATTCACAAGAAATTACCATGTGATACTTGAATTGGTATTATTTACCCAAAATCGTGAAGGAGCATCTACTGTGGGTGCATTTCTCTGGTTGAAGAACTGAATAATTAAATCGAAGCAGAATAAGTAGTTAGATTCCAAGTTAAAGATATGCCAAAGGCAATCTCTCAAGATTAAGTAGAAGTTTCATTGATAGCTTTGAAGATTTATTCTTAATTTATCAAGGTATTTGTCATGGCTCACTAATCGAAGAGATGTTTTAAAGTTCAGTTAGAAGGCTTTTAATCTCCATGAGCAACTGAATGGGAAGGCTCACTTTTGATGACTCGACATATTGCTGAGAGTTTTTCCATACTTTGAAAGTGGAACTAGTTATGATAAGAGTTATAAAACTAGGTTCGCTCGAAGGAGAGATATCTTTGAATATATTAATTTATTTTATAACATTGTTTGAAAAACCCCAGCATTAGAATACTATCCACTAGAAGAATTTTTAAATCCATTTTCTTCAAAATGGGCACTATAGCTTATTAAGGTGTCCATAAAAAGACTGTAAGATCAGCAACAATACAATTGTATCTAACACTAACATAAGCAGGAGCAAATATGACTAAGTCTCAAAAAGCAGATATTTCGATCAACTCCAGTACCGCGCTAGCTACATCACTCGCTGTCATCCCAATACCAGTGATAGATATTGTGGCAATTTCTGGTGTGCAAGTATCATTAGTTGTCGGTTTGGGGGTAATTTATGGAAAGACGATAAACAGACATACTGCAAAAGGATTATTGGGTGTGTATGTAGCTGGAAAAGTTGGAGAATCTCTTGCTTCTTTTGTCAAATTAATACCGGGAATTGGTACAGTGGCCGGTGGTATGGCCCAAATGTTAATCGCTGGAACGATCACCTACAGCCTTGGTTTAGCTGTTAAGGATGTATTTGAGAAAGACCAAGAGCTAAATAAAGAAAATCTGAAAAAAGCAGCTGATGCCGTTGACAAGGAAAAGGTTAAACGCAAAAGAGAAGAATTAAAAAAGAAAATGAAAAAGACAAAAGCAGCACAAAAAGAAATTGGTTTCATTGCTCAACCAAAAGAGTTTAAGAATGAAATAAGGTTTTTATTCACAATTGCAAATTATAGATCTGCAAATCTCAGAGTAACCTCTGAAAATGGAGTTGAAATTTACAAGAAAAAGTTAAACACCAAATTTAAAAGTACAAAATGGAATACGACTGACTTGAAGTCGGGGCAATATTTGACCTACTTGGAATGTTCTGGACTAATGCCAATCTGTATTGATATTAAGAAGTTGGGATAAATGAAACATTCTATCGTTTCCATAAAAGATGATCTTGGATGGTGCGAATTTTGCGAGGAATGGCACTTTCTTAAAGATGTTGAAAATGGCATAGTTCCTGAGCATGATCTCGTGTATATCAAAGGTGATGAGGTTTGGTGTAAAAAATGTGATGACTACCATAAAATAGATGACATTGAAGATGAGCAACTTGACGACCTACCAGGACCAGAAGATTTATATTCCGAAGATCCGGATACTGGCGATCCTTTTGAAGATATTGACGATATATCAGATGCCCTAATGTAGTGTGTAATTTTGTCTGTGCAACGTCAAAAACCTTTGGACAAATTTAGTATAAATATTAACTAGTCATGAAAAATGTAAATTGGTTACAATCATAGGAATGACGAGAGGATTATATATGAATAACGAACTTACAAAGTATGAAAAATTAGCTATCCAATCAATCCATGAATGGAAAAACCCACGGGTGGGGTGGTTTGGGAAGGCAATGGAAATTTTCAATTGGCCCTTGGACAGAGCTGGAGAATTTATCACAGAAGTACCTGGAGTGGATTATGTGATTGAAAGATCTATTGGAGGTTTAATAAGCTTGCTCAATGACTTGGCTCAATGGTTAGTGCGCCCGGATGCTATCTATGAAGAATATCGTAACGCTGGTTTTACATCAATTGAAGTACCCAGTGATATTTTCTCTTTGAACTTGGAAAATCCTGATCGTATTAGTGGCTGGCTTGGTGCAAAGTATAAATCAATCGCAACCGTTGAAGGGGCAGCAGCAGGATATGTAGGTTTACCAGGTATTCCCCCTGATATAGTTGCCCTTTTAACTCTAAATCTTAGAGCGATTGGTGAATATGCAACATACTATGGTTTTGATATTTCAATGCAGCAAGAGAGATTATTTGCTTTAAATATACTAGGACTAGCGTCAAGTCCAAATGATACCGCGAAGCAAGTAGCCATGGCACAACTCGTGCGAATTGCACAAGACGTCGCAAAAAAGCGAACATGGAAAGAATTAGAAAGACATGCATTTGTTAGGATAGTTAATAGAATTGCTCAAGCTCTTGGATTACGATTGACAAAAGCTAAACTTGCTCAAATTCTTCCAGTAACAGGGGTTGTTATTGGTGGCGGATTTAATGCCTATTACACAAGCAAAGTCTGTGATGCGGCGTTTAATCTTTATAGAGAACGCTTCTTGGCTGAGAAGTATGGAGATGACATTATTGAAGAGACTGTAAATCCAGCCGATGATTTTGATCCAGATTTTTCGAATGAATTATAACAAAAGGTTAGAATTGATTCACGACTTGTTGAGGTTATGGTGATTGAATTAAGGGAATACAGTGTTTATGCAAAGTGAAAATATGACGAGAAGCAGCTCAAACTCAGGGCGTTTGATTTACTTGTTTTTCTTATTGTAAGGAGTTAAAAATGACAAAAGGAAATGGCACTTCAGATTATGAGAAATCGTATACTGAGAATTCATTTTGGAAGAAAGTAAAAAAGTTTGCTAGAACTGCTGGTAAAGAACTTATCAATATTGCACTTCAACTATACTATTGTCTCGAAGATTCAGATACACCAACCAAAGCCAGGGGAGTTATTATTGGAGCATTAGGCTATTTCATTATGCCTCTTGATGTAATTCCAGATTTAATGCCTGTAGTTGGTTTCTCTGATGACTTGGGTGTGTTAGTTGCTGCAGTGGGTGTTGTCGCAACGCATATTAAGAGAGAACACAAAGAGATGGCAAAGGAGAAGCTCTCAGAATGGTTTGGTGAAGAGTAATCTCAGCTTTAATATAATGCTTGAAACCGAACTACTACTGCAAGTGGCACAGTGATAATTAGAAATTGAGATTCGTAAAGAAAGTTTTTGCTAAAATAATAAATGGAAGAAAACCCGACAGATCTTTAATCACTAGGTGTTTTAATCAGGCTGTAGTTACTATATGAAAATAATTAATAGCTCGCGTCATTCTATCAACTACGATAGTCGTGAAATGTTTGGTAGCTGTTTCTGAGTCAGATATGATACCAACTTCTGGAACTGTCAATTCTATACTTTAGCTAAATGCCTGATTCTTAAATCTGGTTTATACTCCCCCATTACACTATTAATATAATCTAACATTTTCACTGATTCATAGTTTGATTTCTGAATCTATCTATTTTTATCCTTTCTTAAAAGATGTTTCCACACAAGTTAATAGGGGGTGAATGTCCTTGAATTGGGACCATCATAGGTAATCAATCCCATATGTTTGGTTGAAACTGTCTACAACATCCAATTGATCGTTATTCAATCTAATTCGTGATTCCTTAATAATCCAGTTAGGAATCTCTCTATAAAATGCTTGGGCAATCCCACCAGCCATACAAGCAATGGTGTCAGTATCTCCTCCTAGATATAACGCATTCCTGATTGTATCTTCGTAATCCGTAGAGTCTAAGAAACATAATAGGGCAACAGGAACAGACTCTTCAATGCTTGATCCGTTGGAGGCCCAATTTTCTTCATTAAATATCTTCAATTCTTCAACGCTATTTCTGATTTCAAACCGGAAGCGGCTACCTACTTTTGTTCGTATTTCTTCTTTGTTCTTACCTTCTCGCGCCAAAAATATGGCTAATGCGATTGCCTTAGCTCCTGCAATTCCATCTGGAGAATTATGAGTAATTTCAGCACTTTTCCTAGCTTCATAGAGAACAGCATCAATATCATGAAACGCAAACCCAATCGGACTCACTCGCATAGCTGAACCATTTCCATAACTATTATACGGTTGTGGATTTGTTGAATTAGCCCATTTATCAAATAGATATCCATATCCAGCGTGGGGATATTTTTGAAAGTATTTGATCATCTCAGCTTGATAATCTGTTTTCTTAAGAATGGCTTCTGCTACTGCTAATGTCAAGACAGTGTCATCTGTAAAAATATTATACTCACAGAATAAATCCACATCTTTCGATTTTGCTTGCTTCCCCTCCCAGATTGATCCAATTATATCACCAATAATTGATCCAAACATTATTCATATTCCCTTCTGAGTCAGCTTTATACTACTCTCTCTTTGATATATTTATACAATGTAATTAGGATAATAAACTAGCCTACAAATGTAGGATACTAGTTTCCAGTATTTCCTCGGATTCCAAAAGAAATGTATTGTCCCAACTAATTAGCATATTCCTCGCTAATCTCATATTACTCAATGGGTTACAATCATCAAATTCACGATTGAAATTTGACATATTATGGACGCAAAATACCTCACAATTGTCAAACTGCTTCATCATATGGTGAAAATTTATAACCCATTAAACAACGATCACCATTGGGGACTCACTTCATGAGAAAATTAAAATGATAATTGAGGAAAAATAATGCAATAAGTTTTTACTACTAATCTCTCAATTCAAATGATATTGATAATTTATATGACTCAATTTTAATTTCTGTGAAATTGGAGTTTATATTATTTTGTCGTGCAAAAATATTAGTGTCAACATAGAGATAATTTTCTCTTATCTCACAGCCATAATCTGACAATATTATATTTATGGAATCGCTTTTTTTATTCAGTACTTCTTTCAAAAGTTTTTGATAAATAGTTTTTTTGCTATTTGAAGCAATTCCTAAAACTAATATATTGTTTTTTTCATCAAAGTTATCAAAGATAATATTTAAGGGAACAGATTTTGACAAACCTAATTTCTTAATGGTATAATCAAAGGTAAATCCATTTTTATTACCTTTAAATATTGATATTTTATTCTCAATTTCTGATGATTTATTGATGAATTTATTTACAATTATTGCAAATTCACTTGTTGATAATTCAATATGTCCCATGAAGTAGTGATTTCTTTTTTAAAATGTTAGCTGGGGTTAGTATTCATTATGCAAAATTCTAATTTATTATTAATTATTTATTATTTAGTATTTGATTGGACTTCCTACAAAAAAATGGACACCTAAAGAAGTCACGCTGCTTTACTCTTTAAATATTCAAAATATTTGATTAGAAATTACTCTGGAGATATTTTTCCCAGATATGATTGTTTTTTACTTCGATTATAGAAAAAATCGACATTATGAGAAATGGTGGGGATGCCCGCCCAACTGTTTACTGATATAACATATCAAGTGGTATATCTACTTGTTCTTGGAATTTCAAACTAAACCCAAGCAAATCTTCCTTTGCCATCATACCACACACAAGCATTATTATTGTAGTCTCGATTAAGCGATTACGCGGTGTGTTTCTTTTACATCGCAGTAGAATAAAATCAATCCTATCAAACACTTTCCGAGATTCTCTGTATCTCTCAATCTGTGTTTTGCCAGAGTCAGTTAAAATCTGAATAATTTCATTATTCTTTTTTTCTAAAAAACAGTTCTGTAATTCTGGAACTACTTTCCTAAAGTATTTCCAATCTGCTTCAGTAGGCTTATAAGTCTGGTTCTCACTTGCAAATTTTGATATTTCGTTCAAATATCTAGATAGTGCTTCTTTGGGAGATAATTTAATTGGTTTTTTCATTTGATCCATTTCTATCTCAGAGATTCTCTTAGTTATACTCTAGAAAATAGTGATGCGTATAAAATCATATTGGTTAGAGTGATTACTCATTAGAATTATTTTAGGTATTACCCTCTTCCTACAAAGTATCCAAGAAGTACAGCCAATAGAAATATTATCCGAAATTTAAGTAAAATTCCGCCTACATCTCCAAGTTTTGGCCTATCTCCTATTTTAGGTTTGTTCTGATATTGCACATAAACCCACATAACTATAAATTGGGTTAACCACAATAATATATAAATCCATAAATGAGAAAATATATCTATCAAAGCACCGTAGATTTCTAATATTTTTTCAACTAATAGAGACATTATTCCCCCTCCATCAGTACTTTTGCTTTTGCCCTATGCTCATCAGTCACTTTATCAGATAATTTTTTTATAGCAGCTATTATAATACCGGCATCATCTGTATATCCTAAAAATGGTGTGAAATCAGGGATTGCATCAATGGGTATTATGAAATAGGCAAGAGCCGAAAAGGCTAATACGCGTACCCATTTTTCAGTTTTGGGATCAATTGCACAATAATAAAGTTCTACTGCATCTCTCAGGAATTTGATTTTTCCAACTAATTTCCTTGCTTTATCTTCAAACTTATTTTTTACAAGAATTTCATCTTTTAATTGTTTAGCTTTACTCATACAATCCTCGATTCAATAATTTGATTCAACATTGGAATTACCAATCTAAAGTTATGGTAACTTTCAGAGGTTAATTTATTTAAACTCTTTTACCCTAAATGATGATCATGTTGGATTTTATTGCTGCCTTTGATCACATTGTGTATTTATCATTCATTTGCTCACCTAATTAGTAAATTACATAATTAAATATCATGCGTAATAATAAAATACGAAAAGATCAAGATATAGTAAAACGACGTTCATTTAGGAAATCAGTAGATTTGCGTCAAAAATATCTCAGCAATCGTTACAGTCACGATCAAGATGCATTTAATTTGTGGTTAGATGAAGTTTGGGAAGAATGGTCTGACTATGATGACGAATATGACTGGAATATTTATAACTGTGCTGAAGATATCGACTACATTATGCATGAGGCACGAAATCTATTTTTCTATGGTAATGAAAATGAATCGTTGGGCTCAATATTTTTAAGGGATTTAAGATCATTACCTAAAATGAATGATAAGGATTCTAGGCAGATTAATAAAGAGCATGAGCATAAAAAAATGAATCCCAAGGTACTTGAGGAGCGACTTGCAAACCATATACATCATATAACAGAATCTAAACATTTAAACAAATTGTTACCCTCCACAGTTTATGAGATTTTCCAAGATGGAAATGACCGCAAAATTTTGCAAAGTTTACCTGTTAAATCAGAAAAAGTTATTTTGACACTTATTATCTTTTCACCTTTTTGGATTCGATCACTTCGAGATTGGAAATCTCCAAAACTAAACTCAGAAAAAATTATTGTCTCACTAATAAATCACCTTTTTATTAACTTTCCAATTCCTAAATTTTTATATATTGAATGGATTAGAGAACCAGAATATACCAGGTTGAAGTGGATATGTTGGCTCATTCTACTTGGTCAAGGAGGAAGCCTATATCGTGCAGCCCCAAAGTTTAATTGGAAGATTTCTAAGAAGCTTCCACTTTTCCTTATCAATGTACCAAGTAATTTGCCCCCTACAAGTGCATGTATTTATGCACAAATATTAGGGCAAGGAGGTTCAGATATTGAATTCAGAAGGATAATGAATAATCCAGGCTATATAATCGATCCGACAAAAATATCCTCCCAAGAGTTCTTTATTGTTTTTTGGTCAGACACAATAAATTGGTTAATTAATTATCGTGAATCAATTACAGATGGAGAAGCACAGCTTGTACTAAACTGGGCTCTTCATCTTTATACTGAAGCTGAGATTCATAAAACCAAGCCATTTACATGGAAAGGTCGAAAACCTCGTAATACAATTGAATTTTCTATTGAATATGATAGACAGTTAATTCAGGAATCGCCATATTTATCTTTACAGTGGAATAGTCATGATTTGGATTGGGAGATGATTGATAAAAACACCAATAAATGGTCTATCGTAGAATTAACTTCTGGCTATGACTTAGCAGTAGAGGGGAAAGAAATGGCACATTGTGTTTCTACTTATGCTCCTAATTGTGCCTCAGGCCACTCAGCTATATTCTCTCTTTGTAAAGAAGGAATACGAAAAGTTACAATTGAGATCAATCCTAACTCAAATAAAATAGTCCAATTAAGAGGCAGACACAATAAATATCCAGAAAGGGATGAAAAGTCAATAATTGATAAATGGGTTAAAGATATTGTTTCAAAAGTGGAAATCTCGATTATGTCCTGAATTTTGTTTGAAATAAAAATGGCGCGAGATATGGCTAATAATTGGCTGTTGAAAAATGATAATGAGCATTTTGTGATTTATTCATGTTCATTTGATCCTCCTCATATAAGGTAATTTATGACTTATTGAAGTGTCCTATTAATATTGCAGAGATCAGTAAATTGAAATTCTGACAAAGTGTGAATAAACTGAAGCTATGAGATTCAACTAATAATGTAGACTAAGAATATTGAGTTGTGTAAAAATCCACGCTAGCAAATTAGACTTATAGGAAATGAAAACCTGGTTGATTTTCCACCAAACATTTTCTTTGCATCGCGATCTCATATCAGGATTTTCAATAGGTTAGAATTATTGTGGCTCTATTTCATGCTCTCCAAAGCATTTTCCAAATCCTGATTTAAAATATCGCTATAAACTGATGTTGTGGTTATGCTGCTATGTCCAAGTTGTTTTTGTACAAGACGTAGGTTGTATTCCGAAGCCTTGTAAAGATTGGTTGCGTAGGTGTGACGGAGTGAGTGGATGGAATGGTGATTAGAAATTCCGGAAAGTTTTGCGAGTTTCTTAAACACTCTACCGATGCCAAAACGGGTCATTTGCTCTGCTCTTTCTGAGTGGAACAGATATGGACTTTTGCTTGTACGGTAATCCAGATAATCGGTGATCAGCTTCTTCAAGGTTGAACTGAAGGAAACTACTCGGTCCTTCCCACCTTTACCATTCCTGACAATGAGTGAGTTTTGGCCTTTTCCCAGGTGCAAGTCCATTATTTTGAGACATGCCATCTCGGATACTCTCAGACCTGTGCCAAGGGCGAGTTCTATGATGAGATGATTCCGGACGGGGTTCTGTGTTCCTTTGGTTCTGGCGAGAATGGCTTGGTTGGAGGCTTGTGAGCGAAGGGATCTGGTTTCTTGGGTGCTGAGGAACTTGTCCGGTGTGATGATCCATTGGGACATGGTGAGCTCCTTGATTTAATTATTAGTGTTGTAGATCAAAAAACAAATGGGAAATTGAATTCTAAACCGATTGGTATGCATATTAGAACAATAAGGAAATTAATTCTTATATCATTTACTGCAATAACTCAGATATTTATATATAGTTAAAATGTCAGAAAAAGTAATAATTTTCAGATAATAGAATATATAAATATATTCATTTAGAGATATATATTTATAACATCAGGCCACGAACTACGATGTGGATCTGATTGAGGTATATTAGCGGAGAACTCAAAAACTATCCCTCTTTTGGTTAGTCCGGTTTCAATGTTATTCCGGGAGGGCGTTGCAAACAATTGGATAAAAGAAAGTCTAAATGAAAAATAAATATCTACCCCTAATTGCAATTCTGTTTAGTGTGAATTTGATTGCACAAACACATTTTACTCCCGTTTGGTCTGGCACTCCACTTAGTCCAATGGCCTTATATATTTCTCAAGCATTAATAGATGGCGAAAACCTTATTATTGGCGATGAAATCGGTGTTTTTGATGGGGATATTTGTGTAGGATCTCTACAATTGGATTCAGAAATAACCGATACTGAATTAATAATGATGTCATTTGATAACCCAAATACTCCAGGGGTAGTTGATGGTTTTACAGTTGGTAATCCAATCTCAATTCGTTATTGGAATGATAGTGAACAACTTGAACTGGTGAATATAAACATTATTGTTGAAAATGGTTCTGATATATTTGCACCTCTTGGTTTCCTTATAGCTCATTTGGAAGCAAATACAGTTTATGGCTGTACAGATCCAGATGCCCTCAATTTCAATCCAGAAGCAACAATCGATGATTCATCCTGTGTTGAAACAATTTCTGGTTGTATGGATGATACCGCCTGTAATTATAATCCCGATGCCAACTCCGACAACGGATCGTGTTTATACTTGGATTGTACCGGTGAATGTGGTGGTGGAGCTGTGATTGATGAATGTGGAATTTGTTGTAGTGGCAGTACAGGTGTTGAATGCTCATATTGGAATGATGAATATGACTTTGGTGGTGGGTTTAACTGCAGTGGAACCTGCGTTGATGGCTGTTATTATGATGACTGTGGTGATTGTTTTTGCTACTGGTTTGAGTTTGATGAAAACTATGCCATGGATTGTGATGGTGTCTGTGAAGGGACTGCTTTAGAGAATGAATGCGGATGTGTAGAAGGATTTACTGGTTTAAATGCTGACTGGTGTTACGGTTGTACAAATGAATTTGCCATCAATTATGACGATTTTGCCTTTATTGATAATGGCTCATGTGAATATTCAACACTTGGCGATGTAAATTTTGATGGAGAAGTCTCAATTTTTGACTTAGTTATAATTGTAGAATGGATACTTACAGATGATATTTATGTTCAGTCCGCAGATTTGAATACTGATGGGTTTATGAACATTATTGACGTTGTCATTATAGTTGAATGGATATTATATCCATATCTGGTGGGATGTACAGATCCAGAAGCAGATAATTACAACCCTGATGCATTTTATGAGAATGGGTCATGTATCATATACGGATGTACCGATCCTATGTTTTATAACTTTGATCCAATTGCTACCGATGACGATGGAAGTTGTTCCAATACTATCATTGACATGGATGGCAATGAATATGATACAATATTAATTGGAGAACAACGTTGGATGACTGAAAACTTGAAGACCACCCAATACAATAACGGTGATCCTATCCCGACCGGGTTTACAAACAGCGAATGGTCAAATCTTGAGTATTCCGGAACAGGTGCATTCGCAATCTACAACGATGATCCAATCAATGCCGAAACCTATGGCAATCTTTACAATTGGTTTGCTCTTGACGACTCCCGGCACATCTGCCCTGAAGGTTTTCATATTCCTTCGGATGAGGAATGGGTAGAACTGGAGGCATTTTTGGGTATACCAGAATCAGAACTATACAATACAGGGAATCGCGGTACTGATCAGGGTAGTCAAATGGCTGGGAATGCGACATTATGGAACAGTGGGCTACTCCTGAATAACCCAGTTTTCGGGGTATCGGGTTTTAGCGCTCTTCCTGGAGGAGTTCGCATCTTATCTGGTGAATATAGCGGTATGGGCGATGGAGGGTTTTTTCATTCATCGTCTAATCTTACTGATCAAAACGTGTATAGAGGACTGGACTTAAATTATTCAGGAGTGACGCGGAATAACGGCCCAAGGCGAAATGGATCCTCGGTTCGTTGTTTGGAGGATTAATACAATCTTTAGTGGAAAGATCAATACAGCTCGTTAGAATATTTTATTCCGACGCAATGGGAATTGAAGAATTTTAAGGAGATCCTTGGGATCTAGGTTTCACACTCAAGTCTTTTAGGTTCATTGGGGCATCCAGAGGCAACCTGGGGTACCTGAGAGAACTAAATGGAACTGGGAACCTAAATGAAAGAGTTTGCGGAGAAGATATTGCTAAACCATATTGTAAAAAGGATTAATAATGAATGATAAGAATAATACAATCGAAGTCATTGAAAAGGTTTGTCCGATTGTAAAGAATGAGTTAAAAGAACTTTCGAAGTTTTCGCGCACAGCAGCCTGGTGTTCAGCATATCACTTATCACCAGGGCTGGAATTGAAAGAGCCAGATTCATCTCAACTTGCAGAGTTCATCAAAAAGTCAGATCACTTAGTGGCGTCTGTAAGGAAAAGTGTTCCGGGTAGATTTGAAGTGTCGTTGCACAATGCATTTTTTCACTTTGATCAACAGGAAGTATGGAGAGGATTATCTCCCGGACCAGGATATTTACATATCGTTCTTAAATCAAAGGATAAAGATGAATACTGTTTCTCTTACTCAGGATATGTTTGGCACAATAAAAGACTTATCGGACGGATATTGAAGTCTGGAAAGATTAAGTATGGTAAGATTTCTTACGGTGGTATTTTTTTGTTTAATGAGTCAATAGATCATATCAAAAAGGAACGAGAGGAAGAAAAGGCCAAAAAGGAATCTAAGAAGAAAAGAACCAAACCAAAGAGTACTAGCGGTAAAGCTGATTGAAATCAATAATCATTGGGCTGTTGGCAAGCGTTACCTGAGAATGGGAATTATAGAAACAATGAATCTTGGTTCATGGGAATTACGATAAAGATGTTGCTAACCCCACTCACCCTTTTAAAGAAATATTAATACAAATTTGTTCACATTAACACCTGTTTCAGGTGCTTATACGAATGTAAATCTAAAGGAGAAATATCATGAAAATATTCGATTCTGAATCAAAACTGTTTAGTGAAGTATCAGAAAAAATATCCATTAAAACGGATCTGAACGCACCTCTAGATGAAAAAGGCAACACCTATTTGCACAATGCTAGTTCGAAAAATTTCACTAGAGTAATCGCCCTATTGATTGAATCGGGTGCCTTAGTGGATAAACCAATACTCGACGGTGACACAGCGCTGGGCATGGCAGCAAATTTGGGCCATGTTGAAGCAGTTGAGTTGCTTATTTCCTTAGGTGCAGATGTTAATTACCAATCCCCAGATGGCAGTGTAACACCTTTGATGGATTCATGTATCAACGGGCATATTGATGTTGTTAAATCTCTAATAAAGCATGAAGCAAATCTGAATATTTCTGATGGACTTAGTCAAAATGCGTTAACCATTGCCATTAATAAGAGATATTTTGATATTGCAAAAATATTGATTAATGCTGGAATCGATATCAATTCATTTGATTTATCAAATAATTCACCCGTCACTTATGCTATTATAGCTGGAGATTTTGAACTTGTAGAGTCATTACTGAAGCGGGGTGCTCATACAAATATAAAGGGTTTGAATGGTTATACACTTCTTCACAATACTCTTCAAAGTGATAATTCTGAAATAATTGAGATCTCTCGAAAATATTTTTATTCTCAAATCAATGAAAAGAATTTATTTGGAGACACTCCAGTCAATACTGCTGTCAAGACTAAAAACCGAGCAGCCATTGATATGTTTGTCCAAGATATTTCTAAAGGAACGATTCCTGGATTAGGCAGGAATGATTTATGTCCATGTGGTTCAGAGTTTAAATACAAGAAATGCTGTTTTGGTTTAGAACCAAATGAGATAATAGAAAAGAACAAAATCAGTAGACCCCCATTAAAACATGGCTCAATCATGGAATTGCTTGAATATCAGTTATCGGAAACTGGGGTGAATATTCAAAAAGTTCTCGATGACAAGATTCTGTTAAAACCAACACAATATATCGAGAACACACTGAACCATGAAGTACAGGTAAATGAGGTTGAGGACAGAGTTGATTTCATAACGACAGTTACATTGTGTGAACCCCATAAATACATTGAAACTGCGGATGCATTAGCATCAATTCTGGACAGTTTATCGAAATTTACAATGACATCTTTCAGCCACCGCAATGGTATCCTTGAATATCGAAACAGTGTTTCATTCGACGAATTGAATAGCTATGATGTGCTCCTGACACAATTAATTATGAGAAATCGATACTGTATATATAAAACCCTCAATTCATTTAATAAACTGATTACATTAGATAGCGCTTATATTTTGGGATTAGAATTATTTATCAATGAGTTTGTAACAAACAGAAAAATTAAGAAGGAAATTATTTCGCAGTTAAATAGTATCGTTGGCACTGCGTAGGAAAATGTTGGGTTTGTATTTTTTGATTACCGATCCTTTGTTTTGAGACGCACAGTATTTTGCTTCTGGATTACTGGTGAAGGCTATTCCAGTGAACTGATTAATGATGGATCTTTGTATAGCTCAGGCATTTTCTAGGTCTCTTCCCCAGTGACAATCAACACACTAAGTTATTGTTTTCAATGGAAAAGAAACCTTCCAGTGTTGCTGGAAGGTTTCTTAAAAATGTCTGACGTCAGATCCCGATGGGATAAATTTAGAATAAATTTATGAAAAACCTCTGGTTAAATTCTAATAGGATGATCTTTCATTGTTAAAAATAAAATAATAAATCAAAATTCAAATTAAAAAAGGAATTTAATATGCCAACGCAACAACAAAATGAGAGAGCTAGAAGAACAATAATGGATAGAGTATGGGAGGAAGTTCAAAAAATAAATTGGCAAGAAATAAATAGACGAACTCATAGAAATTTTCAGATTGGGTTAGTTGGGTCAAAACAACAGATAGGACAAATGAAAAAATGGCTTAAATCGTTCGAATATCCACTTGCCGTTGAATATGGCTCAAAACTGAAAGATGATCTTAAAATTATTCAAGACAGAATAGATGATCATACAATATCATTCCAAATATCAGAGGATAAACTTGATGAAAGACTTGTACGTACAGCAGCATTTTGTATAGTAGGACAAAATTATATAAATGAAGTTAAGCGATTAAATATAATATCTTATACTTTTGATGAGAATAAAGATTCTATTCCAGATAAGGTACACTCTAATCACCCTGATTTGAGCTTTGCTTTATCTTTCAATCTCCCAGCATTTAGAATATCACACTCAAACATTCAAATCAATTCAACTGCTATTCAGAATACAGCTTGGGCAATTGGGACTGCTTCGCCTAATATTATTCCTGGTCCTCATCAAGCAATTACTATTCCAATTGAAGCAGTGACTGACTTTACAGTTTTAACCGCAAATGAAACAAAACTACTTTTTGAATTAGTAGGTTTATCAGGTCACGATGTAAATCCTCTAAAATGTTTAATCGAATTTGGCACGACATTAGCTTTGGCAAAAACTGCTGAAACTGTTGCGACTAATACTACAGGTAAAATGCCAGCAGGAGCGGGTCTTGTTACAAAAGGGGCCATTGCATATGCTTTCACTTGGGCAATTGGTGAAGCAATATTTTTCTATATTTCAACCGGTCAGAAAGTAGGTAAAAAATTCTTTGAAGATAGAATAAAGATCTATTTTGAAAATGGGAAAAAAATAGTATCAGATGAAGAAAATAAATCTAAAACCAAGAAATAATAAACAGCAGTTCTGTCCGATTAGAATAATGCAAGATCAAGTTGCTTTGATTTAAAAATTGTGAAGTGTACAATAATTTGCGTAAATCTGCAGCCACATTAGTTCTAATCTTTCAAGTATAGATACAGCATCGCCATAGACGCCCCCCAGAATCTCACAGATCTCAGAAACAGGCATCTCCATTCACTTGATCCTTGAGTCGCTTTTGGTGGTTTTGAGGTGAATTCTGGGAGTCTTGGAAGCGAAGATTTTCGAAACAAATTATAACATCTGATCAGTAGATAGCCGTTTACACTAAAATTTTACACAATTTCAGTTGGAGAATTCCTTCCAAAATATCCAAGAAAATCAGTAATTTATATAAATATCTTAATATGAATAAATATTGTCCTTATCAATATTGGAATAACCATGAATTTCAGAATTAAATACATATTTATCTTTCTATTTGCTTCCGCTTTGTTTGTAATCAGCTGTGAGAAAGACAGGCCCACTGAACCCACAACAGATTCCTGCACCGACTACGACGGCAATATCTATGAAACCGTCCAATTAGGTGATCAACTCTGGATGGCTGAGAACCTAAAGGTCACCCATTATAACAATGGTGATTCAATACCAACTGGCTTCACCAATACAGAATGGTCCAATTTGGATGATACAGAGACCGGTGCATTTACAATCTATCCTTATGACAATGACGACGCTTCTCTGGAAACCTGCGATGAAAACTGTGCAGAAGTGTATGGTATCCTTTATAATTGGTACACTGTGGACGATGACCGGGGTGTATGTCCAGAAGGATTTCACGTGCCATCTGATGAAGAATGGATGGAACTGGAGATGTTTTTTGGAATGAGTTTTGAAGATGCACATGATGCCGGTTATAGAGGCACTGACCAAGGTATCCAACTAGCGGGGAATACAGATCTATGGCACAGTGGACTACTTGAGGATAACCTGGCCTTTGGAACATCTGGTTTCGATGCCCTTCCCGGTGGTCATCGCATCTACTACAATGGTTACTACGGCTATATGGGTTACAGCGGTTATTTCTGGTCTTCGTCCGAGTTCACTAGTGGCAGCGCCTGGCACCGGCTACTGGGTTACAACTATTCAGAAGTCTACCGGAACAACTACCGTAAGCGAAACGGATTCTCGGTTCGTTGCTTGGGGGATTAGGTGTGCCAGATAATATGCTAGGGTGCAAAGGCACACTGCACCGCAAAACTGGCAAACAATCTAACCCTGTGAATTTTGTTTCATGAAATTTGCAGAGAAGATGCTACTAAACCCATTTTTGGACCATTGATTTTGTCCCCAGAAACAGGTATCTTTGATTCTTAGATTCAAAGACGAGTTTTGAGTCTCTTTTGGTGGTTTTGAGAATGGAAGTTGCGGTAAATTCTGGGGGTCTTGGAATCGAAGGTTTTTGCAGTAGCCTGTTGACAAATTCTTTTATCAAAATGATCAGTAGATCAAATGCAAATCTTACTATTTC
>Ga0209142_1000758_pt1 | contig 20260 bp, 24 predicted proteins | sample SaaInlV_120m_DNA_FD_184678 | JGI IMG/M metagenome (GOLD analysis project Ga0209142, IMG submission 184678) | Marine microbial communities from expanding oxygen minimum zones in the Saanich Inlet - Saanich Inlet SI074_LV_200m_DNA (SPAdes) (version 2) | ecosystem: Environmental > Aquatic > Marine... | reverse complement strand
CGTAAAAGCAATGCACCTCCATCTGAGGTAATTTCTCCTCCTGAAAATTCAGCCTCAACTTTACGACGTTTTAGGCGAGAAAATTCAATCTTTGGAGTGGTACAATTTGTCACGGGGCAAACCTCTTATGATTTGGTTGTAGGAGATTGAATTATATGGCGTATGCCGGGTTTGCCCCAGCTTTATTATGAAATATGCGGGCTAATGCAATAGAGAGGTCAGGGTCATCAGCAGAATTGGAAACTTCCGTAATAAAACACCCCTCATCAATATAGAATTCGTCTGCAGAGATTCTGGTTTTGATAGAAGGGAGCATAAGCCTACAGATTTATTTGTTGTGAATTATGTAGAAGTGATTGGAGCAAAGGTCGCTTCGATTATCTTTTTCAGTGATGATTACGGTCTTTCCAGTAATCTGGATGGCGATGCAAATGCATAACGGCAATGACATAGATGTTGCCGTGCTCTTCTTCTGAGTAGAGGACTCCATACGGGAATCTGTGGGCTAGGGACCTACGAATTTCACTATCTAATTGTGCCCATGATCTGGGGAACTGTTCGGCTCGTTTGATTGCAGTGTAGATTTCTGTGGCAAAGTCATAGCCTAAGCCTGGCTCTATATCCTCGTAGTAATCAATTGTGTGGTTGAGTTCTGCCTCTGCGTCCGGATGAAAGGTAAAGCTCATCGATTAAAACGATCCCAAATTTTCTTGAACACATGCTCACCTGAGATTGACTGAACATTTCCTGACTGTAATTCTGTAAGACGTCGCTGAGCAACACTTACCCATTGCTGATCAATGCTTGACTCTGGAGGGTTAAGGCTACGTAGCAGCGATTCGATGACAGCAGTTCTTTCCTCGGTGGGTAGAGAGGTTGCTTCATTGATTAGTTCCTGTGTGTTCATTGATATGTCTCGCGGGTCGTATTTTCTGGAAGTTTATCACTTGGAGAGATTAGGTGTTGATCAGAGATACTTCTTATGAAAAAGAGTAAGATCTTTGTGCATACAATCATGGCTGTTGATATCTCGATGTTTCCTTACAATTGTAGGCACATCCAGGGTCATCCACTCATCAGTAACCCATGCTGGTCCTACATCGTTTAGGTTGATAACAGCATTTGGTTGAGATGAAGCCGGAGGAGATTCAAGTATTTTTATTTCTTCATCAGAGTAATGTAAGTTTTCAAAACCGAGGATCACCCTAACTGTTTTCCATTTCAGTAACTTGTGGGTGGTGAGAAAAAATCCAATAATGTTCTCATACTGCACGAAGTGACCAAAGAGGCGGTCAAAATTTTGCTCAAAAAATGATCGTTTCCACCAGTATTTATTGTTCATATAGGGAGCTCTAGTTGTTGTTAACGCTGGAGCACTAGCGCATCTATCTGCCGCACCACTTCATTCATCCTAGAATCCTCAGTTGAATCACGAAAGGGGTGAAGCCTTCACCTGTATTGTTGGTGGGGCTTCGGTTGTTATTAGTGTAGTCAAATTGTAGTTGATCCTTATTGATAATTGTAGTCATTGGTGCTGGTTGTGAATCTACAAAAGTTATTTTATTTCAATGTGTTGATGCGCTATCAGGATGCCTACGAACTAAGGTGTCGGAGGTTCGAATCCTTCCGGGCGCGCCATATCAAAAAACGGCTTACCTTGTAATGGGGTAAGCCGTTTTTCTTTGTGCCGTCTAAGCCAAAAATCGCCCCTAGAAGGCGGCAATGATTACCGTTGCATTGTTCAATAGAATGTTTCTGCTAAATTGAACTATCATTTTCTATTTATAACCGATTGAAAGTAAATATACATAAGCTATTTCCAATCAAGAGTTAAGGGATTCCTTAGTTCTTGGCACCTCTCTTGCTGAAGGATCTACATCCTTAGAATATACAGCCAAGAGATACGCCAATGAATAAGCTTGAAAAACGAGTCATCTATACCCTAAGTTCACTTACTGGAATTGTGGTCGTTGCAGCAATGATCAATCTGGGGGTGGCTCTAAAATCCAATGCAGATGCTGCCGTTCCAGTTTCTATCCCAGACTGTACCCAAGGGACAAAAATTGAGCGATTCCACTGTGGGCTTCAATATCGGTAGTGCGTTGTTCTTGTGTGTTTGGTCACTGTAGCCCCGTGGTTCTGTGGAAAGGGGGAGATATTGTACTTTTTCATCGAAGTGACCATGGAATAGAAAAACGTTCTGCTTTATAATCAGGGCTGATTTCAATTCTGTGTACTGCGGTAATTAAATATTTTTAACTCACCATGTCAATGCTAGATACTCCCCGTGTTCTGATTGCGGATGATGAACAGACGATGCGTACCTTACTGGCCGATCTATTGCGTCAGGAGGGGTGTAAGGTGGTTGCTCGTGCGGTAAATGGCATAGAGGCATTCGAATTCTACAAGAGTAAAAAACCAGACATGATCTTTCTCGATATCAATATGCCTGAAGAGGATGGTATCGATACTTTGAAGAGGATTCGAGAGGAAGACAAAGAGACCTTTGTCTGCATGGTGAGTGCTGATGCGTACCCTGAAACAGTAAAGAGAGCGGTTTCTCAGGGCGTTTCTGGTTTTGTGGTGAAGCCACTGAGTCAAAGTCGAGTTCATGATGTAGTTATGAATTACCACAAGGCTCGTAGCACCGCGGGCTAATTTTGCGAGACTTTTGCTTTTATTCGAGGCAGAAATGATTGCGATCACCCCCATTTTATGGATAATCGACCCGCTATGAAGCGTATAAATGCCATTTTTTCGGTAAGTGATTGATGGAGAAGGTAAGTAACCGTGTTTAAAAGCGTAGTGATGCTGATTTTCATCGTTCTGTTGTTGATTTTTTCATCACAGAATATGGAGCATGCAGAGATTCATGCGGTTGCTGGGCGCCCATTCAGTGTGCCATTGATCCTGATTATTGCCGGAGCATTTGTCGCAGGATATGCGACTGCACTGTTTACCTTCATTATGAAGCAGTCAAAGCGCAGAGATAAAGAGCGAGACATTACATTAAGAGGTCCATCAGGATTCTGATTGCATATCAGACTCTTGGGGAGCTGTCTTAATTAAAGAACTGGAGTAGGAAAGAGTACCTATGAGATATTCGAAGTGCATCAGTTGTGCAAGCTATATCGGCTGGATTGGGTTGGGGACCAATTTGGTTCTGATGATCCTTAAAGGGTTTGTCGGTTTTGTCTCGGGGTCACAGGCGCTGGTGGCAGATGCGATGTACTCGGCCAAAGACGTAATCACCTCACTGTTGGTGATCGTCGGGCTTAAGGTCTCAGGTCGTCCTCTGGACCGTGAACACCCTTACGGTCATGGCAAGATTGAATTTATCCTCTCTATGATCATCAGTGTGGTCTTTTTGGGGGTGACCTCACTGCTGCTGATTCACGCTATTCAAGTCTTAATGGATGACAATGTTCACTCCTCACCGCATATCATTGCGTTGTGGACTGCAATTATCTCCATTTTGGTCAATGTTGTGATGTACTTCTATTCACGTTGCGTCTCTATTGAGGTGAATAGCCCAATGGTGCGCACGCTCTCTCGTCACCACCATGCAGATGCCACCTCATCGGTTGCGGTAGCACTGGGTATTATTGGTGCGCACTACCTCAATATGCCTTGGATCGATACAGCGGTTGCGGTGTTTGAGACGGCGCATTTGATGTATTTGGGTAGTGATGTCTTCCGCGAGGCCTATAAAGGGTTGATGGATGGTAGTGCCCCTGAAGAGGTGAAGCAGGAGATTAGCCATCAAGCATTGAAGGTCGCTGGTGTAGAGGCGGTCGAAGAGCTGAAGACAAGGCTGGTTGGACAAGACCTCTGGGTTGACATGGTTATCCGTGTGGATGCAGAGCTGACGGTCGATGAGGCCAGTGACATCTGTGAAGATGTGTCGGATCGACTGGTTCGGGTGGTTCCTCATATGGGTAGCGTTCATGTGAAGTTTACAGGTGAAGCGGTTGAACAGGACGACTCCGATGATTTGGACGACTATTCACCGGTAACGCTCTAATTTTAGGGGAATAGCATGGCACTTGAACAGCAGCAGAGTGACTCTTATGGGCGTCCGCGACCTCCGTTGTCTCCGAACAATATTATCTTCTGTAAAAAGAGTTGGAAGCTGCCAGCGTTAGCGCTGGCGGTCTTTAGCCTGATTACCTTCCTCTGGGCTTTCTATATTCTGGATCACTATCTGGAAGAGTTCGAGATAGAGGAGTACGCCATCAGCTCAATGGAGCAGGGGATGGCGGGTGTCAGTGGAGCCGGCATGCTTAGTATTGCCGCCACGAATACCTCTCCCTCACTGGAGAAGATAGAGCAGTTAGTTAAACCCGCTTTAGTACATATTCAGTCCAAACAGGGGATGAACCGAGGTACAGGGCCGCTTGCCTCTGGTGTGTTGGTTCATCCTGATGGTTACGTGGTTACCGTGCTTCACCCCATCCTCAATATGGCTGACCTCAAAGTAGGAATTCCAACGCAGAATGGCTCGCGTCACTATGAGGCAGAGTTGATCAGCCAAGACCCCACACACAATCTTGCGCTGCTGAAGCTGAATACACAGGACCGTTTTTTATATATCCGCTTGGCTGACACCACCTCAATTGCTGGGGGATATCCTGTAGTGGGTATGGGGTTGGGCAAGCAGGGGATGTCGCTGAGCAGTAGTGGTCGCGTGTTGCAACGTGGTCAGGTGATCCACAGCGCTGCGGGTGCCAATATCAGTCGACTGTTGATGACCGATGCGGTGACCGTGAGCGATCAGACCGGTGGAGCGTTGGTTTCTCAAGCGGGAGAGCTGGTTGGCGTTAACCTGCCTGTGATTGTAGGCAATGGAATGGTCGACGGTTATGCCGTTCCCTCCCATGTGATCTATCACGTATTTAACAAGCAGGTGAAATTCACCATGGGGGCTGCTGTTCAAACTAATGCAAGCAACCCCGCTGCAGCGGGCGCTCCTGCCGGAAGCATGAGTTTTGCCCAGCCTGGAGGTGGTCTGCAAGGGGTCAATATTGCAGCCACGCAAGCGATGGGGCAGACAGCTCCAGCGGCAACAGCGGCTACTCAAGATGTAGATCATACCGTCCAGTTCCGTCTGGGAGGGCACACCATTGAAGCGATCATGGGGCTAGGGCTGTTGGGTCTCTTCTCAGGGCTGGTGGGCGGCTTTATGACGATGGGTGGAGGCATTATTCTAGTCTCTGGCATGTTCCTCTTCTTCGGTTATGGAATGCTGCTGATTCGCCCCGTTGCCTTTGTGACCAACGTATTTACTTATGGAGCATCCTCTTGGAAAAACTGGCAGTCTGGCTTTGTACAGTGGGAGCTGGTTAAGCAGCTCATTCCTTTTGCAATTGTAGGTGCAGTCATCGGTTACTTTATCGGTACCGCACTGAATGACCAGTGGATCGGTTACCTGCTTGGTATCTTCGCCCTGTTCATGGGGGGTAAGACCCTGCATGAGATTTTCAACCACCGTGACGAATATGAGTTGGAGTTGAGTGGTGATGGGGATGCCGTAGTCGAGCCGCAAGATGAAAGCAGCATGGTTTCAACCATTAAGAGCAATGAAAAGCTGCGGCATGGAGTGCTGGGCCTGCCGATGGGTTTTGTAAGCGGTCTGCTGGGTATCAGTGGTGGTGTGATTCAGGTTCCTCTATTGCGATATCTGGAGTCTGCACGTTGGAAGAACGCCATCGCTAACAGCTCCATTATGGTTTTTGCAGCCTCACTGGTTGCCGCACTGACCTCGTTAATTCATGGTACGATGGTGGGTGCTTATGACCTGATGCAGCCACTGGGGCTGGCGTTGGTGTTGATTCCAACCTCCTACCTAGGTGGAGTGTTGGGTGCGAAATGGTTGAAGATGGTTTCGGTAGACGGGTTGAAATGGCTCTATGCTGGATTGATGTTGGTGATTGGTGTCAAAATGTTGATCTTTGCATAAAAGACAAAATCAATATAACCAAAAAAAATAGGATAAGAGAGAGATGGCTATTGAGGTACAACTGAATGATCTGCTGGGGCTATATACAAAGGCAGGTATGCGTATTCTGGGACGGATGAGTGACCGTTTTATCAATAGCTTCCACCAAGTATTCAAAGTGGATGAAGATCTGCGTCACGACTACTTTCGGGATAAAGGGATATCGTTAGCACGCCGTCATCGCTATCTGCAAGCGCAGAAGCTGTTGACAGAGCTGCATGCAGAATTTCCAGATGACTCTGAAGTCTCCCTCTACCTGGGGATCTGCTGTTATAAGACCGGAAAACTGGAGGAGTCCCAACTGTTGTTAGAGGCAGCTCTGGAGGAGCGCCCACAGAGTACCCGATTGCGTATTGTGCTTGGAAAGGTATACGAAGGGCTTGGAGAGCAGCAAAAACTGCTGCAGTTGCTGCGTGAAGATCGTGATAACGATGCCGAGAATTTTGATGTACAGCTGAAGCTTGCTATCGCACTGGACCGTGCGGGTGAAGTGATAGAGGCCATAGAGGTACTGCAAGCAGCACTTGCGCTGAATAGTGATAGCCTTAAGGCGCATCGCCTGATTGCCGTTCTCTACGAAAGTCAGGGAGAGAGTGAGCAGGCAACGGTTCATCACAAGCGTGTGATCGAGCTGGAAAATAGAGACGAAGAGCCTGAGTCTGTTGAGGCCGATTCCAGTGATGCTGAACCACAGGTCACTGTTGTGGATGAAGCAGATGACTCTGACAAGAAAACTGCCAGCAGTGAGCAGGAGCGAGCAGCCTAATGCCAATGGGGTACGATGACCTGCAGGGGGGGCGCGAACGGATGAATGAATCTAAGGATCGTCTGCGCGAGCTCTATCATGAAGAGATCAACCCCCGTTTTCACATGCCCCATATTCCTGGGGCAAAGATCATTTTGGTGGTCTCGCTGATTATTCTCACCATCTTTTCGGCGACAGTACTCTACAAGTTCAACGCCTTCATTATGATGCAAGAAGAGGTGTTGGCGAAGCGTGGTCACTTAGAGGGGGCCTTCCAGCGTCGTACCAACCTGTTTGAAAACCTACTCAAATTGACCCTCAACCACGCCTCACTGGAGCATGCGGTCTTTTCTCATGTGGCCGATGCGCGTAAAGATATCATCAAGAAGGTCAATCTCCCCGCAGAGGTTGAGGCATCGATTAACCGTAGTTTAAGCGCTCAAAATAACCCCGACTTTGATGACTTCAGTAAAGTACTACGAGATATGAGTCAAAGTGGTATGGAGCAGTCGTTAGGGCGTCTGCTCGGCCTTGCGGAGCAGTATCCCAATATTAAATCCTCCGAAACCTATAAAGAGATGATGGTCTCATTGGTGCAGATTGAGGACCGTATTGCCGAGCGTCGTATGGCCTATCAGGAGAAAGTGCGTATCTTTAATACCGAGATCTCCAACTTCCCATGGTATATCTTGGCTGAAGTGACCCGTTTCCACCGCTTCGACTACTTCATTGCGGAAGATGAGGCGCATAAGAGACCTGAAATTCACCGTAGTATCTTTGAACAGTTGTTACCCTTCACAGCGGAACGTAACCACTCTAATGACACGGCCAATGGAAATAGGCAAGTGGTAGAGGAGATGCCGTTACCTCTTGATACAGTAGTTATCGAAAAAGAGCTGCCCGCTGTAGAGGTGGTTGAAGAAGAGGCTGAAGGAGTGGTTGAATGACTCCTGTTTGGTTGGCTCTTGGACGTTTGGGAACCCTGCTTGGGGTGACACTCAGCCTGAATAGTTTGAGAAATGTTCAGTTACGAGAGCGTAAAGAGATTCAGCCTCACAGAATTTATAGCTCCCATGAGGCAGCGGTGCTGCTTGGGGTTGAGCGGTTGGATATGATTGAAAAGTTAAAGCAGCAGCAGATTAAGGGGCGGCTGGTCAACGGAAACTATCGGATTCCCGGTGCCAGCCTGTTGGAGTACCTGCGGCAGGAAGAGTGGGTCTGAATTCAGAGCCGCAACAGTTAGATGGATAACCATAAGGTTTAGCAATAGATTATGAAATTTGAGCACTGTAGAGATTGTCGAAACGAAGTCGTCTGGTGGGCTTTTCTGGTCAATATCGGACAGATGACCTATAAAGGGCTGCTGGGGATGATGACCGGTAGTGCAGCACTGGTGGCCGATGCCATGCACTCTGGGGCCGATGTGGTCGCCAGTGGTGTAACTATGGCGAGTTTGAAACTCTCTAGTCGTCCTGCGGATGATAAGCACCCGTACGGTTACGGAAATATACAGTTCATCTCCTCCTCTATTGTGGGGTTGATTCTTATTTTTGGTGCAATTTACCTGATTTATGAGTCCATTTCCGGGATCATGGCGGGGGATATCTCCGAGCCTAATCCAATGGCACTACTGGGCGCACTGGTCTCGGCTATCACCAATGAGTTGATGTATCGTTACCAGGGATGTGTGGGTACTGAGAACAATAGTCCAGCGATTATGGCCAATGCATGGGACAATCGCTCTGATGCGCTCTCTTCCGTTGGCGTACTGGTGGGTATCGGTATTGCCGTTATGGGCTTCCCAATTGCAGATAACCTTGCAGCTGTAGTGGTTGGCTTTATGGTGATCCATATCGGTATTGAGCTGAATCAGGATGCGATCTCTGGATTGATGGACTCCTCTCTGGATATTGAAGAGCTGAAACAGATCTATGACCTTGCGCAAGAGGTGGATGGTGTTCTCGGTGTGGTCTACCTGCGTGGCCGTCATGTCGGAGAAGAGATGCATCTGGATCTTAATGTACATGTCGACAAGGGGCTGACAGTACGTGAAGGGGACCAAGTTGTGCAGTGGGTCAAAGAGAAGATCAGCTATGAGATGGAGCACATCCATGATATTCGTGTCTCGCTCACACCTGCACAGGTGATGAAAGGGAGTCAGGCGCGTAAACACGCTACCCGTGGCAGGGGTGATATCCCAGTCGTAACCGTTAACTAAGGGGAGTAGTAATGGATGTAGCGAACTGGTGGTCTAAAATAAAGCCTAAGCAATGGAATATCAGACCAGAACAGCTGGTGATGCTGGCTGGTGGACTGTTTTTTATCAGCATCATTATCGATGCGATGATCCCCAATGATATTGCCGTAGATGTGGAGACTGCGCGCACCGGACCCGCACAGGGGCAAGCTCATCTGCATCGTCAGGTAAGGGCGGGTGCAGCCAATGCTCCGGTGAACGCACCAGTGAATGCTCCCATGTCTCAGCAAGTAGCTTGGGGGCAGACCACTCCGCAAGCAGTACAAATGCAGAATGTTCGCCAGTTGCAGCCGTTCAAAGTAGCGGCGACCGAATCCTATCAAGGGCGAGTCACACAGGTGATCAATCGTGACCCAGGCGGTTGGGGACAGATTCATGTAATGATTCGGTCTGGCGTTGCACACCAAGAGGTTTCATTGGCTCCTGAGTGGTATCTTACCTTTCAGGGGTGCGCTGTAACCGAAGGGGCCAATGTGAGCGGTGAATCCTTTCGTTTTGATATGATTCGCCCAGGGGCTGTCCACTACGCACGCAATATTGTTGTCAACGGCGTAACTTGCCGTTTGCGTTCTATTGATGGTCTGGCGCTCTGGGGTGATCAGCTCCGCTAAGTGTTGACGCAGAATCGTATACAATGAAGCGACTGGAACAACTGATTGCCAAGGCGCGACCAGCGGCTCTACCCTCTGTATGGGTACTGTTGGTGCTGGTCATGGTCGGATCGGGCTTCTTCTGGGAGAAGATGATCTCTGATCCATCGCAAAGAGCTGCAACCGATGGCTTGATGGGGAGGTTGCCCAAGCCTACTGAGCCTTCACTGTTTGATCCGGTTATTGATCTGGTCTCACCACAAACAGAATATAGTCCCATGAGAGTGACCCATATTCCCCGTATTACGATGGGGGATAGCATGCCGCACCCCTATGTAGGGGTTTGTATCAACTGTCATTTGATTAATGGTGGTGCAGCAGCGGGTACCCAAGATAAGACCCCGATTGGTGCGCTCTACGAGGCCATCAGCGAGAATGTGGTGAAGTTAGGGCCGCCCATCAAGGCCACTTCAGAGCGCCCGCACCCTGCAGCAGGGCGCTGTATTAAATGTCATGACCTTATTGTAATGCAACCCGTTGAAAAGGGGTTCTTCCGCTGGAAGTAGAGAAGTGAGTACTAATGCCTGATTAATTTTAGAATGGCATGTTTATTTGTATGGTAATAAAGCATAGATGTTGTTAAAATTTAGAACGTTGTTATATTTTTTCATTTGCTCAGCTCAGCTCAGCTCAGCTCAGCTCAGCTCAGCTCAGCTCAGCTCAGCTCAGCTCAGCTTAGTTCAGCAGTGAAAATAAAAAATTAAATAAGTTTAAGAGGAGCAGCACCGTGGTCCAAGATCAAATTATGATGGCTCAGGTCGATACAGCGAACCAGTTGACGCAACTGCTTGCGGCATCAGGAAGTGAAACCTTCAAAGTGGGACAGATTGCAAGTGCCACCAATGCTGGTGGCGGTGGAATGATTACATTGACTCCCAGCGCGGGCGGTGATGTGGTTGCTGCGAAGATTGAGAGTGCTAGGCAGATGGCCGATGTCTCCACTCTTGTGGGTAAGACCGTAGCGGTAAGTAAACCTTCTATGATGGCTGGAGCTGGCGTTACCAATAATTGGTTAATGATGCAGCCGGTTCATGCGGGTGCTACCTCTAAACTGGTAGGCTCCTCTGCCACCATGCTGAAGCTGGAAGGTACTCGTCAGGGGGCACAGGCTGCGGCATTGATGGGCCAAAACTTTACCGTAGTGAAGCCGATGATGGCTGGAAAAACAGCGGCTTCAACTCTATTCCTACAGCCTGCAGGCGGTGGCGACTTGGTTGCGTTGAAGATGGCGAATGCAACTCCTGCAGCAAGTTCACTGGTTGGTAAAACAGTCACTATAGGGCAAGCACCTATGGTTGCGGGTGGTAATAACGCAGGTACATGGTTGGTGCTGAAGCCCTCCGCTGCTGCCACAGCAGCCAAGTCAGCGAGTGGTGTAGCTGCTGCTAAAGTAGCGGCCCCAGCTGCTGTAGCCAAAACACAAGGTGTGGTTGCTGCGGCTCCAGTCGCAGTTACACCCGTTGCTCAAGCCGGCACAGGTGCTGTCGCTGGCGGTGTCCCCACTTGGGATGGTGGTGTAGTACAGGCTAAAACAGTTGCAATGGTTCAGGCCAATGCCGATGTTGTTGTAGCACCGATGGCAAAGGGCGCTATGGCTGCCAAAGCTGCACCCGTTGCAGGTGCTGTGGGTAACGCCAAAATGGTTACGGTCGCAGCGACTACCGGTGGTACCACAGCAAGTAAAGCAGGTCTGGGTTTAGGGTTAGGGCTTGGTGTTTGGGGAACTGCGCTGGTCGGTGTTTTAGGTGTTACCGCAGCTTATGGTTACTATCGCAGCCGCAAAATAGAGGGTGAGCTGAGTGCTGAAGAGCAGGCACAGTCTGAGCAGACGGTTGTTGCAGAGTAATTGTTAACCGATACAGTTTTTGTATTGAGTCGTTAGTAGAGGAATAGAACATGGTTTCTGGTGTGATTCAGAGTAGTGGTGGGATGAAGTCCAAGGTTTTGGCGATGATGAGCTATTTGGGGATTCTGGTTTTTGTCCCATTGATCATGAATCGTGATGACCAGTATGTCTACTTTCATGCGCGTCAGGGGTTGGTGATCTGGATTATGGGCATCCTTGCGATCTTTACCCTCTACCTTCCTGGTATCGGTAAATTCTTCTTTAGTAGTCTGGCAACCTTGGTACTGATCTTCTCCTTAGGGGGGATGATCTCCGTTATTTTCTACAAGGCGTGGAGACTCCCGCTGATCTACACGCTCTCTACCCGTTTTTAGGGCGGGGTGTATCGAACTGATTTAAACACGAGCCTCTGTTATTGAGGCTCGCCTGTTTATGGAAATAGAGGGCAGTAACACAATGCAGCAGCAACTTGAGGGGTATCACCGCAATACACTCTATTTGCTCTCTGCGATCTGCATGATCTTCATGACGATGGTGCTGGCGATTCAGCCCATCTTTCTGCGTACCGTACTCGGGATCGATGCAGATGGTGCTGGCACCGTCAATGCAACTGTGCAGACCGTAACCGAGGTTGCGGATCTTCTTTTTGTGGGCTATCTGGGGTATCTCTCTGACCGTTATGGTCGTGTGCCGGTGGTAATCTATGGTTTCCTATTTGCAGCGGTGGGAGCCTTGATGATCCCCTCCAGTCTGGAGATTGGTGTCTGGTTGGGGATGAGTGGACTCACCATCTTCTATCTGATGCGCATCATCATGTCTTTGGGAACAGCCGCTGTTTGGCCTCAACTGGCTGCTTTGGCGGGTGATTTTTCAGACCAAAAAGGGCGTGCGGGAATGATGGCTAACGCGGCCTTCATGATGTCCTTTGGCGCAACCCTCGTCTATGCGGTGATTATGCAGATCCCTCAACATGCGGGGTTGATGGCAACCATGTATCTGGTTGCAGCAGTAGCACTATTGGGGGCATGGTTTGCAAATCGTTCTCTGATCGATGTGGCGAAGAAATTGGATGATGTGAAAATTCCGTGGAAGAAGGTAAAGAAGCTGGTAAAAGAGGATGCGCGTTTGCGCCTCACCTTTGCTTCTGCCTTCTCCTCAAGAAATGATATGGTGTTGATCGGGCTCTTTCTGATGCTCTGGTTTGTCTATTTTGCCGATATTCACGGTTTGACTCAGGAGGAGGCCGTGGCTCAAGGTGGTCTCTTGATTGGCTCTATTGGCGCGATGATTCTGTTAACTATCCCTTTGTGGGGATGGTTTATTCAACAGTTTGGACGTCTTCCAGCGATTGTGTTGAGCATGTCCCTCTCCGGGATGGGATTTGTCTCCATGTGGTTTGTGGTCAACCCGTTTCAGTGGGAGATCTATATTCCGGCGATGCTGATTGCTGCAGGGCAGGCGGGTACGCTGCTCTCACCTCAAGTACTAACCATTGACCTCGCTCCGGATGAGATGCGAGGCTCTGTACTGGGTGCTTTCAATACGGTAGGGGGAATCGGAATGATTCTCTTTGTACAGATTGGCGGGTTTCTCTTTGATTATTTTGGCCCTTATGCACCATTCGTCTTTACGGGCATCGGAAATCTGGCTATCATGCTCTACGCTTTTTCAGTGATGCAGCGTTGTGAAGAGCCGATTCCTCCGCGAAGACAGGACCCCGCAGTAGAGTACGACTTCTAGTAGTGATTATCATCATGAAAAAAGATCCAGTAGCGTGCACCTTCAATGGTGCGATAAACAGTTTAGAGAGAAGGAAACAGTAGATGCCCAGTATAATTGCAGGATTGCTCGCCTTTGCGTTGGGGTTATGGGGACTGTCGGTTTGGTGGTACTCCGTTGAAGAGTTACTCAGAGGCATTGTACCGCTGGCGCTGTTACTGTTTGGAATGGTCGCACTGATGGCTGGTGTAAGCCGTGTGGCAACCGTTGCGGACCAAGATAAAAGTGATGAAGACCTGATGGATCTGGCCGATGAGCCAACCACCCCCAAGAGAACAGAGGCGAAAAAAGAGAGCACGGGTGAAGCCGTAGCAGCCGATCATAAGCCTTCAGCTGACAACAAGGAGAGCGAATGATTGACTCGCTTTTAAATCCGCAGATTACTTGCGGAAAAGACCTGCGTAAATATATATTTATGATAGGTGGGGTTGCTGTGGCAATCCTGATTTCAGTCTATGTGTATGAGTATCACTATCTCACCTATCAGGCTGAGCGAAAGCTACACACTTCGGCACCGATTAACCAGATGGCTCCTGCGCAAGCCGCAGCTGTTGCGATGATGCAGCCTGGGGCAGCCATGGGTATGAACGTAGCCGCACCGGCTCCCCCCATTCGCCCCAATGCACCAATCCCGGGAAACCACAAGCGTGATGGCCGTGATAAGCCCCCTTGTGAACAGTGCCACAAAATTATAGGCAGTACAGCACAGGGTGCAGTGGTTGCAATGATGCAGCAGCGGCCCCGTGGTGGTATGGGGATGAATGTCAATGCTGGTGAGGATGCACCAGGTAGTTTCCGCCTAGTCGCAGAGCAGTTGCGAGGTAGTGTCGTTAATATTAATGCGATGACTACAACAGCAACGACTCCACCAGCACAAGCCCAAGATGGATTGCTACATTTTGCAAACCCCTCTTCTGGGGTCTCGACAGAGAGTATCGGTTCCGGTGTAGTGGTCAGTCCAGATGGTTTGATTCTTACTAATTACCATGTGATCAAGGGGGCAACCGGTATTCAGGTAACCACCTTTGGTGCGCAGGGAACACAACGCCATACGGCATCGACTGTAAAAGTGGATGAGCTAATAGATCTCGCACTGTTGCGTATTAAAACAGATGCTCCGCTGACACCCGCACTACTGGGAGATAGTAATCTGGTAGAGATTGCACAGTCGGTACTGGCGCTGGGTAGCCCATTTGGTCTCGACCAAACGGTCAGTCGCGGTATTATCTCTGCACGACGTAAATCGATGGTGATTGATAACTTGACCCATCCAGACCTGCTGCAGACCGATGCAGCCATCAATCAGGGTAACTCTGGTGGCCCACTGGTTGATCGTGATGGTTCTGTAATTGGTGTCAACACCGCCATCTATACTCCAACCGGGGCATTCTCCGGGGTCGGATTTGCGGTACCGATCAATCAGGCCAAGCTCTTTATTGAGGATCAACTCAAAAAGAACCAACCACAGCCGCAGCCGGTGGCATGGGGGGCGAATAACGGTATGGGGATGACCGTGGCTGCTCAGGCCGCGCCACCAATCCGTGCAGGAAGCACGCCTCCAGGCAACCACAATGATGGTCGCAAGCAGATGGAGTGCAAGATGTGCCACCAGATCATTGGCGGCGGTGCAGCGATGGGCGGTAATGTCGCCATGAGAGGCACAGGTATCCCCCCAGTGATTCCCGCAAAGGCAACCCCCCCAGGTAACCATCTGGCCGATGGTCGAGCCACAATGGTCTGTAGTAGTTGTCACCAAATTCAGGGCGCTGTACAGGGCAATGTGGTCGCATTGGCAACCCCGAATGGTGGCAGTGGCTTCAGTCTTCCCCAGATTATCACCAACCCCATGTTAGGGCTGAATATAGCCGCTGGAGGCAAAACGGTTGTGGAGGGCGCAGAGCTCACACTGATCGATCCTCTGCTGGCGGATGAGCTTAACCTGCAGGTGACTGACGGAGCCTTTGTCTCTTCAGTCTTTCCCAATAGTTCAGCCAAGCGCACAGGGTTGCAGGCAGGTGATGTGATCTTCAAGTTGGATGGACGCTGGGTGCTGAATCCACAGCAGTTGGCACAGCGCGTGGGTACCGCTCAGGTTGGTGACAGTATCCGTCTGGGGGTCTACCGTGGTGGAGAACGTATCAATCTCTATCTGGTAATTACCGGGCAGAATGGAACCGCTGGAATGGCAACCGCAGGGCAGCCTCCGGCTGGGTTGGTGAATGAGATCAACTGGTTGGGGATGGAGCTAAAGCCTATCGCCGCTGATGTTGTAGGCAAATTTCCTTCACTGGCAGGTAAGCAAGGGACCCTGGTCAAAGACGTTAAGCCCGCTACTGTGGCGAATAATAGCGGTATGATGAAGTGGGATGTAGTGCTCAAGATCAATGGTAGCCCAGTCACCAATGCTGGGGAGTTGGATCTTGCGCTGGCTCAGACCAATGTTCGTAGTGGTGTATTATTACTGGTAGAACGTAATGGGAATCAGCGCTACGTCACTCTGAGGTAGTCTATAGAGGGGGCAGGGAAGATGGTAGTCAAAAAGAGTGTGAAGAAAAAGACAGCAGCCAAGAAAAAAGTTGCTGTGAAAAAGGCCGCTGCTACCAAAAAGCGGGTCAAGAATAAAACAAGTAGCGTGACCAATAGCCGCAAAAAGGCCGACAGTCCGCAACAGCAGGTGATTAAAATGTCAAAGGCTTCTGTTCGAAAAAAAGGGATCAGTCCCGTTCAAGCTCAAATTCCCCCCGGTTTTCAGAGTGGGGTAAGCACCACTGTAGAAGAGGAGCCGCCTCGCCCGGAGCCTGTATTGCATGAGGCAAAACAGCGTACCCACCCCTACGCCACCCCGTCGTCCCACTGGAGCCACTTGGAACCCGCCGAGCCACAGCCTAAACATGAAATTGTGGTTGAGGTTGAAGAGGTCACGCCACTCACTTTGATCGAGCAAGTGCTGTTGGATAGTGAGCAGACCAAGGATGAGACACACCCCTTTAATCTGCAGCCCCGTTTTCAGAAAAACGAGATAATAGAAGAGGATATGGAAGAGCAGACCGTCACAGCAATAGCTTCAGCCTCTCGCGCGACAATGGCGAGTGACTATCTGGGTCTTTGGTCTGGAGAGCGTGAGACTTTTGAACCTGAACTCTCTGCGGCTGAAGTGATGGTTGCTTCCACCACTGTTGCAGAAGCTCCTGCAGAGGCAGAGCAAGCCGTACCGGTGATGGACGTTGCTGAAGAAATTCCTGAAGAGACAGAGGATGAAGAGGTTGCAGAATCCGTTGCGATATTGCCAGAGGAAGAGCTGCAGCCTCTCCCCGCATTTTTTGCGCCACAACCTGAAGAAGAGGCTGAAGAAGAGGACGTTCTCCCCCAATTGCCTGAAAATGGACCTGAATCGTTTCTAGTTGAGCCGGTAGAAAAACCGCGAACCTCTATGTTGGATGCGGTCCATGCCTTGGCTACTGAGGCGGCTCGAAAAGAGGTGGAGCCAAAAATAGAGCAGGCTGAGGCAGAGCCAGAAGAGAGTGAGCCCAGCCATACAGAGCAGGTTGCAGAGGCGATCAGAATGATTGAAGAAGAGGATGCTGCCTCCGTAGAGGAGCAAGCCGCCGCGACTGTAGCTGATGAGCCTTCGGTAGATACTGACGCGCCAGAAGAGGAGAGTGAGATGGATAGTGAAGAGACCCCTCATTTTGATGAGGCACTGGATAAAATTGCAGGCACACGCAGCGGAGACACCCTCTCTGCGCAGCGTAGAGAGGCGATTCGGCATTTTACTGACACGAAGGTGAGCCAAAAAAGACAGCGGCGCAATCGGGTTGAGCCCGGTGCACCAGGTGTGGTTGTTCCTCAGCCCCCTTCAGCAAAGGTAGAGGATAGGTCAGTAGCGGTTGAGAATTTAGGGGGGGGGGTGCTCAATTTGTTTACAAATGGTGTAAAAGGAGTTTTAAATATCGGGCGTTATAGTGCAGCAGGAGTTAAATACGGTCTGCAAGATAGCAAATCCGCACTGAAAAATTTAACCTCAAAGAGTTAATGGCTACTGTGTATAATGCAGTACCATCTTGGTAAGTAATAAATATTCAATAACTGCTGGTTGATCAGACCACAATATCGAAGGGTGGAGTAGATGGAAAATAAAGGAAGAGACCTGTTAATTGGGATTGATTTGGGGACATCTCGTACCTCAATTATGACTGACCGTAGCTTGAAGACAATGATCGACTCTGTGGTCGGTTATCCAAAAGATTTGATTGGTGTCAAGCTTTTGGGGGCTACCCATGTTGTCGGTAGTGAGGCCTTGGAGCGTCACTATCTGAACCACTACTTCCCTCTGGAAGATGGTGTAATTAAAGAGACCGGAGACCGCGACCAAGAGGTCGCCAAAGAGCTGATTCGTCATGTAGTTAGTCTTGCAGATCCACAACCGGGTGATCGTGTCTGCGGTATTGTGGGGGTACCGGCCCGTGCCTCAGCATTCAATAAAGAGGTGCTATTGGAGCTGGCTCGTGAAGTGATGGATGTGGCGATGGTCATCTCTGAACCTTTCATGGTGGCCTATGGCCAAGATGTGCTACTCAACAGCATCGTGATTGATATCGGTGCGGGTACCGTCGATCTCTGTGCTCTCAAGGGGCAGGTTCCTGATGAAGAAGATCAAGTAACGCTGCTCAAGGCAGGTAACTTTGTCGATGATCTATTGATGGAATCGATCCAGATGCGTTACCCCAATGTCCAGATCAACAAGCGTATTGCCCGTGCGATCAAAGAGCAGCACGCCTTTGTTGGCAGCACCAGTGATAAGGTGATGGTTACCATGCGTGAGAACGGCAAGCCCGTTACTGTGGATGTGACAGAAGAGCTGGAGTTGGCCTGTAACGCGATCGTACCTGATATTGTAGAGCAGATTAAGCATCTGGTTGCCGGTTTTGATCCTGAAGATCAGGAGACCGTGCTGAATAACATCATTCTGGCGGGGGGCGGTTCACGCATCGCCAACTTGGGTACTGTGATTAGGGATGCGCTGACCGAGTACGGTACCGTCTCTGTGAGCAATGTTGATGATCCTGACTATGCAGGTTGCCTTGGTGGCCTCAAGTTGGCCAGTGACCTACCTCCAGACTACTGGGACCATGTCGGTGAGATGGTCACTTCATAAAGGAGTGTAGAGAAGGCCCCAGAGGGATCTGCTCTCTCTGGGGCTTTTTTATTGTGTGCTTATTAAAGGCTCCTTTAAGCGTTTTCCAAAAGAGCTCTCTAAGGAGCATGCCGCGAGATGTGCTCATTACGTTGTTGCAGTACATCAATCGCATGATTGATCCCAAAATATTTGAGAATGAGCCACAGAATCAGTGGAATAACTAGATAACGATACTTCATCTCGCAGTCGTTTAGTGTGGCTTGAAAGTACCTAAGTATAGCATGGAACCCGATTTTCAATCTTTTCTCTACCTGCTCTATCTGCTCAACAGCATCGTTGGGCTGCTATTGGGGCTATTTCTCTACCGTGAGTACCATGAAGGGTTTATGGTACTGATACGTGACCGTGTGTTTTCATTGCGTTGGGTGGTTGTCCCACTACTACTGCTGGTTCCATCACTGAATCTGTTTTGGCTCTATAAGATTCGAGCATTGAGCGATGATCTGGTGCTGCTATTATTGATGTTCTCTGGATTGGTAGCCCCATTCCTCTGGATGGCGCTCACCATACTATTTCGTTTTCTGTTAATCGATGTGTTGATGGGGTTTCTGGGAGAGGTTTCAGACTCATTTTCAGGGTTCCGTACGGCACTAAAGCAGCAATTTCAGCAGCATGAACTGAAAGAGTTACACCAACATGAAGACATGATGGAGAAAATTCGTCGTGTACGCCGTCAGTGGGCTAAACGGGTGATCAGTCGTAAGGATGCTGTTGATGAGATCTCAAAAATCAAGAAAAAAGAGAAGCAAGATGTGAAGCGCAGTACGCCTAAAGCGGGGAAGCGTAGAAAGCCTCGTGAGGCAAAATCAGATTCAGGGATATCTTCAGTGATGTCCAATTTTGCAGAGCGGTTTATTGATGAAAAAGAGAAGAAACAGTAACTGCATTAATGTAGACTCTCTTAGTACAGTACTCGCTCGGTTGACTGGCAGCCCCTAGTTAACGAGCACCATTTTAAAATAGGAATAAGGACCTCTCAGTATGGAATATAACTGCCTGTTGTGTAAATATGTTTATGATGAAAATAAAGGTGATCCTGATCATGGATTAGCCCCTGGCACCAAGTGGGACGACATCTCTGATGATTGGGTCTGTCCAGACTGCGGTGCGACAAAAATGGATTTTGAGCCTGCATAGGGCATGATCTGACCTCCTGCCGCTCTCTGTATCCTCATAAAATATAACTTTCTATTTACAGTGGAACAGAGAGGCGTTAGGATTCTTCAACTGAAATTTTATACCCCAGTGGCAATAAAACATGGATAGAGACAGACATGAGTAAAGTACCTACTGTGATGTTGGCAGATGATGAAGAGCCCATGAGAATGTTTCTGGTGGGGCTGCTGAAGCACGAAGAGTGCAAGGTTGTTGCGGTTGGCTCAGATGGGCAAGATGCCTACAAACTCTATCAGCAGCACAAGCCTGATATCACACTGCTGGATATCAATATGCCAAAAATGAATGGCGTTGAGGCACTACGAAAAATTCGTGAAGATGACAAAGACTCTTTTATCTGCATGATCAGTGCGGATACCTTTCCTGAGGTGATTCGAGAAGTTGCTGGGCTGGGCGTTGCAGGCTTTATCGTAAAGCCATTGACGCAGAATAAACTGCACCCCATCTTTGAAAAATACAAAAAACTAAAGTAACTATTCAGGGGGCATTTCCATAAACTCAGGCCACCGTCTCTCATAGAGCAGTCTCAAAGCATCGGAAGAGGATACTCCATTCTTCTGGCAGGTGGAGAGATAGCTGCGTATACGGGCAAACATCATTGCCCCTTTCTCA
>Ga0209142_1000756_pt1 | contig 20292 bp, 8 predicted proteins | sample SaaInlV_120m_DNA_FD_184678 | JGI IMG/M metagenome (GOLD analysis project Ga0209142, IMG submission 184678) | Marine microbial communities from expanding oxygen minimum zones in the Saanich Inlet - Saanich Inlet SI074_LV_200m_DNA (SPAdes) (version 2) | ecosystem: Environmental > Aquatic > Marine >... | reverse complement strand
CTTAAGATCAAAAATGTGACTGCTGTAGCCCCAGATGATATCTATGATGTTGAGATGGATGTATTTGCTCCTTGTGCTCTGGGATCTATAGTCAATGATGATACAATCGATCGCCTCAAATGTCAGATTGTGGCTGGCGCAGCCAATAACATTCTGTCTGACTACGAAAAGCATGGCAAGATTTTGTTGGACCGTGGGGTTCTATATGCACCGGATTATGCTATTAATTCTGGTGGCGTCATCAATGTATATGGTGAGTTTGAAGGTTATAATGAGAAGCGTTCTTACAACCGGGTTAACCACATTTATGATATCCTACAGGAAATATTTCAGCGTTCACAAGATGAGAATATTCCTACCATGGATGCAGCTGATATACTTGCTGAAGAACGTATTCGGAAACTTGGACGTCTGAAACAGATGCATCGCTCAGGTAAACGCTTATTCTCAAAAATATAGATAACACGTAGAAAGGATCAGGCCTCAGTACATGCAAGAAAGACGTAGAGCCCGGGAGTTCGTCGTTCAGGTCTCATATGCCCATGAGATTCAAAACGATAACCTGGATCAAACCTTCAATCTGTTAGCAGATACAAGTGAGTTATCTGATGATTTACTCAAATTTTCCCGTGATCTGGTAAACGGGATAATGGCTCATCGACAGGAATTCGATGAACTTATTGCTAGCAAATCCAGAAACTGGGATCTGACCCGTATTGCTCTTATTGATCGATTGATTCTCAGGATGGCACTTACCGAATTCTTTTATTTCAAAGACATTCCACCTAAGGTGTCCATTTCTGAAGCCATCGAAATCGCCAAGGTATTCAGTACTGAGGAGAGTAGCAGTTTTGTGAATGGAATCCTGGATGCCATCCTCAATGATGCTTTATCCGCGGGCAAAATGTCCATGATTTAGTTAGCCTAAAACGCTAATGTCCTGAAAGCGTGTCTCCCGTTCTTCGCACCTCGACTCCGCTCGGTGTGACGATTTTGGGGACACGCTTTTTTGTACTCGCAAATACCCCGGACACTGCCTGTCAGGTCGTAGCCCTTTGGGCGTAGACTGGAGGTCCTCGAAGTGTCCAAACCTAACCACAGATGCCAGCTTTAGGGTACAACCTCTGGCTGGAAGAACCTCAACCTTTGGGTTTAGCTGTAGAGTTTGATAAAATTTCAGTATCAATATTTAGGAGGCCCCGGCCCGTGTAGCACAGACCGGGGATGGAATGAACTCAGATGAGTATGAGTACTTATCTAAGTAAACGCATTTTTATTATTTTCGGATAAAATTCAACTCAAAGTCTGCCGGTACTGAACTTGCACAGTGTTGACATTCATTGGCAAAACTGCATGTGTTGGGTAGGATCACCGCCAGGACGATGATGGCCATGATACAGACCCCTCTTAGCCTTTTATTTGTTTTCTCAGAAATCACCTTGCTATTTTTTCCTCATTCGTCACCATGAACTACATTCATTTTTGTAAGCAGCTGTATTCTGAATATAGATGGGGCTGAAGGGATTGGCAAAGTTGGGATACAACTCAAACCCAGGAGGTGAATCTGTCAACTCCATAACCCCAACAGTCCCCACCATTTCAATACAGGTCATAATCAGGTTGCTACTCTGGACAACCAGACTCGGTCCTTGCTTATCAAAAAAGCAATTATTTTAAAACAGTAAATTTTCTAACTTCGTGAAAACGCCTACTCAATAAATCGGTAAACTTCAACTCATATAAATAAATTCCCGCCCTGAGCGGCATTCCATGTTGATCATACGCCAACCAATTAACTGCATGACTACCTTTTATCTTTTGATCATCAACGAGGGTTGCGATTTCCCGGCCGTTTACATCATAGACTACCAGATTGACCCAGCCATCATTTGGTAGCTCAAAATTGAAGGTTGTGGACGGGTTAAAGGGATTGGGAAAGTTGGGATGCAATTCAAAGCGTGAGGGTAGATCTATTAATTCCGAAAGACCAACAGCCCCGGAAGTATCCCAGGAGGCTGTAATAGAATAGGCGACCCCATTTAATACTTCAGTTTGGCCAGAATAGGTGTGATAAATATTATCAATCGTGGTGGCACATTCTATTCCTATATACCAGGTTCCCGATGCTTCCGGGTAAATATTTAGGATGTGGTGTGCTGAATCGCTTTGGCTGACATATTGAGCTATACCTGCGAAAGCATAAGTTCCAGGATTCGCGTATAGATTGAAATCAAAACCCTCCTCTGCTTCTAATTCAATTGAGAGTTCAGGAGTTCCAGCTGGTATTGATATTGCAAAGTGGTGATACTGCTTGTCACCAATACGAGTAAATTCTGGCAGGTCGTCTTCTGTATACAAATCCATAGTACGAGTCTCTCCACTCGTCAGATTGGCTTTTAGCTTAGGATTTCCTACTCCATCAAGTGCATACAGCAAAATTGCTTGCATCATATTGAGTACTTCTCCGTCCCAGGCTGACTCAGGATGTGATCCGGTTATAACGATGCGTCCCTGAGTAGTATCCGGCTTATAAGCCCAGGTACTGGCTTTACCATGCATCTCTGACGAAATTTGGTGAGCATCATATCTGGTCAGAACTTCAGTGTTTAGAGGAAAATCCAGATTTTCTCGTGCCCAGCATCCTCCGTTATGCCTCACATTAGCAATAAAGAAATCATTACCAAAATTGAAGTAATCAAGTAGAGGTGAATCAGGAGGAATAAAATGACCGGTATAGGAATTTAGGACTCCGGTTCCTTCTGTTCTACCTGGCCATATATGGTAGTATGGAGGATGGATCCCAGTTTCTGTATAATGGAGACTGGCAATGAAAGCGCCGGCACATGATCCTGAATAGCTACCACCGCCAGCGTAAAATGCCCTGACTCGTTCTCGACCGGACTCTCCCAGGGAGTTTCCATGACTAGTTGCAGACCCGCCATGTGTGTATATCATACGAAAGCGTGGAGCACCATCTGGATAAAGTAAATGACCGTTAGAATCAAATTCATCAGAAATCATTACCTCAGTCTGCGTAGTTTCATCAGAAGTTGCTAAATATTCCGCAGAGAGCCCTAATAATTCGATTGAATCCATATACCGGTAAGAGGTCAGCGAAACGCCACCATCGCTGAAAATATCTTTAAAGAATCCCGGGGTTTGAGCAGACAATGGAGCAACAAATAACATGGAATGGATTAGCACTGAAAATGTTATTAATCTTAAGCTCGGCATGTTTAACCCCCCAAAAAGTGCCCCGATCTACCAGACAAGACCGGGGCGTTACGCGTGTATGACAAACTTATTTCAGGAGGGTAAACTTCCTGACGTCTTGGAAATGCTTACCACTGGAATCTGTGAATTTCAACTCGTAGAGGTAAATTCCGGTTCCAAGAGGTTTACCCTGATCATTTTGTGCTATCCAGTTCATGGAATAGCTGCCCCCAAGCCTTTGATCATCAATCAGAGTTGCCACTTCCCGACCCGTCACATCATAAATCACCAGAGTGACCCAACCAGCACCAGGTAGCTCAAAGTTGATTGATGTTGATGGATTAAAGGGGTTTGGATAGTTCTGATATAACTCGAACTGCTGTGGCAGAAGTGCCTGAAGTGGATCGGTGGCCAGCGTCATGCATTCTGCGCCAGCTCCCATATCAACACCCAACATTCCTGTTCCAATACATGGTGAACCTGTTTGCAGGTTATAGTCACCTACGTTGCTATCGACGAACATGGGATCATCCACAATATTGTTAGCAGCCCAACTGATTGTTCCATTGTCATTGGTGACGATCCCAGCCTCACCACCTTGAACATCAGAGTATAAAATCGTGATACCATTTGGTGGACCATCACTCCAGAATTCAATGTTGTTAGCTAGGATACCCCGGTTGGTATTGCCCCATACAATGGAACTTTGTAGTGTCAGGTTACCACCATTGCTCAGTGCAATTCCAGCTCCAGTTGTTCCTGAATTGGCAGTTGTCTTATTGTTAGCAATGGTCACTTGGTTAAGTACAGGATGGCCACCTTCATGGACCCAAACGCCCCCACCAACGTATGGTGCCTCGTTATCATAGATGGCAACTTGCTCGATCTGTGTCTCTGAGGTCCATAACGCAACACCACCTCCAGTTGTCCGAGCAACATTTCCATAAATTTTGACACGTTCTAGTGAAGGACTGGATTCGTAAGCAACTATACCGCCACCATAATCGGCCTCATTATTTCTGATAATAACGTCTTCAATAATGGCATCAGCAGCATAGGCACACATGATACCGCCACCCATTGCTGTATCTTCCACGGCAGTGTTGAACTCTACAATGAGATTTCTCAAGGTGGGCGTGGAAGCATATCTAACTGCAATGCCGCCACCTACATGATGTCCATCCACATTATGGAAACCGCTACCATTGGTAATGGTAAATCCTTCCAGAACAGCTTGATCGGTTTCCCCACTATTGATCAAAACGGTTGAAGTCACACCACCACCATCAATAGTAGTTACTGCTTCACCATTCACCGACTTAACTATGATGTTCTTGCCCAGGAAGTTGATGTTCTCGTAATAGGTTCCGTCAGAGACCAGAACGGTATCTCCGTCCACAGCAGCTTCGATCCCTAACTGTATGCTGGCGAAGTTTTGTGGAACCAGAAGTGCCTGTGGTGCTGGCGCCTCCCAGGAACCCATATCAGGTGCTGTACCGATATATTCATCGGAAGCCATATTAATCCAGGTTACCCCTTCAAAAGCGAAGGTGGCTATTCCAGCGTCAATGCAAGGTGAGATTGTACTCAGATGGTCTCCATCGACCAACCGTGGATTACTATCTATATTGCCTGTCACCCAGTGCAATAATCCAGGACCGTTATCAATTCCAGCCTGACCACCCTGGATATTTGAATAAGCAATAGCAACGGTGTCAGGAAGATACTGTGGGTCATTATTAAACAGAATCTGGTCCGGGATATTACCATAAAAGATTGAATTAATGAAATTAGGCTTGCTCCCATCATTCGTGATCAATCCACCACCACCACTGGGGCTTCTGTTATTCGTAACAGTTACTTTATTAAAGGTAGGCGTGACATGGTCATGCAGGAAAATGCCACCACCATAATATGTTGCCACATTATCATGGACGTACACTCTCTCGAAATATGGTGATGAATTAACACCTATATAGACACCCCCACCAGTTGTGTTGGCATGGTTGCCAAAAATCTCAACATTTTTTAATGTTGGGTTTGAATTGAGAGCAATGGATATTCCACCTCCCCATACGGATACATTATCGGAGATAATTATATTATCCAGACTTGGGTTTGAAAACATCGCAACAGTAATACCGCCACCACCAGGATCCTCACCACCTAAAGCTGTGTTCCCAGTGATGATGAGATTTTTTAGTGTTGGACTAGAACCAAAACGACAGACAATTCCACCACCTACGACATCATCACCATTGTTCCATCCAGTACCATTTGTTAGAGTGAATCCGTCCAAAATAGCTTGGTCAGTTTCTCCACTCAACATCAGTACTGTGGAGCCATTTTGATTGCCATCTATGATGGTCAATTCTGGACCACCAAGAGATTCAACAGTGATATTTTTACCGTTATAGTTGAGATTCTCGACATAGGTACCGACAGCCACCGAAACAATATCCCCATCTATCGCTGCATCAATAGCACCCTGGATGGTGTTGAAATGTCCAGGTACATTGTAGACAGTAGGAGGTGGTGGCAGTTCGAATGAACCCATATCAGGTGCAGATCCGAAATATTCATCCGTAGCCATATCAATCAGGGTGACCCCATCAAATGCAAAAGATGCTATCCCTGAATCAATACAGGGCGAGGATGCTTGCAACTCATCACCACCAGTAAAGCAGGGGTCATCAGATACATTCCCGGTCTCCCAGTGTAATACGCCAGGACCAACATCGATTCCAGCCTGACTGTCCTGGATATTTGAATAGGCGATCATAACGGTATCAGGAAGATACTGTGTGTCGCTATTAAACAGAATCTGGTCAGGAAAGTTGGCATGGAAAATTGAATTGACTATGCTTGGCTTGCTGCCATCATTTGTGATCAACCCACCACCGCCGCTGGGTGCCCTATTCGCAGTGACTGTAATTTTGTTAAAGATGGGCGTGACATGATCGTGGATGAAAATACCACCACCATAATAGAATGCTCGGTTATCATGGATATACACGTCCTCGAAATAAGGAGCTGAGGTAACGCCTATATAAATACCACCACCAGTCGTGGTGGCAAAATTGCTATAAATCTCAACATTTTTTATTGTTGGATGCGAATCATAAGCAATGGCCAACCCGGCGCCCCATACCGATTCATTGTTCGAAATAATGATATTTTCAAGGCTTGGATGTGAATCATGTGCAATGGTAATACCACCACCTGCAGGATCATCACCACCAAAGGCAGAATTCCCTGTGACAATGAGATTTTTCAGGGTTGGAGATGAGCCGGAACGACAGGCAATTCCACCACCAACAATTTCATCACCATTATCCCATCCGGTGCCATTCGTGAGCGTGAATCCGTCTAAAACCGCACCCTCATCTTCACCAGTCAGCATAAGTACCACGGAGCCATTCTCGTTACCATCAATAATGGTCAGTTCTGGACCATACAGAGATTTAACTGTGATGTTTGCTCCGTTATAATTAATGTTTTCAACATAAGTACCTGGACTTACCAGGACTGTGTCACCATCATTGGCAACATTGATTCCTGCCTGAATAGTGGCAGCTTCTTCTGGCACATTGATAACTGCAGCTGACAGTGCACTCACACTAATCAATGCAATAATCATTAGATGTATCCATTTCATGATCCCCTCCTTCTTGGGTTTGAATTCTGGTGTAAACCTAAGACAGGTTGGGGTTTGGAGCATCTTTACTAAATCTTTACATTGCTAAAAAACTTGTAAAGACCCTAACGGTAAAAATACCCACAAAAAAAATGGGTACATTCATTTGAGATACCAAATGTAAAACTCAAGCAAAAGCCTACCGGCAAACGGTTTAGCTGTAAGTGGCCTCAGTTATTTATAGGGTGGATTAAATTTGGGAAACGATTAATTGTAAAGAAAAAGTAAAGATGAAAAAATCAATATTTTGAGAGAAATGTTGATAGATTTTCTTCGCTGTCAATCTCTAATTTTTTTCTAATACGATGGCGATAGATATCAATGGATGCAGGTTGAACATTCATCACTTTGGCAATATCCTTTGAAATAAGATTCAACCTGAGCAGGGCACAAACCTTCAACTCGTTCTCCGATAGCACGGGATGCTTGTGTCGAAGCTCAGAATAGAAGCCGGTGTGAATTTCAGTAAACCAGATTTCAAAGTCTTCCCAACCCTGTTTGACCGAACTTCGATCACGGAGAAAACGCAGCAATTTTTTAATGCGAGGCTTGATATCACTCCAACTCAAATTGGAAAAGCTTTCCATCTCGGTTTGAAGGTTATCCATAATTTGCTGCTTGTCATTGAGGTGGAGAGATTGGGTTAGTAATTCACGTTTGAGGTGATCCATTTTGAGTTCGGTTTTTTCAAGCTCAACTTTTTGACGCTCTTCAATTTCCAGTTTGAGTTGAGCCGTGCGTTCTCGCACCAGGACTTCCAACTTATCCCTTTGAGCGATAAGCCTGTGTGTTCGAAGTTGGATGTAAGCCAGTAAAACTCCTAATAGTGTAACAATCGCCAGAGTTTTAAACCACCAGGTTTTCCAGAAGGGGGGTGCGATGGAAATCTCGATTGAAGCTCCCTCAAGATTCCAGATACCATCATTATTGGAACCTCGTACTCTGAAAGTGTATTCACCAGCGGGGATGTTCATATATTGAGCAAGTGGTGCGTTACTCGCATCAACCCAATCCTGATCATATCCCACCAGTTTATAAGCATAGCGATTTTTGTAACTGGCTGAGAAATTCAATGCGGCAAATTTAAAAGTAATGACTTTATCGCGGTAGCTAAGCTCAAGTTTGTTAGTCTGAGTTATAGATGTATTTAGTATTGTCCGCCCATTTTTGGTTTCACCGATGGTGACATTCTCATAATTGATAGCCAGTCCAGTTATCACGACAGGGGGGATGTAATCATTATTTTTAATACTATCGGGATGAAAGACGTTATAGCCTTCACCACCGCCAAAATACATTAATCCATTATCAGCTTTCAGGCAGGATGTAAAATAGAAATCCTCCTGAGCCCCATCGCTTAGTGTGTAGTCTGTGATAAGACCACTATCAGGATGAGCTTTCAGGATACCCTGATTTGTGCTTAACCATAAGAATTGATGATCATCTTGCAAAATACCCATTACGGATAAACTTTTTAGATTTGAGTGTAGATCCAAGGTAGACATTTTGGTTCGGTCCCGGTTCAGCTTGTTTAGACCACCGCTGCGTGTCCCTATCCAGAGGGTTTGGTCCGGATCTTCATACAGGGAAATGATACAGTTGCTTGAAATAGAGTTGCTGTTGTTCGGATCGACCTTGTAGCGTTTGAATACCCCGTTCTTGCGATCGAATTGATTCAAGCCACCATCTGCAGTGCCAATCCAGATGGAGCCAGCTTTATCCTCAAGCAGACTGTAGGTGAAATTACTGCTCAGGCTTTTGGGGTTATCTGGATCGTGTTTGAAATGTTCGAAGGCATCAGTCGCTTCATCGTAGCGCTCAAGTCCTTGAGTCTCAGTAGCAATCCAGATGTTTCCATCTCGAGTTTCCAGGATATCTCGGGTTGTTTTATCACTAAAACTATTGGGGACATGTTCCCTGTTTCTGTAATGCTTTAAGGTTTGAGTTGGATAGTCCAGCGTAAACAGGCCACAGGAAAAGGTGCCGATCCAGATTTTATGATTACGATCTGATCTTACCCGAGCAATATAATCCCTGCTCCAGGATTCAGTTTTCCCCATGGTCTCTAGAGAATTATAGTGAGAAAAAGCACCGGTGTTTGCATCCATGACGCTGGTGCCACCGTGAATAGTGCCAAACCAGATATTACCAAGAGGATCCTGAGAAATTGAGAACACTTCGTTGGCGCGGATACTATTGAGATTGTCTGCATCACTCTGCCTGAGTGGGAATCGGATCAATCTGGAGTCATAATAATTTGCTCCTGCTGCAGAGGTCCCCACCCAGAGTATGCCCTGTCGATCCACCAGGGTTGAATAGATGAGATTGTCTCCTAAAGAACTGGGATCATTGCTATCATGATAGAAGTTTGTAAACTTGTTATGTTCGTGATCATAATTTGCCAGGCCACCTGGGGATCCAAGCCAGAGTGTCCCATTCTTAGCTTTGCTTATTGAATGGATGCCGTCCACAGGGGTTATCGGTTCGACACCGTCCTTGAAATAATCAAATTTATCATTGTAGTCCCAACGAAAGAGACCCAGGCCGAATCGACCTATCCAGAGACATTTCTCCGTCGAATCTGCAAGCAGGGCAGTAATACTTATTGAGGTCGACGGACGTACCAGAACTTTTTGAAAAATACTAAAATCATCTAATACAATAACCGACGCTGCCCCATTCTCTGTGCCCACCCAAAGCCAACCACCTGGTGTTTCTGCCAGGCTCATAATGCGATCCTGGGCCAGGGATTCGTCATTCTCGGGATCGTGATGGAAATTGGTGAACTCTCCGGTCGAGGGAACATAATGGCTCAGTCCATCTTCTGTGCCAATCCAAAGCGCACCTCTGGAATCGGAGAACAGGCAGGTGACGTTGTTACTCACCAGGGAGTTAGGGTTATCAGGGTCATGCATGAAGGTTTCAAAGGTTTCGAGGTTGCGATCATAACGACTGAAACCACCCATTCCGCTTCCAATCCACATGATACTGTCAGCGTCTTCACAGAGTGTCGTAATCCAGTATCCTGGTACAGATTTGTCATCCAGGGGGTCATACAGGAAGGCTTTGAATTCTGAACCATCATATCGATTGAGTCCAAAGCGGGTCCCAAACCACATAAAACCCTGGCTATCCTCGAGTATGCTGTAGACAGAGTTAATTGAGAGTCCATCTTTTACTGTGAGGTGGTTGAATCTGACAGGAGGGTCATTCGCATGTACAGCAGTGAGAGCGAAAAACAAAACCAATATGAAGGTGGATAGCTTTCGAGTCCATATAGAAGCTTTGGGGGCTCCTTGAATGAATCTATAATGAACAGTCTGACGAAATGTCATTTTTGCCCCTAGAATTGCTGTAAAACGATGGAACAAAGCTAATTAAACTCAATATAATGGCAATGGAAATCATATATGAGGCGCAACAAGGACATACAACAAGCCGGCTGATAATGTTGTCAACGAAGATGATGGATATTCGATGTCACACTAGCAATAAAGCACTTCACAAACCCTCCGAGGAAGTTATTTTAGCGCCATGATTAGTAAATTTATTACCAAAATATTTGGAACCAGTACGGACCGTGAGACCAAGCAGTTGATTCCGTTTGTCGCACTGATCAATGAACAGTTCGAAGCCCTCTCTGACGCCACCCAGGAAACCTTGATCTTAAAAACTGAAGCTTTCAAAACTCAGATCAGTGAAGAGACTTCAAAACTCGAATCCAGACTTGAAGGTGAAGGTAAAGATCTCAAATTGATTAAAGAGGCCGTCTATGACCTCGAGCAAGAACTTCTTGCCGAACTTCTACCTGAAGCATTCGCTGTAGTAAAAAAGGGTGCTGCCCTCCTCATGGGGCAACCTATCAAAGTTACGGGCCAGGAAATGACCTGGGACATGGTTCCTTATGACGTTCAGCTTATGGGCGCCGTTGTCCTTCATCAGGGTAAAATTTCTGAAATGAAGACCGGTGAGGGAAAAACCCTGGTTGCTACCATGCCTATCTATCTCAATGCTTTAGTTGGGAAGGGTGTGCATATCATCACGGTGAATGATTATCTCGCCGAACGAGATTCGGAATGGATGGGCGCCTTATTGAAGTACGTGGGCTTGTCGGTTGGTGTGATACTAAATCAGATGGATCCACCCACGCGGCAGGAGATGTATAATTGTGATGTGACCTATGGCATCAATAGTGAGTTTGGCTTTGATTACCTCAGGGACAATATGTCCATCAGTAAGCAGGACCAGGTCCAGCGTGGACACTATTTCTCTATTGTTGATGAAGTTGATAGTGTTCTGATTGATGAGGCTCGAACGCCTCTAATTATTTCCGGAACAGTAGAGTCAGAGATTGCTCAACGTTATACAGACCTACGACCTCTGGTAGATACACTCATGCGTCGTCAGACCACCCTGGTTAACTCCATCCTTGCAAAAGCTGAAGAAGCACTCAAGGATCCCGAGCTTGAGTATGAAGCAGGAGAAATGATTCTTCAGGCACGACGGGGGAGTCCCAAACATCGTCGTCTCCAGAAACTATACCAGGAGCAAGGCATCAAGAAGCTTGAGCAGCGTATCGAGAACGATTATCTCCGTGATAAACGCATGCCTGAGATAGATGAAGAACTGTATTTCGTCATTGAAGAGAAACAGAACAGCGTGGACCTCACTGACAAGGGACGTGAAGCTTTATCGCCCAATGACCCTGATAGATTTGTCATACCCGACTTACCCACACTCCTGAATGATCTGGAGAGCGATGAAGCACTTTCGGTTCAGGAGCTGAATGAGAGCAAAGAGAAACTATATGCCCTCCATGGCGAGCGATCTGATACGATCCACAATTTGAGCCAGCTCCTCAAAGCTTATTCAATTTTTGAAAAAGATGTGGATTATGTGGTGCAAGAAGGCAAAGTCATGATCGTTGATGAGTTTACAGGTCGTATCATGCATGGTCGTCGCTATAGTGATGGGCTGCACCAGGCTCTTGAAGCTAAAGAAAAAGTCCGCATTGAGAAAGAAAGCCAGACGCTTGCTACCATTACCCTGCAGAATTACTTTCGACTTTATAAAAAACTTTCTGGTATGACAGGTACTGCTGTTACTGAAGCAGAAGAGTTCCTCAATATCTATAAATTGGGTGTAGTGGAAGTACCCACACATCGTGATATCGTACGAGCAGATGAAAACGATCAAATCTACAAAACCCGCCGGGAAAAATTTAATGCAGTTATAGAAGAAATTATCGCCTCCCATAAATCAGGTCAACCCGTTCTGGTTGGTACTATCACTGTCGAGGTGTCTGAGACACTCTCCCGTATGCTAAAAAGGCTTAAAATTCCGCATAACGTACTAAATGCCAAGCAACATGGCCGCGAGGCTGAAGTTGTGGCCAGAGCAGGACAGGTACATGCTGTCACCATCGCTACCAACATGGCTGGACGTGGAACCGATATCAAGCTGGGTCCTGAAGTCAAGGAATTAGGTGGTCTCAAGATATTGGGTACGGAACGTCACGAGTCCCGTCGAATTGATCTCCAGCTGAGAGGTCGATCTGGAAGACAGGGAGATCCTGGTGCTTCACGTTTCTATCTGAGTCTCGAAGATGATTTGATGCGCCTGTTTAGCTCGGATCGAGTTGCCAGTGTCATGGATCGTCTTGGCCTGCAAGAAGGTGAAGTTATTGAGGCCGGTATGGTGACAAAGGCTGTGGAACGGGCTCAGAAAAAAGTCGAAGCCCGGAACTATAGCATTCGTAAGCATCTGCTTGAATATGATAATGTCATGAATCAGCAGCGCGAAGTCATCTACGATCGCCGACAGGCTGCTCTGGATGGTCTGGATCTCAAAGAAGAATACAACGAGGTCATTGAGAACTATGTTGATACTGTAGTTGAAAAATATAGTGGTCTTGAAAGTGATATAGAGCTGTGGGACTGGAGTGGTTTGCAAGCTGATCTTGGATCTACTGCAATGGTCCAGATACCTGATACGCCATCAACAGATCTTGATTCAGACAAATTGAGGGATATGGTTAGCCAGCTTCTCAGGGATTCATACGAAACAAAAGCTGAAATAACAGGTAGCCCTGAGAATTTTAAACGGCTTCAGCAATTTGTGTATTTGAGAGTCGTGGATGAGAAATGGCGTGAACATCTCTATGAAATGGATCAGATGAAGGAAGGTATTAACCTTCGCGCTGTTGGACAGAAAGATCCTCTGATTGAGTATAAAAAGGAAGGCTATCAGCTATTTGTAAAGATGCTCGACCTTATTGATCGAGAAGTTCTCAAACTTTTTTTCCACGCCCGCATCGTAGACGAACGCGAAAACAGAATGCGGAAGGCCAGAAATTTGTCCTCCAACCATGCGGAGTCTTCAAATATGGGTTTCCTGAATGCTTTACCACAAACTGGTGAACCTGGAAATCCGAACCCTTCACAGCCTGGACCACCTCAGAAGCAAAAACCCATTAGTGTGGATGAAAAAGTTGGTAGAAATGACCCCTGCCCATGTGGATCGGGACTTAAATACAAGAAATGTCATGGTAAGTAGGGCAAAAACCACTATCACTAACAATTTTGTTACAGGATATACTCAGGCAAATAAGGTTTGTATCGCCCCTTGAGGACATTATTTTTCAACTTGTTTAGTGATGGAATCGGACTGTGACAAGAATCAACATTATTGTTCGGTACTATAATTATATTTAACGAATATAAACCACATGCATGTGGAGGGAAATATGCGTAGAAGCTTTCTAGTCATCACCAGCCTAATGATCATTGCCAGTTTTGGTTTTGGTGTGACAGTTATGTCAGTTATTGGATCCTCCACTCCAAATGGTGAAGCGTATGCCGCTGTACAGATAAATTTGGTAAATACTACAGATGTTGGTGGCTTTCAATTCAGTCTGAAGGATATGCCAAATGCGTTATCTGTAGCGTCTGTCAGTCCTGCTGGTAGAACAGTTGCAGAACCCTATGATGATACTGGTGGTGCTGGTGGTATCGGAGCTGGAAATGGTGCCTATGATTTTGGAGAGCCTTATAGTGATATCAATGGTAATGGTACTTATGACCCAGCATTCGCATTCAATTTTAATGACCGAGATACTACCGTCAGTATACTCGCATACAGTCCTACCGCTACACCGATATTCCCTGGAAATGGTCCAATATGCACAATCATATATTCTGTCCCAACAACGGTAAGCGATGAGATCATAGATCTTAAATTTAACGAAATTCTAAATGGAGATACTCCGTTTCCACTTGTGGTCACCGATCCTGATGCTGTTGCTTTGAATACAACCTGGTTAAATGGTCTGCTGACCGTTGGTGGTATCGAAGTCCGTCTCACTGGCGGTGGCGGAACACCTGGTTTTGTTTCATCACGCCTATCAATCGAAATGAACAATGCTGTCCCAGTTAAGGGTATCCAGTTCAATATTGTTGATGATATGGATTATCTAACTTTTGAGTCAGTACATGGCGTAGGTCGTGGCGTGGACTTTTCTTTTGCCGGGAATGAAGTGGATGGTGAGACTATGATTCTGGGAGTCAACTTCAATGGCCAGGAAATACCTCCTGGTACAGGAGCTATTCTAGAAGTAGACTTTATGATCGCGTCAGGTACCCCTATGGCCGATATAACTATTTCTATCGTTGATTTAATTGTTGCTGCTGAAGGCGGCCTTCCATTACCCAGCAATGGTGAGGATTATGTTTTTCCAGTTACAACGGGTGTAGGGGATGAGACTGAAATCCCAACAGCTTTTGAATTAAAGCAAAATTACCCAAACCCCTTTAACCCAACAACCACCATAAGCTATAGTGTACCAGAAGCTTCTGAAATAGAGGTAGGTATATATAATCTATTGGGTCAGGAAATTCGCTCACTATCTAATGGCCAACATCAACCAGGTGTCTATTCTGCCATGTGGGATGGATTAGACCAGAATGGTGTCCGGGTTGAGTCTGGAATATATATCTATAGAATGAGTAGCTCTGCTGGTTTTAGTGCCACTAAAAAGTTGGTTATGCTCAAATAATTCAGACCAGATAAATTTTAAAAAAAGCCCCGGTTTTCACTGGGGCTTTTTGTTGCTTGAAACCAATCCAGTTCTATCTTGCGACGCTTTTTTAAGCCGCGGTGGCGGAATTGGTAGACGCGCTAGATTTAGGATCTAGTAAGCTCAGCTTGTGGAGGTTCGACCCCTCTCCGCGGTACAAAGCAAACGAGAAATCGTTTGCTTTTTTGTTTTATAAAGGGTTCGTATCCTTTCGGCCATTCATCACCGCCCAATCCTGAGAAGTGAATATATCAATCCGACATAGGAGTATATTGAAATGATATAAATGTCATGAAAATCACCGCTTAAGATTAGAATTAAAGCACGCTAAATATAATATACACAATAGACTAGATAAATAGTGCCCAGCATGGCATGGGATTGGTTTATTAGGGGACAATGTTCGAATTAATATTTTTAGAAACCTTTTATCGATTCGTATGACCGATTACAGAAACAACGCGATAAAACAATTAGAGAGAAGGTAAATCATGGAGCAAATTATGAAATCAAGATCATTTATCTCAGTCGTGTCAATCCTCTTTGGGCTTAGCTCTTTAGCTTTTGCACAGAACTCAGTAAGCAGTGATATTCACATTGCCAAAGGCAAAAAAGTCTCAAGAAATATCTCCACCGTGAGTGGTGATGTTTTTGTTGGGAGCGGCGCCAGGATCAAGGGTGGTGTCACGGCTGTGAGCGGTGATATAGAAATTGGTTCAAAAGCTTTTGTGCAAAATGTTGAGGTTGTCAGTGGCAATATTTCCATCGGGAAAGGCGCCAGTGCTGCTCAACTAGAAACCGTCAGTGGAGACATTCATCTCTATGAAAAGAGTGGTGTGTCCAGATCAATCGAAACTGTCAGTGGAGATGTGAACTGTGACTCCGGTTCTGATATTACCAAAAATATAATTACCGTGAGCGGAGATATTGAACTGGATGATTCTAGACTTAGAGGAGATCTCAAAACAGTTTCTGGAGATATCTCATTGTTTAATGGCTCCATGATAGACGGTGATATCATAATCAATCGAAAATCTAATGTTGTGTTGTTTCATGATGGAAAACTCAAGATCATCATAGATATGAATTCGGTTGTGAAGGGTTCTATCCTCGTGGAAGAACCTAATTCTAATGTAATTGTATACCTTGCCAATGGTGGCAAAGTAAAAGGCAAAATTATAAACGCTGAGGTACGGGAGCAATAGTTCATTGGTCCTGAATTGAGGTGAAAGGATGAATAAAAATGAAAAATATGCGACTGTTTACTCTTCTATTGTGTGGAACAATACCAATTATCATGTTTGGATCCCCACAATTAAAAGGGAGTGCTCAGGACCGCAGTATTTCAGCCTTTCGCCTGAACGGGACTCCAATTGAAGTAGATGGAAGACTCGATGACCCTGTCTGGCAGGAACTTCCACGACAGGGCGACTTTTTACAGCGTAATCCTGATGATGGTTCTAAAGCAACCCAACGAACAGAATTTGCGGTAGCCTATAATTCCGAGTTCCTCTATGTAGGAATTCGTGCTTTTGATGACCAACCTGAACTGATTGATGGGATTCTCACCCGACGGGACGAATCCTCTCCTTCTGACTGGCTCTACATCTCAATAGATAGTTATCATGATCACAGAACTGCATTTGAGTTTGGACTCAATGCGGCTGGCGTGAAGCAGGATTTAAGACGTTTCGATGATGACAATGCAGATTTCGACTGGAATGCTGTATGGGAAGGGGACGTCAATATAGATGACCAGGGATGGACGGCAGAGTTCGCCATTCCCTTTAGAGAACTCCGTTTTAATAGTGCTGAATCTCTCAATTGGGGTCTCAATGTTTATCGTGAATTTCCTCGAAATGATAATGAACTGGCTATTTGGAATCATTGGTCGCATGAGGAGACAGGTTTTGTTTCGAATTACGGTGAACTCTCAGGTCTGACCAATGTTGAGGCTGAACAACCAATATATATTGCTCCTTATGTACTGGGACGCTCTGGTGTTAATGATGCCCAGATGGGCGAATTTGACCAATATGAAAATTCCATGAGCTTTGGTCTAGATATCCGCAAAAATTTCGATTTGGGCCTCACCTTTACCGGTACCATTAATCCTGATTTTGGACAAGTTGAAGCAGATCCTGCAGAATTCAATCTCACTGAGTTTGAGAGTTATTTTAGAGAGAAAAGACCTTTCTTCATCGAAGGTGCCAACATTCTAAACTTTTCCCTGGGGTTTGGTGATGGTGACAATTCCTCAAACACCTTATTTTATTCACGGCGTATGGGAAGAGCTCCCCAGGGTGGTGTGAGTTATGATGGTGGGACACCACTAACTGTTGATGCTCCCGAATTTACTCGTATCCTGGCAGCAGGTAAATTTACTGGAAAATTAGATAACGGTCTATCCATTGGTGTTATGTCCGCTGCAACTGCTGAGGAAAAAGCCGTAGTTACATATGAGGATGGTCATAAATCCAGCAATGTTATCGAACCTGCTACGACCTATCTGCTTACCCGTGTTCAACAGGACTATCGAGGCGGATTGACAACCATTGGTGGAATATTTACTGCAACTTTGCGTTCACTCGATGAGACCAACATGGATTGGTTGCGGGAGAGGGCTTATACTGGCGGTTTCGATTTTAATCACCAAACATCCGATAGAATCTATTCCGTTGAATCTGCGCTGGCATTCAGCCATGTGAAGGGCAGTAAAGAATCCATCCTGTTAACTCAACTTCACCCCGCACGCTATTTTCAAAGACCAGATGCAAAGCACCTGAGCGTCGATTCATCAGCCACTTCCTTAGCGGGGGTGGGTGGAAAATTCATCGTGGGGAAATCTGACGGAAAGTTAAATATGTTTGGTGGCGTGCTGGCCACGAGTCCCGGCCTGGAGGTCAATGACTTAGGCTTTATGAGATCCGTGGACAATATAAATGAATTTATCTGGGTTGGATATCGACATTGGGAGCCCGGTGCCATATTCCTCAACTACAATATCAATTTTAACCAATGGGCCAACTGGACCTTTGGTGGAGAATCAAAAGGAGTAGGTGGCAACGTAAATGGTCACGCTACACTTAAGAATAATTGGGGAATTGGTGGAGGTATCAATTTTAATTCGGGTGGAATAGTACCCTTTCATCTACATGGTGGACCTTCTATACGTGGCTCAAAAAATGTGAATGCATGGACCAACCTCTACACAGATAGACGTCGTGATATGAGTGCTGGTGTCAATGGAAATTATTTCTATAGCTGGGACGGTGTCCACAGTTTCAATATGTCTCCATCCTTTACCTGGCGACCCAAGAAAAATGTGTCCCTGTCCCTGGGTCCCAATTTTCGCTTCATGGATGATACCTGGGCCTGGATCACCACCATGGAAGATGCCTCAAGTCAACGACATTATATATTCTCAGGAATGAAACTTGCCCAAACCACCCTGACTTTCAGGGCTGATGTAACCCTCAGTACCACGCTTTCACTACAGGCATATGCTCAGGCATTTATTATGGGAGCGGACTTTTTTGACTATCGTAGAGTCGACGATCACACCCAGGAAGATTTTAACCTACGCTTCCAGGATCTGCCTGACCACCTGCTCTCATTTGATGGTAATGGTGCTCTTAGTGGTGTTGATATTGATCAGGATGGGATCGCGGACTATTCACCAATTTCTTATGTTTACTCGGACTTTAACTATAGTGAGTTGACCTCAAATATGGTCTTGCGCTGGGAATATTCTACGGGATCTGTCATGTATCTGGTCTGGTCCAGAGGTGCCTCAGCATATGATCCAGCCTGGAGATTTAACCCTGGTGAAGATCTGGGATCTTTGCTGAATCTGGAAGCCGATAATATTTTTCTGATCAAGGTGAATAGGCTCCTGAACTTTTAGGAAATTAAGTGAGATGAATTTTCCCCAGACTATCAGACGTTTGGGGAAGCCCCTCCATTCAGTTGTAACTTCCCTCTCGAAGGGGGTAAATTCACTTATTAAGGACTTTTAGCGTATAGATTCATAAGGAAAATCCTAATTCTTAAGTCTTTTTCTAGATTTTTCTTTCTCAAATAGCCATAAATGATTAATGTCTTGCTCAAGATTGCTAAAAAAATCTTGAGCAAGACATTAGATGAAAATATCAGAACATATATACATCCCTATTCTCATATTTGTTAGTGTTCTGGTCGCTGGCAGTCTGGGCATTGTCTATGTCACAGGTCAGGATAGTGAGAAACTGGGGATTAAGACTCAGGTCACGGCCGAGCAGGTCGGAATCAGGCTGCATGACTTCCTCACCACCAGAATAACCCGTTTAGATATCATTCGCGAGCGCATGGAGCAAAAACCTGCTTTGACCGAAGCAGAGTTCAGGACTACAGCTCTCCGCATCCAACATGAGTACCCAGGTTTTCAAGCCGTCAATTGGATAGATGAAAATGGAATCATCCAGTGGGTCACTCCTTTGAGTAACAATCTGCCTGCGGTAGGAATAGATTTGGTCAAAAAGGCAGACAAAGGAGCGGCCAAAGTATTCTCTAGAGCTCTCCTGTACCAGATCGACACTGCTTCACCTCTCATCAAGCTAGTTCAGGGAGGTAATGGCTTCGCCACCTATCTCCCCATTGTTGTTGATGATAAAATTAGCGGCTTTGTGAACGGTGTATTTCAAATCGAAGAGTTGGTCTCTCAATGTTTTCATAGCTCAATTAGAGATTTCAATTATGAAGTGATTTTATCAGGTCAACGGGTTTATCTCAGAGGTGAGCCTGAAAATTTTGAGAATCCAACAGCAGTTGGGCGACATAATTTCACAGTGCTCGGTCAATCCTGGGAGTTGCAGATTGTACCGGGCTCATCGGAAGATGCAACAGCCCTGCTGATGCATGTTTTAACCCTGGTTGTGACTTTTTTGATAGCCTCACTTCTGGCAGGCTTTACGCTGTACAGGATGAGGTCAAATGCAGAACTAAAAAAAATACATAAAAAAATTGAGCATTCTGAGGCAAAGTTTAGGACGATTTTTGATAAATCTCCGGCGGGTCTGATTCGTTATAGCCCAAAAGCCGAGATGACAGACTGGAATCTTGAAGCAGCCTCCCTGTTTGGTCTTGAATTTCCACCTCAGAAGCGTCGATCTCTTTATAACATGGAGGAGATGAAACCCATTTTATCGGCGGTGAAGGAGACATTGCTGGGGAATCATGCTGCGTATCAGGGATCTCTGGAACTTCAAGGCAAAACAATTGAAGTTGATGCTAATTTTGAGACATTGATAGAAGGCGAGGATCAAATCCA
>Ga0209142_1000751_pt1 | contig 20402 bp, 20 predicted proteins | sample SaaInlV_120m_DNA_FD_184678 | JGI IMG/M metagenome (GOLD analysis project Ga0209142, IMG submission 184678) | Marine microbial communities from expanding oxygen minimum zones in the Saanich Inlet - Saanich Inlet SI074_LV_200m_DNA (SPAdes) (version 2) | ecosystem: Environmental > Aquatic > Marine... | reverse complement strand
CCATAATGTTGGGTCCAGCGTAATTTTCACAATCCCGGGGAAAAGAAATGTATAAACAGAGTAAATGCTTAAAAATATTAATAATGACTTTAATGACAATTTTTTTTGATATTTTTCACTTTGCAAATAGATAACAATCCAGGTAATTGCTAACATTAGGATCGGAAATTTTGAGTTTGAGAGAATTATCAATAAGATAACTAATAATGTGCTGAATGGGATTATATTTTTGTTTCGTGTAAAATGAAGCGCAATAACCAACCCAGTAAAAAGAGATTGCCATGTTGGTGAAGATAAAATTCCCGACGGCCTTGCTTGTGCCATATTAACCTGTATGTCGGAATATTGAACAAACAATATATCCTCATGACTTGGAGAAGAAATCGTGGTGAACAAATAGGGCCAATCCCAAACACCGGAAAGCTGCAGAACTTGAAAAACCACATTTATTAAAGCAATAAACATTATTTGTTTATATATCATATCTTTGCTTTGTGAAAACAAAACTGCTGCAGCCAACGCATATAATAATCCAACAGAACCAATATAAAATATACTAAATGAATTTGAATAAAATTCTAATACTCGAAATACAAGCACTACTGCGACCAGTGATATGGATAACATTGGTTTTTTTATACTTTTAAACACAATAATCATGGATAAAAATATTGCAACCCAAGTAAATATTACAGCAATATTAAATGTCCCGAGCATTATTTCTTTATTGCCTAATGATAAGCTCAAAACGAAAGATGGTAACAGTAATGTTTTGCTAAAATATTTTAGATACAACTATTTCACTAAATTTAATTATTAATATAAATTAAAAGGTTTTGAGATAACACCTTCGATTTAATAAATATATAAAAAGCGCCCAATTGTCCAATCCCATGCATTGTTTTTTTAATAGATAGAATATTAATAAAAGATTTTATTACCAATATGCACAAAGCAATGAATGTAGATAATTCTTCATGTAATGTCGTAAAATATAAATCAGTTAATCCTTGAAGTTTTCCCTGATTAAAAGGTGATGATATATTTTTGTTTTCAAATTCTATCTCTCGCCCTACGGCAGTAGCACAAGCGAAAAGTTTATATTTTTGACCAATAGGATAGCTAAATCTTAAATCTTCACCTTGTGCCCATTTTGTATTAATAGATTTTTGTTTATATTCTTCAAGAATTTTTCTTCTCCATACTGTAGCTCCTCCACATAAATACTGTGTCTCAATATTACTTGATAAATTACTATAAGCAATCGGCATACCACTTTTTGTGATCGAACCTGGTTTAGATTTATATAACAGCTTATATAAGTTAAATAAAAATGGTTTAGAATCACTATTCGGATATATGAGATTAAAACCGATACCAGCGGTTTTATTATCTTTTGTATCCCAAAACTCCATAATCTTTTGAATAGCAGATGCTTCTAATAACACATCGTCATCAAGAAATAAGACAAAGTCTGATTTTCTATTTATATTTTCTTTACCCAAATTTCTCTGATGGATTTGACTAGCTAATTCTGATTGTATATAATTTATATTTAACTTTTTTTCAAATTTATTAATGATATGCTTAATGCTATCACCACTGGAAACGATTAGAACTTCATCAGGTAATAATGATTGATTAGATAGATGATTTAAACATTCTAATATTTGCGTAGGTCTATTTCTTGTTGGGATGATTATTGATATATTCATAATTCATAATTCATAATTCATAATTCATAAGGAAAATATGGTTTTTTATTTATAAATATTCCCCATGAATTAATTAGATTAGTAAACATCACTATCTGCTTGAGAAATATGCCAAAATTCCTTTTGGGTTATAAATGGTGATGAGTTTCCTTGAGCATTAATGAAAATTGTTCTATTATAATTTTTAACTAATCTTAATCCTACATTATCAAAATATTGACTATAGGGATTGTCGTCCAAACACCAAGCCGTTATTTTCTGTGCATTTTGCATAACTGCATAATTTTTTACAAACTTTAGCACTTCTGAAATAAGTTTTTGTTCATTTTTTTTTATTATAAGATCACATATATGTACTATTTTTTGATTTTCATTGTCAAAAACTTTTATTACTAAGAAACCTGCATTATTATTTATTAAAAAACCAAAATACTTCTCGCCAGGTTTACTGTAACGCCAGTTTAAATATTCATAGTCTCTATTAATGCTGTTTTGAATACCGCTTTGCGTCCATATTTCATCAATAATTGGGTGCAAATTCTTAGAATTTTTCATATTGGAAAATGGAAGTTTTATATCTTCTAATTCTATTAATTTTTCAGAAAGATTTAATATTTGATTATTATGACAACTTATTAATAACTCTCTCAATGGTACTTTAGCTAATACATCCCATCCAGTTCGTATAAAACTTTTATGTGATTTTTCATTTGGAAAAGTAAAACCAATTTCATTTTTTTTATTCATTTCTTTGAAACAGGCTTTAGCTAAATGATGTAAATAGCCCCTCCCTCGATAATCTGGCAGGGTCATTACATCCTGAATCATTCGAGCTGAATAGATCTTTTCATTTATACGAAGTGACATTGCTACGGCAGCATAAAATGAAACTATTTTATCTTTTTCTCGTATAGTATAAAGTTTTGCACTACCAGTAGGCGTTTGAAAATATTGCCAAAATAGCAACTCTCTATTACGATTTAATTTAGGCAGAATAACCTTCATTAAATCAACAATTTCATTTAAATCGTTTTGATTTGCAGAGCCTAAATGCATAATATAGATTTAAGATTCTTTATACCAGTTAACTTTATAAAGTTATTTTTCGTAATAAACGAAACCCTTCAGCTTTATTAAGATTTGAAGCCATACCTCTATACTGCGCTAAGGTCTTAAGTCCTTCATAGGATCGCGGAAAAGGAAAATCGCGATCTTCATCTTGATAGCACCGCCATGCTTCAAATTTCTTATCCCATTCTTTTTCAATATCAACATAAACGTTTGGACAAAAACTGGAGTCAAATTTCCAACTACCACTACAAACTATCTCAAATCCATAAATTTCATTTGGAATATTTTTTCTTGTTGGGCGACATGCGATCTCAACAGCCTCATAAGTTAAACGATGATCTATATTTACTTCAGAAGGATTATGAGTCAAAAGTATTGTAGGCATAAACTGATCTATCTTTTTTTCTATCTCTTTAACTAAATCTAGCATAGGTACTGTATCAAATTGAGTACAATATCGTTTTCCAATAGTAAAATCTGTGATCCCATAAAAACGCATTGCTCGTAAGCAACTATCTGTTCTGATTTTAGTTGATTCTATAAATTTTGGACTGTCATACTCTCCGATCGGAAATCTAGCAGATACACCTTCTCCTAAAAATAAAACACTGACAACTGCACCTTTTTTTATTGCTTTAATAATTGTTCCTCCACAACCTAATGTTTCGTCATCAGGGTGAGCTGCAACAACTAATAAACGAGTCTTTTTATTAAGTTCCATTTAAATTATCTTCATTTATTCATAAAATTTAATACTAATTAATTTCTAATAGTTTACTCCAACGAGGAAGTTTTTTGCTAGTCCAGAAATAGATATTATTATTATTTATTTTTTTCTTTTTATCATATTGATTAATTAATGCTTCCTCAAGCTCTGATTTAGTGCTCACAAAACTGGTGTTTTGAACATTATATAATGCGCTATAATTTAATTCATTATTATCTAAAATGGTGATAACGGGCAATCCCATGGCAACAGCTTCGACTGATGTTGAAGTATAAATAGAACAAATGGCCCCCTGATATTTTGGTAATAACTTATCCAAATCGACGTTAGATATGGTCAGATTTAAATTTGGATAATCTTCAATTATTATAGGGGTTGCCGGATGTGGTTTAAGTGTTAAATCATATTTCTTTTTTAATATGTAATGTGAAAGCTCAAGAAGCTTAAGCATTGCATCTGTTGTTTCATGAACTATATCACCCAATATTAATAGTTTATTTTTTTTGTTTTTAATAGAAAAAGTTTCATTCTTCATTAATTTAAATTTTTTATACTTGTCAAGATGAAGATATCTCAATGCTTCAACTTTTACCATCCTATTCATAGGCTGACTTGCTTTTTTATATGAATTCCAAGATAATGGGCCGTTAACAGCAATCTGATTAGGGATTGGTTGTGCCAGAAGATCTTTTGAATTCCAAACACGTCTATCATCAAAATAGCGTAGATCCCAATAGCGAATAGTTGAATGGGGCACAGCAATTAATTGACCATGACCATATTTTTTCCAAAAATAAATAAAAGTTCTTTCCCAATCCATATTTTCACAAAGATATAAGCCTAATTTTTGTTTTGGAATTTTAGACATTGCTCTTCCAAAAAGATTAACCCATAATATATTTTGCATTGCAACAGCTCCATAAGCTGAACTTTTCCAATCATTCTTCATTATGGGCCAAAACCATCCTTTTTGAACATCATTAAGCGACTTGTAAATATTTTTTTCTAACTTTTTTGTTTTTGCAACAAAATTAACCCATTGTTTTATTGTTTGGACTATCCCATTAAATGATAAAAAACTATCCAAAAAATAATGGGCATTATCTATTTTCTTTTTATTAAAACTTGATATCCAGCGTTTTGCTATTGAAGTATCCGGTTCGTTTGGTGTTGATAAATAATGATGAAGCCAGTTTATTTTTTTCCCCAATTTTGAAAGATATCCAGGGAATATTTCCCACTGCCTGCTGTAGAATTCACCCTCAGCACATTTTTTATTGTTCAGATTAAAAAAATAAGAAAAAATAAATACAGACGACTTGTCACTAAACCATTCTGGCATTGAGATGCGGCGCAATGTCCATCTTTTAAATATATGATTAACCAGGAATAAAAATCCTTGTAAAACATGGGGTAATTGTTTAAATATGCTTACAATGTTCCAGTTTTTCTTACTTGTTTTTTGGCAGTAGAATACAAAAGATATTTTATGTAAATCACATAGCTTAATTAAAGATTCTGATACTGGTTTGTTTGTACTATATAATTCTATTCTCGAGGGATTCAATTCTTTAATAAGATCACGAATGGCCATTAATCGAAGGGTCGTTTGTACAGTATTACTTTTAACAGGGTTTTTTTCTGCGAGGAGACTCATCCACCATAGGCTGAAGTCAGGGGCAATCGCAAGATGCTCGACAATACGTTTTCCACAAACTTCTAACTGGCTAAAATCATAAATTAATGATAAATATTCTGCCCTAAGCCTATCAGAATTGATATCGATATATCTTAACAAAGAATGATGGTTGGGTGTTTCTTGATAGCCATTCCAAAGAAGAGCTCTTTTACCTTCTGGCGGTGAACCTTTTTGATCCCAAATAATTAAACTTTCTAACGAATTAATATTCAATAATTATTATTCTTGTATTTTTATTAATTCTTCTACTTCTCTCAAATCTTCTTCTGTATCCACTGCGTGGGTATTATAGTTTGTTGGCACCATCCGCACCTTGATTCCATGTTCCAATACTCTCAACATATCAACTGATTCCGCGATTTCCAAAGGTGTTGGTTTAAGTCCATTATATTCTATCAAAAAATCTCTTTGAAAAGGAATGACACAAATCTGCTTACCCATTGGAATTTCTTCTATTTTCGATCGTGTGGGGATGGGCTCTCTTGAGAAACAGAGTGCATTATTATTTAAATCGCAAACCACTTTGATACAGTTTTGATCTTCAAACTCTTCTTTGCTTTCAATTTTACCTAATAAGTTTGTTATAAGTATTTTTGAATCATCTAACATTGGACTTACAGCTTCGGAAATCATATCGGAATTAATCATGGGCTCATCTCCTTGAACCATCACCACAATATCAAATTTGATATTGTCTTCTTGTTCAATAATCAATAATGCTTCCGCACATCGATCCGATGCTCTTTCATGCTTATCTAACGTCATTACCGCTCGGCCACCAATAGATTCAATATAATTATAAATTTCATCATCACAGGTGGCTACAGCTATTTCTGTGATTAAATTATTTTTCTTCACATTATCATAAACATGACCAATCATTGGTTTACCCAAAATATTAGCCATTGGCTTGCCAGGGAAGCGACTGCTACCCATACGGGCAGGAATTAGTGCAAGAATTTTCAATTTAGTTTCTATAAAGTTTAATGTTTAATTCTTTGTATAAAATACTTCAACCCAGTCTGTCCTTCCGTTCATGGGATTTTGGGATATATCCAAGATAGAAAATAATTTAAAACCTAAGGGAATGATGTGTTTTTCTATAGAATAAAGATTATTATTTTGTTCATAATAATCATAAAATGAAACTTCGACTGTCAGTGAATGTGTGTTTTTTAAAAAGGTTTTTACTCCCCCCTCAACTACCAAAGCCTCTGCTCCCTGAACATCAATTTTTAGTAAATCAATATCGGATAATTTTTGTGATTCATAAAAATCATCCAAAGTAGTTGTGTTAACATTAATCTTTTTATTATAGTCTGAAAATTTATTTTTACTATTGTTTTCATTTGCCTTACTAATTTTAACAGAATCTTTACTTTCTATGTTTACTTTAAACAAACTACTGGTGTGTGAAATTTTATTTTGATAAAAAACAGTTGTACCTGTAAAGTTTGAGATCGCCATATTAAAACATAAATTGTTATTATAATTTTTACTTTTTAATACTTCATAATTTTCCGGTATAGGCTCGAAAGAGTAAATCAAGGGATGATTAAATATATTCCTTAAGAGCTCAACACTTTGTCCTTGATATGCACCCACATCAACACATACTGGATTTTCCTTATTTATCTTTTGTTTAATTATTTTTGATTTGTCGAACTTCTTAAAATATTCTTTATTACGAGAATATGCTTTGCCTACATTTTGATTCATTTTATCTCCGGATTTGTACTTGAGTTGAATAAAAACACACCATCTGTACAATATGCTATAAATCTATACCCTTGATCAATTCTGCTGTCTAATAATTTTCGATCAGGCTGAACCACATGATCACCGCATGGCACATTAAACTTTTTACAACGGTTTATGATACTATCCATTACTTCGATGAACTCCCGGGTATCAAATTTCCCTGTAATTCCCATTGATGCGGATAAATCGTAAGGGCCAACAATAATAGCATCTAAACCATCTACTTGTAAAATTTCTTCCAAATTATTGACAGCATTAATATGTTCAATTTGAGCTATCAAAAGTGGCGATTGAGCTTCTTTTTTATAAGAATCAAAATTCTTACCAAACAGATTAGCCCGAGAAAACCCTACACCCCGAGTACCAACCGGTGGCCAGCAGCATGCATTCCTTACCATTGTTAACTGTTCTGCGCTTTTAATCATAGGTGCTATTATACCACCAGCACCGGCATCTAATGCTTGCTTACAATCCTTGGGTATAGACTCAGCAATTCTTGCAAGTGGAAGCGTTCCGCCTAATTCAATGCCTCTAAACAAATCCGGCAATTGAGCCACACTAACAGATCCATGTTCCATATCCACAGCCACCCAATCATATCCTGACTGGCCCAATATTTCAGAAATGGATGAATGGGGTATTTGCTGCCAGGTACCGATGCTTACTTGATTATTTTGAAGTTTTTTACGGATGAATTTTATTTTTTCAAATCTCATGTTAAACCTATAAAGTTATTAATAATTTTCCCTTTGAAGTTTTTCACTAAATCTTGATTATAACTATTTTTAATTAATATAAATGGAACGCTTGCTTGTTTTGCTGCATTAATGTCCGTATTGGCGTCTCCATAGAATATGAGTTCGTCTGGGTGATAATTATACTTGGATATAATTTTTGTAATATGCAGACTTTTTTTCTCAGGCGATCCATGAATTCCTATGAAGTATTCGGCAATATCTCTGGCACTAAGAATTTGCTTAATTTCATTTGTTGGCGTACCAGTTGATATGAAAAGGTTGTATTTTTCATAACATTTTTGGATATACTTCAAGACTCCAGGCACATAAGGTGAATCAATCACCTTTCGCACAACGAGTTTTGAAAACTGATTTGCCAAATCTTCGATTTCTTCGTTGGTAATCGCTTTATTGAGGAAAGATTCATGATATAATTTTATTTTTTTAAAACGCGACATACCTCCATTGGCTTCATGATGTTCAATTACTTTAGTAACAATATTATCCCCATATTGCTCATAAAGACTTGCAAATGCATCCGTTTTTACTTGAACTGAGTCAGCTATTACGCCATCAAAATCAAAAATAATTCCTTTAAGCATAATACAAATATTTCAATTACTGAATAACACCTATGGCCCGCACAGGTGAACCATCTAAGCCAACAAAAGGTAAAGGGAAACCGTAAAATTCAAAAGGTGTAAGCATAGGTAACTGGTTCAAGTTTGTCAGTGATTCATATACAATAATATTAGCTCCTAATAGCGCATTATGTATGGGCTTATCTTCCGAACCACTTACATCTATACTAGGCAAGTCACAGCCAAAATATTTTACACCCATTTCAATGGCTTTTTTCACAAGATATATTGGGATTTCAGGCCTATCTGATCCAAAATATATTTCTGGTTCTTTAAATCTCCTATACCAGCTGGAATCAAAAATTATACCGTCAACCTTTTCGTCAACTTTATCCAATTCACGAATTGAATTCAGATCCACTTTAACTGTTTTGCCAGTAAAAGAACTTAAGGGGAAATCATCCAATGTTTTACCACCAGAAATAATATGAGCCGGTGCATCCAAATGGGTTCCTGTATGTGTCCCCATTGTAAATCGATGCAAAAGTGTTCGGTCTAAATGAATTTCTTTTTCTCGCACTATAGATATATCCGGGTCTGAAGGATACGTTGACATCTCGTTAGATATTGGATGGCTCAAATCGATATATTTCATTTTTTCCGTTTCCGTAAACCAATTTTCTTTTCTCCATTTTCATTGTTCATGTCCTTTTCCAAATCATAAATAAGATCTAAAAGTCCCTGCCCAAGATCATAAAAAGTATCAGATGTTATTTTTTGGGCAACTTGGGGTTTATAATTGTAGGGTGTGATTTCATAATGGTGAAGTTCCTCTTCCATCTCAAAATTAATTTCGATTTCACCACTAAATATTTCACGAATCATTGTTAATAAATCTTTGACTTTAATTTGTTGATTCCCCGTAATGATTAAATGTTTGTTTTTATGTTTTTCATCCAAAGCGTTCACAGATAATCGAGCCGCATCTTTTACATGGATATATTCTCGCAATTCTTCTCCATCGCCACGTCTGATAATTTTCTTTTCTTTTATTGCGTGAATTAGAAAACTACGAATTGCGTTAAAATCATTTGCTCGGGGGCCATATAATGAGCCAAATCGTAAAATAGTGTAATCAAGACCAAATTCTCTTTGGTATTCTTCAATAATTTTCTCACAGGCTTGTTTGGACACACGATAAAAACTACCTAACTCACTATATACATAAATCGTACTGGCAAACATAATTCGATTCATCTTCTTTTTTCTTGCAATTTCCAAAATATTTTGTGTGCCAATAATATTATTTTGTATGGTATTAGTTGGATCATCGCTTGATAAACCTATATCCGCCTGTGCAGCGAAGTGAAAAACATCTCGGCAACCTCCCATTGCTTTTGCAATATCATCGGGATTTAATATATCACCAATATATTCTTTTTGTGATTTAGTTTTATATTTAGAAGGTATAGCATCAAAGAGAGTTACTTGATAGCCCTGCTCTTCTAATGCATCAGCCACATGGCTTCCTATAAACCCCGAACTGCCCGTAACCAAAACTTTTTTATGATTCATTTAATCCTCTTATTAGATTTTCTACAGCTTCTAATTCCATTTGGACACGAAGTTCTTTGGCATAAGATCCTATATGTGGTGTTAGAATAACATTATCAAGGTCTGTAAGCGCCCCCGAATAAGGTTCATCATTAAAAACATCCAGACCAGCACCCAAAATTTTCTTTTCTTTTAATGCCTTATAAAGAGCTCCCTCGTCTATCATTTCCCCTCGCGAAGTATTAATTAAGATACTATCCTGTTTCATTTTACGAATCTGTGAAGCATTCATTAATTGATTTGTTTCTTCCGTTAAGTTAAGGTGGATAGAAATAATATCGGACTCCGAGAGTAACGTATCAAGGTCACAATATTTTACGTCAAATTTTTTTGCAAATTTTTTATCTTGAAATAAATCAAATGCCCTTATATTAAAATTAAATCCTTTGACCAATTTAACTAACGTTTTCCCGATCGTACCCAATCCAATAATACCAAGTGTTTTCCCATGCAAGAGATTCCCCATTTGTTTCTTCCATACGCCAGATTTTAAAGTATTGTTTTGATAATTAATTTTTCGTGCCAAATCAAGCATGAACCCTAAAACCAATTCAGCTACGGCTGGGGCAGGTGTGGTCTGCGTCTTAAAAAGATAAATACCTTTTTTTTTTGCCACATCCTGATCAATATTATCCATTCCAATGCCGAGGCGGGAAATAACTTTTAAGTGTGGTAATTGATCTATTACTTCTTTTGTATATAATTCAGTTCCAGCAACAATTCCATTTGAATCGTGTGCAAATTTTATTAACTCGTTTGAAGTTAATTTTCTTGATAATGGATTAAAGTTAAAATCTTTACTCTCATCTTCAAGTATCTTAATTGGTTCTTTTGAATGCACACCGAATGTGGATGTTGCTATGAAAATTTTATTCATTTAAATGGTCTTGAATTTGTTGGGGATTTTAATGTTCTCAACCTAAATATGGTAGATTAAATGACTCATTATTAATAGTTTTCCAATAATATTTTTGAAATAAGATTATCCTTTTAATATAATAATAATAATTTAATATTATTAATTTGGGATTCTTTTTCATCGTTTCTTTAAAAATAAAGGGAATTGACAACATTTCTTTCTCATAACTCAAGGGCATGATGTTTAAAAACGGAATTAATAAATAGCTAATAACATTAATCTTCTTAAAATTATAGTTATAATGTTCCAGCCGTTTATTCATTAAAAAATTGAAAATATATTTATCTTTTTTCGAAAGAATATCTTCCCAATTATTTGCTAACAATTCTTTCGAAAAACCAACCCCCCTTCTTTTCTGTTGTGATAATCTATCGCCATTCCAAATTAAACCTGCCCATGTAGATATTTTTAATTTTTCACTATATTCAATACCAAGCCAAATGGCTAATTGCCTTAATGTGTTTTCACGGCCAAGACTTTCAAGTTTTATACTTATAAATTCATTGTTGTAAATTTCTAATGCCCTAGCATCTTTCAATATTCTATTAATATAAAAATATTGATGGGCACCATTCATCGATTCTGGATTATATTTTTTATGATTATACACACCAGATGTAATGTTCGCTCTTGGATCCCGAGTCATACTTATGATTTTTGTAGCAGGGAAATCCTTGATAAAAGAAGCTAGTTTCTCATGATGATGAATATGATGAAAAAATATTTTTTTTTTAAAAATATCTTGACCAAGCACAATAGCATAAGCTCCATAGATCGCAAGCAGACAATTTTTCTCATTGACAACATTGCCATTCATTATATCAATAAAATATTTCCTAAATTTATGAATATCGATATCAATACTTTGGTCAAAATTCTCGCCTAGCTGATCTTTTCTTTCAAAATAATCGTATTTAGATTTAAATCTTTCAATATATGTCCCTATGAATTCCCAAATAAAATCAGATAAGTCAAAACCATCTGTTTTAACACATTTAGAATTATTCCAAAAATCATAATAATCAATAATATTTCCATTAAAAGTTAAAACTTCCGGGTGGGAATCTAGAAGACTTTGAAAAAAATCAGACCCAGTTCTTCCTGTCGTAACCAATGTACATGAATTAAGAGAACTTAAATGTTTTAGAATATCAACCATATTATATTATTTACAAAATATATTTTCTGGTTGATTGATAAAAGTCTCTGATAAAAATTGTGATAATTCAGAACGTATCAAATACGATGGGATTTTTTCTAATTTTCTCAAGTGGTCTCTAATATCTGTCGCGCTAATCTCATGACGATGCTCCTTATATAAAGGATCTTTAAAATCGTCTGTTACTATATTTCTTTTTGTACAATAGGATACTGTTTCAAATAATAAAATGTTCATGTCCAAATCTATTCTATCAAATATTTTTTGCGATGCGTTGGGGAGATAAAAGTCACCTACGCCTGTGTGGTCTCGTCCTATAATAAAACTATTACATCCGAAATTCTTTCTACAAATGGCAGTGAAAATTGCTTCTCTTGGTCCAGCGTATCTTGAGTATGTATTAAATCCACTTAACAATGCACCTTTTGGTTTATATATCTCTTTTGTAATTAATTTTTGATAACATGCAATTATTACATCTGAACTAAAATCACCAGTTTTTTTTATCCCAGTTACGGGAGATAATAAAATTGCATCTGCATTTGAAATTTCTAACGCTTTTATTTGAATATGCTCATGGCCAGTATGTGGGATATTTCTTGTATGGAATCCAACTATATTATACCAACCATTATGGTAAAATATTTCTCTTGTTTGTTTGGGAGAATACTCATGATGCATTTTTGTTTGTTGACGATAACTATTAAAAAGAAAAGTTGTGCCAGATACTATATAATTACCATTATTTATTATTTCTTTTACTCCCGGATGATTTTTATCCTCTGTCCCAAACCAACTCTTTATAAAATTTCCCGAGTTAAACTTTTCGACAGATTGAATATCCAAAACACCAACCCTTTCACCATTTTTTGAATCTATTAATATAATTTCCCCTTTACCGGGTAATTTCGCAGCATCTTTTTGGGTTATTTGTAAAACAATTGGCAAAGTCCAACTATCATCTGTTAATAACTTATTATTTGATAAAACAGATTCAATCTCTTTTATACACATAAATCCAGTTAGAGGTGTATAAACTCCTTCAGAAATTTGAATCACATCAGAAATAGTTTTATCATTTATTTTTAAACTGGGAAGGTTTTTTATCGTGTAATAATCTATATTTGAAATACTCTGCTGTACTAATTCACCTTTGCCATGAGGTTTGATTATGCCATCCATTGACAACGATAACAAATAATCAACCGATTGGTTATTAAACGCACCGTTTGAAAAATATTTTGGATTATTAGATTCTCTAATTATCCTGGAAACAATCCGTACACAATCGACAGGGTATTTACCAATAGCAGTTTCAGCCGCCAAAACAATCCCGCTCCCCCCACTGGCAAGAGTACTCACGATATCATTAATTTCTGCTCGAGTTGGTTTCGGTTTTTCAATCATACTTTCAAGAAAATTGGTTGCTGTAAATACCGGCGTTTTGTGTTTAATCCCCTTTTCCATAATATATGATTGTGCAAATGCAATTTTTTCAATTGCCACATCTCGCGATAGATCTCCTCTATCAATTAGGATGCCATCACTATAAATACAAATTTCGTCAATATTGATTAATCCAGATTGACTTTCAACTTTGGATATAATTGTAATTTTATAATCAAAAAGACTACGAAGCTCTTTAATACTTTCACCATTAGAACAAAATGATAGAAATATTGTCTTAATATTTAAACGATTTGATATTGCTATTACTTCAATATCTTTTTCTGTTAAATATGGTAAATCAATTTGTCTATCGACACTAATACCCTTATTGCTTCTTATTATGCCACCAGTTATTATTTCTGCCACCACAGATTTTGTATTAATTTTAATAATTTGAATCAATACTTCTTCAAAATCAATTTTAACTAAATCACCTACTAAAAATATGTTATTAGGTGAATAAATATTTAGTGGCATAACATTGTTACTTGATTTATTACCTACTCCAACCAATTCAACAATATCATTAGTCTTAACAATTAATTCCTCTTGAGATAATTTTCCTGTTCGCAATTGAGCACCTTCCGTATCTGGGCAAATAGGTTTTTTTGTCCATTTTGACACATCGTTTATTATTTTTTCAAAGTTACAAGACTCAGTGTGGGATAAATTTATCCTAAAAATATCAACTCCAGATTTATCCATTTTTTGAATTGTTTCTTTATTCATGGAAGATGGACCAATTGTAGCAAATATTAATTTTTTATTCATATTCGCTCAATAAACTTTAATAGTTTTGTAACAGATTCAGATATTTTTTCTTTATTTGTATCCAGAGTAAGATCGGGAAATTTTGGTATTTCGTATGGCACAATTGGATCAATACCTATGAAATTATCAATTTTACCGGCTAATGCTTTCTTGTATAATCCCTTTACATCTCTACTAATAACATTACCCAAGGATGCTTTTATATATATTTCGAAAAATTCTACACCAATTATCTTGCGAGCTAACTTTCTAGATCGAGAAAAAGGAGAAATTATTGGGACAATGATAGTATCATATGATTCAACTATTTCTTTACAAAGATAAGCAATTTTCTGATTATTTAATTCAATATCTTTCGGTGAAAAACCCAAATCAGTATGAATTGAATCTCTAATTTCATCACCATCTAATATTTTGACTTTATAATTTATTTTTAAAAGTTTTTTATACAAACAATTTGCAATAGTTGTTTTACCAGAACCCGATAATCCTGTAAACCATAATACTTTAGAACGCATTATTTAAAAGACATTATGTTGAAATAACTTTATCAATACCCCATCTATCAGCATATTTCTGGGCAGCATCGGCCATAATTATATTTCTATTTAATCCTTTCTCAAACCCATTTAGTAAATCCTGCATATATACTGACATTCGATAAGATCCTTTATTGTCCTTGAAACAATCATATTTTGAAATAAAACTTGACCAATTACCAAATTTCGGGTCAACACTGCCCTCATCAAAATAATTCATAAGTGCTTCAATCGCATCGGGCCAATTATCGAAGACTACATTCCCTTTAGGTAATTCATGTAGTTTACTATATAGTGCACCCTCTCGATCAATTAGTAAGGTCTTCTTATCGTGTAATGCGCATTCTAGTCCAGCAGTTCCTGCAAATAGGTGGCCGTGTATTGATACATCAGCAACCATACTTGCAAGCAATGGGGACATATTGGATGTATGTACGCCGCCACTATCCAAAACGATGCATCTGCCGGTCTTTACAGCATCATTTAGTAATTCATTTACTGGTCCAAGCCTACGTTTAAGCGTATTTACTTTTTTAGGCTTAAAAACCACGCCCAACCAGGGTGTCTCTAATACTTTTTCTAAGATAAAACTGTAGTTTTCTCTCTGAAGTTCAAGGCCGGTGTGCCATCTTGGATCATCAGAACAATTCTCATCCATAATATTTACAATTTTAGTTGCACCAGCTGATTTTAGTTTATTTCTTATTTTTTTTGCCGGTTCTAATGATTTTAAAGCTATATAATCACTTATGAATCCGGTAACTATGTTGTATCTATTTTTTGAACCCAAAGATTGATTCAAATCAGAATCAAATTTTGAAAAAAGAAACATTATATCAGTACTTGTTTGACATTCATAATTTTTAAAACCAAAAAATGATGTTTGCCACATGGCCGCTATTCCGCCAGCTTCATTTATTGCATCAGCTATTGCCATATGATCTGAATTATTATCATACCAAGAAAGATGAATTTTAATATTATGATGTTTAATAAGTGAATACCAATAACTTTTATCTGATGAATATTTATTCATAAGCATTATTAACTTGGAATATTCCAAAGATTTTGATTTTGTATTGATTCGGCTCACATAGGGTTTAATTAAACAATTACTATTGTAGTATCGAGTGAACCCGCTAATTGAATAAATACCATTATTATCTAATTTTACCTTATTTTTTTTGGTCAAAAATGTATAAGCAATTTGTGCTGGTGAAATATGAGAATCATGGAGCAGAAAAAAATCTGACCTATGACCAAGTTGACCGTCGAATTCTATATTCCCTCTGCTTTCAATATAAATCTTCGCTGAATCTGTTTTTTTTGTTTTCAAATTTATTTTATATTTCATTAAACTATTGATAAATACAAATAGCCGAGCTTTTTTTCTGAAATAATTAATGAATATTTTTTTAAAGTAATATTTACTTAATTGATAGTTTTTGACAAACGTTAATTTAACCTGATGCCGTAAAGCATATTCCGCTAGCGTAGAATGCCATGGTTGTCTGTTCATCACCAATGTACAAACTCCACTAGTTGAATTTTTATTGTGTTTGGAAACCACTTGAATTAAATACAGTATTTTTGGAAAATTATAATCTTTAGAATTAACGTAACCATCTAAAATGCTTTTTTCAATGTAATTCCTTACTCGTCCAATATCCCAACTTTGATTCGTAAAATTTATATAGTTTTTATTTTGTACAATATTATTTTTTAAATCAAATGAAATTTCACGATTTATTATAAACCTTGTCAACTCACCCTGTTTGTTTTTGATATTACGTAATTCAAATTCGAGTTTTTTAAATTTAATGCCACAAAGGACATCAGCTAATAATAAAAGAACATTAGTCCCAAATGTTTTATCAATGTAATAATGAGTTTTATCCTTCTCTTTCAATACTAAAATATTTTTATAAATAAATAGCGCATTGGACAGTGTTAAATTTGAAAAGTAAAAGGTCAAAAGTTTTTAATCAAATATTTTTTTCTATTGTCACTATAATTAGAATAGAAAGAGTTTTCTAATTATGGATTATTTTGGTTTCCTTTAGTCCAATATATATGTATGGTGTAAGCAAGGGTATGATTAGAAATCTAATTCCCAATTGATCAATCGGTGTTGTTAACAAAAATATTATCAAATAAATACTTATTATAATTCCTATCTTTTTTTGGACTGGTGATTTAGTATAAAAAACTGTTAGAAAAATTATGAAAATTAAATAACTATAATAAATTTCAATTAATGCATTGAAAATATTGCTTAAGCTAATCTTGCCATTAATTAAATCAAATATTGTTACATATTGACCTTGGGTACCAAAAAATCCAAGAAATTTTGGATTAAGCATATCAAGGATTACATCAAAGTTGACAATAATCATAGATAAAAAGGAAATAGCTGGAAAAATATAAGTATTCTTATTCTTAATTATTGACGATTTTGAATTAATTAAAGAATAAAATATTGATATGATTATTCCACTTTCACGTATCAATGGAGCAAAAATACAAACCATACCGTAGTATATTTTCTTTTTGGTGAGTGAAAAGTAAAGCCCCAACGTAATAAAAACAGTTTCGAATACATTATAATTATACCCACCCCCCTCTTTCCTTCCTAAAATAAAATATAAGGATAACATAAATATGAAATAACAAAAATACAGTGCAATAGTGTCGTTTAATGAAAAATGACTTGTTATCTTTACCATAAAATGAAAAATAATAAAAAGAAAAATACCATAATAAAGCCATATTATAACCGCTTGAAATTTTGTTTTAATAATCGCATTGTCGGAGAAATATTTATTAAATAAATTATCTGAAATATATATAATAGATTTAAATATTTTTCCTTGAGTAATTAGAAATAACCACCTAAATGCTTTTCGTCGTTCAAGAGTATATTTATTGTTTTCATCATCTACATTATAGCCAATTACTTCTTTCAAGCTATTTTTACTAAAATTCTCTTCTGTCAAGGATCGAATTTCAGACATTGTTCGTAAAGGTGTCGACTCTGTAGGTACGTAGTAATAATCTCTTGTAAATAGAGCGCATAATATAAACATTGAAAAATAGAGGAGTTTTGATGATTGGTAACTAGTAATAATCCCAATTTTATTTTTCATTAATTTTATCATTTTTTTAATAATCAATTTCGGTACGAACTTTATATTACCTTAAACTTTTTTACTAATTAGTATTTTGATTTTAAAATATACAGACATTTATGAAATCCAAATATCAATGTACTTTATGTCTGTCATTACTGCGTCTATGTAAGTACCAACCTTATTTTTATATTCTATAATATCACTAGGGCGCCCCCATCTTTCAGGACAGACAAGACACTTCTTAAATTTATCAAGTACCAGTTTATTTTCTTTTGAAATTGGAAGTAATGTGTTTGTATCAATCCAAACCCAATCCACTTTCCCAATATAGTTTTCAACAGTTTCAAGGCTTTCATCTTCAGAAAAACGAATTGCTATATTTTTTTCTCCAAGTCTTGATGCACGGTAAATATAAGGAAATTCAACGTCTAATAAGAAGTAACTATTTAATTGCGGTCTTTCTCTAACAAGATGTAGGATTTCATCTTCTATACCATTTTCTTTAACATTTAACACAAGTGTCCCGTGATGATATTCATCAAGGTAATCTACTAATTTTTCGCCATCTTGAAACGGTTCATGATTCAAGACCAGTTCGCTACCCCATGCACGAATATCAATTTCAACACCATATTTAGATTCTATATTTTTCAATTCACTTATGGTATTTATTCTGTGTAATATAACTTCCAAATTAGTTTCCCGGTTTTTATTTCTTTTCATATAGATTTTCTATTTGGACAATTTCATAATATATTTCATGGTTCGTTTGATTACTTTAATCCGCGTCCAAAGACTAGACCCACCACCCTTTGCTTCACCATACAATCTATCTTTAAAGTACACAGGTAAATTCAGTATTTTCATTTTATTTTTCACAGCCGTATAATAGAAATACAAATCGAGCGAGAAATCATCCGGTGCATCATCAGCCAACTTCAAAAAGGATCGATGAAACATTTTTGGCTGGGCATTAATATCATTGAGCTTTTTCCCCAGCATTATGGAAGACATGATACCCATTCCCTGGGTAAGAATAAGATCAATAAAAGGGCGCTCTTTACGACTGCCCTTCAAAAAAGTTTTTTCTTGGTTTGATTGACTTTTTATCAAAATATAGCCATCGTAGACATCTTTAACATCTGTCTGCAAATCGGCATGGGTCCAGGCAATTATTTCACCCTTTGCTATTTTTACGCCTGCCATTATGCCGTGCCCGTAACCAATATTTTTATCCACATGAACAGTGCGAATCAAAGCATTGTTTACTGATTTCAACTCCTTCGATAATACCGCCGTTGTGTCATCCGAGGAACCATTGTCAACGAGAATGATTTCAGTGCCACTTTCATATACATTAATTATGTTCTGTATTAGAATTGGAATATTTTTTGATTCGTTATAGCATGGTATAACGATAGATAGTTTAGGTGTAACCATCCTTATTTTAAAGAAAACCCCTGAATGACTTTCCACTTAAGATTAATTTCATCGTTGTGAGCTAAAAATATATGTTCAACTAAAAACCCATCCGGCAGTAATTTAATTGCTGAATTCATTATTTGTTTTTCTTTTTTACTGTAATCACCATAAGCCAAACTCAAGTGCGGTGAGTAATCATAATTATTATAATTCAACTTCCTGCAAGTAAAATCTCTAACTATTTGCAATTCTGGACAAACTTTTACTTTCAAAAAATGTGAACGGAAGAATTCATCTATATTTGCTATACCACCAAAAAATATTTTAAAAGGCCTTATTTCTTTTGATATCATTTTCGTTTTTTGCAATAGCTCTTTTTCACTACCGAGAAAACCGCTGACCAGTGTTACATGGGGCTCAAATATTGGCCCTCCATAATTAGAGCTCAACGAATAAATCATGTTTTTCAGTTGATCTTTAATAATGCCTTTTGGCATTAACCAAATTGAATAAGAAAGAGGATTTCTAATAATCATGTTATTTTTATTAGGCATAAGTTTTTCCAGCATTTTTGAATACAAAAAAATTGGTACCTAAAAAATTTGTTGTTGTTGACAAAACAATTGAGAAAATATTTGCATACAAAGGATTCATTAACAAAAACTCAACAAGCAAAAAAAGGAAGGCTTGGCTTGAAACCAGCGAAATAGCATAAACTGTAAAATAACCAACAATATAACTTTTTGATTTATCAATCTGGGTTATAAATGTCCAGTTTTTATTCAATAGATACCCAAGTATTATGCCAGATATATATCCTGTTATTGAAGATAATATATAGTGAACGTTGATTATTTGATAAAGAAATGCGAATATACCGTAATTAAGAATGGTTGAAACAATGCCAACAATAACAAATTTATATCCTTTATTTAGAAGAGTTTTTATTTCATTTTTCATATAAATATAAAATGATTATCCTTGATATACTTCCAAATCTTTTGGCGTACCCCAGCAAGTGTAATTATCAACTTCAAACGGAATAACATTATATCCACTCAATACACATTCATCCAAAACAACATCAAGATAGAATTCATTATTGAT
>Ga0209142_1000742_pt1 | contig 20544 bp, 20 predicted proteins | sample SaaInlV_120m_DNA_FD_184678 | JGI IMG/M metagenome (GOLD analysis project Ga0209142, IMG submission 184678) | Marine microbial communities from expanding oxygen minimum zones in the Saanich Inlet - Saanich Inlet SI074_LV_200m_DNA (SPAdes) (version 2) | ecosystem: Environmental > Aquatic > Marine... | reverse complement strand
TTCACTAAAAGCCATTAGTGAGCTTAGGCGTCATTCACCTGCTTTTAAAACTGTTGGTATTGATGTAAAAACAAAACGTGAATCTACTGGTAATGTTATTACTATCACCAGACTAAATGACTATCACAATCTTAAAATCGCTTCTTAAAAGATATCTAGGTTAATTTATCTACATTTGCTACATCTACTACATTGCGGGTGTAGCAAATGTCTTCAAACAATATAGCGCTATTAAGGTAACTACACACCAATAACACTGGTGCATATTACTCATGTATTTAATGTAGCTAATGCAGGTTATTCGCCAAGAAAACCTTTATCTAAAGTACATAAAAATAGAAGCTTAAGTTTATTTACTAGAAACAACAAAAAATGGATTTAACAAGGATTCTTTTGTGTTGTAGCGCAGCTCTTGTCCAGTATTAATGCCAACAACTTTACCTCCGGACGAATTTACCACTGCATGTGCTGCTGCAGTATCCCACTCTGAAGTTAGTCCCAATCTTGGGTAGATATGAGCAGCACCTTCTGCTACTAAACATAGCTTTATAGAGCTTCCCATCGATACAATATTAGTCTCGCCTTCAAGCTTATCTATGTACGCTCTAAACTCATCAGATTAGTGCGATCGATTTCCAACCACATTCCATGCTTCATTAGCTTGACGCTGAACAGACCTAATACTTACTCTACCCTCAGGCGTGATTTTTATTGCTGATTTGTTAATTTCGCCCACCCATGTGATATCTAAAACAGGCGCATAAACAACGCCTAGAACTGGAATGTTATCTTTAATTAATGCAATATTAACTGTGAATTCACCATTTTTTCACTTCTGTTTATGAGCGTCAATTACTATATTTTGCATATTAAACACCAACTATAAATTCCAAACTATTACTCCTTACCAATAAATTCTTGGCAATGCCCGCTCTAATTCCTGCCTCAATATCAGAGTTTTTATCTCCAATTAATACTGACCGTGATAAATCAATATTTAACTCTTTTGCAGCTGTCAATATCATTCCTGGTTCTGGCTTTCTACATTTGCACATGCCTGTAAAATTTGGATGGTGTGGACAAAAATATGTTTGCAATATGTCGACATTGTGTTTCTGAAATTGACTGACCATCCAAAGATCTAATTTATGAAAATCTAGCTCAGTATAATATTTCCTTGCAATTCCTGCCTGATTAGTAACAACAACTATAACAAACCCAAGGCTCATATAATGCCTACAAACTTTAAAAATTCCATGTATAAATTCAAAGTCATCTATTTTATAAACGTACCCTTTGTCGAAATTTATTACCCCATCTCTATCGAGGAAAAGTGCCTTTTGCATAAGTAAATACTCTATAAATACTTTTTAAGTAACAACATTTATCTTTATTTACAATGAACAATCTTTTAATAAATGCATAAGAATTTTGTAAACCCTTCTAGATATCATATAGATCCATAATTTAGATCTGTATAAAAAAGGCGCATTGCTCAACAAAAACATTAATGTATTTTTCTTGATAAATTGAAAACTATTCATTTTTTCTAACACAGGGCTTCTGTTTAAATTATGATTACATAAAGGCTCTTCATTTGTATCATTAGCTATCTTGCAACTAAGTTTTATACGCAAATTAGAATACAAGATAAAGCTATCATCATCTGAAAATCTACCTCTATCAGAATAAGTCTTGTCAAATTTAGACTTTCCAATTGTGTAATGTAAATGTTCAAATATTACATTAGATAGATATTTAATTCTGTTAACCCCTAACCCTTTTAACTGAACAAACACATCTAATATATGTGAATCAATAAACGCCCCTTTGTATTTTTCTGGGAAAATACCTGGATATCTAAGATAGAGCTCCTTAGAAAATATTGGAAAAGCACATAAGCGCGAACCCTTGTGCAAATCATTTGGGTATAGTAAAAACATATTATCGTCATATACCTTTGCACTTTTATAGATTGTATCATCCCATTTTTCTGTACGAACAATCACATCATCATTACACAACATAATAATTCTGCCAGTTGATTTTTGAATACACAAATTATTCATAAGGCCCATATCAATCCTGTTTCCTCTAATGATTACAACCTTTCTGTCTAGAGCTTCATAACTTGGGTCGTCATTATCAATATATAAAACAAACTCGATCAATTCAGGCGAAGATGCAAGATTGAGTGCAGAATCCATCATTTCTATCAATTTACCAAACCTACCCCTTGTAGGAATGATTATAGAAATCTCTTTATTACTTTTACGCACTATCTATTGCCTTCATAGAATTTCATAACATCTATGATATTACCAGCGCATTCTACCCGGCCATTTTTAAGAGCTAGCCCCTGATCACACAGATCTTTGATAGAGTTATCGTCATGAGAAGCTATAACCAAGGTTCCATTATTCTGCTTAAACTCTTCAAGAAACCTTCGGCATTTTTTTTGAAAGTTATGGTCGCCAACCCCCAAAATTTCATCTATAAGAATAATATCCCCTTGCAATGCAGTAACCGTAGAAAATCCAAGGCGTGCCACCATTCCACTGGAATAAGTTCGTATCGGTTTATTTATAGCATCAGTGCCCAATTCTGAGAATGCGCATATAGAGTCATATTTTTCTTTTGTTTCAGATATAGAAACTCCTTGAATTGAATTGAATAAGAATATATTCTCTTTACCTGTCAATTCAGGATGAAAGCCAGACCCTAGACTCAACAGTGGAAGAATGCTGCCATTAACAGTAATACCTCCCTGGTCAGGCCTTAAGGCGCCGAAAATTAATGAGAGAAGTGTACTCTTCCCCGCACCATTGTGTCCAACTAAACCGAATGACTGTCCTTTTTCAACTGAGAAGGTTATATTTTCTAATGTCGAATGAAGCTTATGACAAATATTTTCTTTTTTCTTAAAAATAGAAATCAAAGCCTCCTTAACACCCACTGATTCATTAGGATAACTTTTGTACACACCATTAAATTGAATTAAGCTACTCATAAATATTCGGCAGCCTTGCGGATGTTTTTACTATACAGCCCATAGGATATAATCGAAGTTATAAAACTAAATATTAGCAAATAAGCCATACTAAGCATTGGAATATATCCATTTAACAACACTTTATGCCATACATCTATTAAATAAACAAAAGGATTAACATGATATATAGCTTGATAACTATCAGGCACAAGATTTATCGGATATACAATCGGTGTTAAAAAAAACAACATAGTCATGGCTATACCTACAAGGTACTCAATATCTCTGAATACAATATTGAATGAACTCAAAATTATTCCTAAAGGAGTTAACAATATTGCCTGAAGTATAATCAAAACTGGCAATTGCCACAACCAGGACAAGTACAGTGACTGTTCAGAGTACAAGAGAACTAAAATTAGGACTGGAATTGCAAATAAAAAATGCACCATTTCATTCATCACCCCAGAAAAGACTAACAAGTATGGCTTAATCTTTGTTGTTCTAATAAGGGATATATTTACCCTGAAGGCTACACTGGTTACTATGAGCGAATTACTAACCCACATCCAAGGAAACAATCCTATCAGAAGGTAAGATGAGTAATTTTCCACTTCTATACGCAAGATTACTTTAAATGCAAAATAATATATCACTGCAAAAGCCAAAGGATTTGCAATGGCCCAAATATATCCAAAGAAGCTATTTTTATATCTAACTTTTAAATCTCTAGATACCAATAGATAAATAAGATCTAAATTAGCTAAAAATTTCATAAATTCTCCAATATACTCCAAACTCCAAAAAGAGATTTTAGAGAGCCGCCATCTATAGAAAGATTCATGTATGCATCCACTTGCTTTTTATAAACTAGATCAGGTGATTTTATTGCTTGATCTATATCAACCCAAGATAATACCTTATCATAAAATAATGTATTATCACCTTTTCCAATATGAACACAAGGGATACCGATAGACAGATAATATACAACTCTCATAGGAGAAACCCACGGCCAATCACCCTCTTGTGGAATATTCACGGCAATTTTTGCCGTCCTGGCATTTTTCTCTCGTTCAATATCATCTTTAACGATATCATATCTTTTGAATTTGTATTTTTTACCAATCTCATTAAAAACTTTAGAACGGTATTCAGTGACAAACCCACTAAAACTAATGTCATATTTTGGCTTACAAGTGTAGCTACCTGTTTTCTTATTGATAACTGCAGGGTAATTAAATCGATAAACTTTTTCAACATAAAAAATCTTCTTAAGATCGTTAAGAAAAGGTAACTCGCCAATAGTTGCAAACCCCACTACATATTCATAAATCATTGATAACGAGTAAAACCTCTGACTAATATTACCAATATAATCAGTATTATTAATATCATATGATCCAAATTTAATCAATCCATCTACTAAGGAAAGATGCTCAGTCATTACAACCAATACTTTCTTATCCCATTTGTTGCAAAATGATTGTATGGTTTTTACATACTCTTCATTAAGGTTCTCTAAAACAAGATTCAAGGCATAAGGATCAAGCAAATATGAAATTTGGTAATTAATAGAGTTGCTATTTAAGTGGCTAACAATACATTCAACTTGGTCAACAACCCCTGAATAGTTGTTATGCACTGGATGTATATTATTAAAAAGACAAATGTTAATTTTCATTTTATGATTTATTTAAAAGCCTTATATAAGGAGTATGCTATTCCATGCAAACGTGGGTAATTAATTAATATAGCAGAGACTCTACTCTTAAGTGGCAGCCTTCTTACTTCTGGAACTGGCGCGACATACTGCTTACAAACTGTTGCTTGTTTAGAAGCTATTTTACTCTGCAGATCAATCATTCCCAAAGTGGCGCTGTGCAAATCATCACTTATGAAAAAAGACTTATCAGAATAATTATATTTCTCATAAATAAAATGCAATATGCTAAAACTCTCCAATACTACAAGCTCTTGGTCTCTATACCAGGGAGTATATAAATACTGCTTAAAAACCTTTCTATGTATTCCATGTCCATAATTTGCAAATACAATAGGATGTGGAGATGTTTCAAACCATGGCTTATCAATATCCTCAATATATGCCTCACCAAGTGGTAAAGGGTTATTGGGTCCACTGAAATTACATTGATCATTGTCAAATACAAGCAATAGACTTTCAAATTTAGTTAGAAATATTTCACCATTAAACTTACTTAAATACAAATTAAGTGCATTCTCTTGTAAAAAAAATACCTTATCAAGATGGGCCAGATAGTAAGCGATACTGTTAATTGTTTTTTTAACTATCTTATCCTGAATTTTTATATATTTATCATAATCTTCAAAGGTTTTTTTTAACTTTAGTATATCCATCTGATTAACAATATCTTTATATATTCCATTAATAACAATGGCCGAATCTCCGTCCACATAAATTTCATAATCTGGAGAATCAAGAATTACAGGGGTTGCTCTACTTCTCATGGCACTAATGATGGCATCACTATGTAAGCTAGCTCCTAGCATTAACAAAAAATCAGCTGAGGACATTAGATTATCAACCTCAACCTGACTTAATCTATGCTCAACCCAAATAATGTTGCCTTTAAGCTCTTCATTATGAAGAGCCTCAATATTGACCTCACTCTTCTTAAAAAAATCATCATCAGGCCTTGGCGATCTAAAAATAAATTTTAAGCTTTTGTTTATTTTTAGATCATGCTTTGCTTTAGATATAAGATCTAAAGCAATTATGATAGATACAATGCCGCCTCTAGAATGGAAATTATTTAATGTATTGCTAGCCGAAGCTTGAAACAAAAAAATTATATCATTCTTATTATTAAAAACAGGAGTGGAGGGAATATTAGATTTTCGAGTTACACCTATATCCAAATGATTCAATAATTTATCTATTTCAGTGCAATTAAAAAAATCTGAAAGTTCATTTAATGTCTTTTTCGAATGAGATACAATTGCCTTACATCTAACCCTTAACAAATCTCCATATGCTTGTCGTATTGTACTTGAAAGACTTCCATCTACTTTTATACCTTCATTAAAAAAAGGCATAAAAAATGGCAAAAAACTTTCACAATGTATCACAAAATCATTATTTCCAGATGTTATAGGCGCCGTATGCAAGAATTCTATATCTCTTGGTAGCTTATCAACATAATTTATTTCTCTTAAAGAAAAAAAATCATAGAACTTTTTTCTTTGACTGTTAGTTAGCGGCCTCAACCACCATAATTCAACATTAAACTTATCATTATAAACACCTCTCTCGTACAACCCTCTATACTGCTCCCATCCTAAATTCCTACGAGGAATTATATAGCGTATTTCTTTATTGCTGGACTGTGAAAATGCCCCATACAAAGGATGAAAAGCATTTAATGGAATAAAATATGACGTATTCCAAGGCATTAGTATATTCATAACTCTCTATGTTTTTTTTAAACAAAAAATTTAAACATTTCCATATTTAGAATTCTTAATCATCGAATAACCTTTAATTAGCTCTCTAATTCCTCTATCTAGAGAAAACTCAGTTTTAAAACCTGTAGACTCAATCTTTTCATTAGAAACGATATAATCTCTTTGATCTGGATCCTTTCCAATCTGTTCGTCAATAAAAATAAATTCTGGAAGTTGTTTCTGTATAGTCTCACAAAGTTCTTTCTTGGAAACATTAGCATCAGATAATCCCACATTGAATATCTCGCCCTTCATAGAGTCATGGTTGTTTAATGCATGTTGAAAAACACGAGAAACATCGCGTACATGTATATAGTTTCTTTTGAAATGACTTTCAAATAACACCACGAAACGATCATTAACCGCTCTATAAGTAAAATCATTTACTAATAAATCGATACGCATACGTGGCGACATTCCAAACACTGTTGCCAAACGAAAACTAATTGCATTTTCATGTTGCATTAATTCCTGCTCAATCCCTACTTTTTCAATAGCATACTGCGAGATAGGCCTCAAAGGCGACTCCTCATTGCAATAATTATCCTTATCACCCGTTCCATAGGCGCTATTTGTAGTAGGCATAAGCACTATTTGGTCTTTAGATAGAAGCTTGAGCATTAATTCAATTGCATCATGATTAATTGTCGTTGCACCAATTGGATCTAAACTACATAATGGGGCGCCAACCAAAGCAGCCAAAGGAATAATTACATCAGCCTCTTTCATTAATTTTGACATTGTATCTTTCTGTCGTATATCACCCTTAACAATAGAAAAATTAGGATGGTAGCAACAATGATTAAGACTTGCCTGCTTAAACATAAAATTATCTAAAACAGTCACCTTATGACCTGCCGCCAATAAATCAGGAACCATCGTTGATCCTAGGTATCCTGCACCGCCTGTTACTAAAATATTGTATTTCATTTACTTCTCCTTATATAAAATTAAAAATGGGTCTAGATAACTTTAGAGGCATAATATCATGATAATATTTCCCCGTTTTGGTCAACATCCATACCCATATAGCGGCTAAATTGATCTGTTTTAAAAAGTGAAAATGTCCATTTTGATTTTTTTTGAATATGAAAATTCCATAGTTTGTCAAGATCTACCTCTATAAAAGTATCGCCATTAATAGCTAGAAATGGCTCAGTTAAACTCTTTGATGCCATTAGCAATCCACCGCCCGTACCCAAAGGCTCAAACTCTTCAGCATATTCTATAGTAGCATCTTTATAATTTGTTCCAAAATGATTAATAATGACATCCTTCAGATATCCTACAGACAAGATAAAATGATTAATGCCCTGATCAATCCAGTAATCCATTTGATATTCTAAAAATGGTCGGTTATTAATTGGGGCCATAGGCTTAGGCAAGTCAGGCACTATATCTTTGAGATACGGTTGACGAGTTTGATTCCCACCACCTGCACTACCGCGCCTAAATTCTACACCTGATTCCTTCATTTTTTCCATTAACCTTGTAACGAGCACATCATTAGGATCTTTTAAGATTTTTAATGTATAGGTAAATTGTCATTTTTTTATTCAATTTTTAGCCCCTTGAGTGTCAACAAATCAGGATCTCCACAATTATTTAAAATTTCTATCTGAACATATTGTGAATCAACAGATTCCAACAAAGGGACTTTATGCCATTCATAAATTGGAGTAGATTTGCAAACATTCTCAAACAATGCAACTTTTTCCCACGTATTTCCATCTTTACTGATATTAATTATCATATTATTTGGCATACGCTGATAGTTGCCATCCTGTGGAAGAAAAGATAGCGAATTTAGCTGTTTAATGTCTCTTAAATCTATAGTAAGTTTTTGCGGATACACTGAGGGGGAACTTGCGTGCCAACCAGGATTCTTAGAATAAAACAACCCTTCAGGACCGTATAAAATATGTCTGCTTGTTGCTTTTACAATAGGAACAGGAGGGGGGCTCTTGACCAAAATTAATGGGTCCACTGGATTGTGAGTAATTTTTGAAAAGTTGATAACAAAAGGCTTTTGTGAAGAAGTAATTGTCTCATGCCCATTGGCATAACTAACCACTATTTTGTTTTCATCAAGCAAATTAACCTCAACACAAGACTGATAATTTAAACCACATGAAATTATTTCAAATTTATTTTTTAGAGAGGTTTCATTGATCAAAGCCCTAACAAACCAAGGAACAGATACTTTATTCTTTGATAAGGATAAAACGGCGTTATCATTATAATCACTAATTAAATCGTCTGTGCCAGCAAGACGATTTGCCAAAGGATGAATAATAAGTAAGAATCGTTGATTTTCCCACCCATTGTTATTTATCCAGATATTAAGCCGAGATCGCATAGTCTGAATTTCCACTCCAGAAGTGAGGACTTCTAATATTGAAAGTCGATGTTGCACAAAACTAACAGGCATCAAGATAACAATTAGTATAAAAGGTAATACACGATGAAAGTGTTGTCTCAAATAACTTTTTGCTATAATGTAAACAACGCCTACAGAAGTAATGGAAAAAAATAAATACCAAGACACTAAATGCCGTGTCCAAATACTTGGCATTTTACTAAATAACCATGGCGATACTGAAGCTAACAGCAATATAACGGCCAAAACAAAATACAACAAACTTTGACCAAAAAATACTTGAAGCCTATTTTTTTTATCCTTACTGTTTATCCAAGTTGGAACTACTGAGAAAAGCAATAAGAAACACAATGAAAAACCTAAAAATAAAGAATAATTTGTAACCGGCATAATAGAAAAATAATCGATTAATTCCATTATGCGACTAACTAATGTTTCAAAATTAAGTTCAACAGCAAATTCATAACTACCATCACCGAGAGATTTGGTAATATTTATGGTAGCCTGCAATAATTTTACGATTACATAATAAACAATCGAACAAAATAAATAGAAACTAATAGATATAAACAATATTCTTAATCTATCTTTTAGATGGGTATTAATATCAAACCCAAAATCAACTAATATCAATGGAATAACAACAAATGCATATATTGGATAACTCAAGCATGCCAAAATAAATAATACGAGAGGAAGGAGGAGGCGTAAAGTCTTGACACTATCTTTTTTCAGATTGTTTCTTAGCAAGATATATGAAATGCTAGAAAAAATAATAGAAAGAAGCACCATTAGTGCTGGCATACTTTGCAAATACATAAAAGAATATCCAGGTGCCATAACAAAAACTGAGGCAGTCACTACACCAGCAGCAAACCCTACCATATTTGAAAGGGAAAATCCTAAAAAAATTACAGTACTAAGCACTATAAAAAGTGCAACTGGACGAAAATATTTAAAATCAGATATAGATTCTACGAATGTATGTTCAATACATTCCGGTACCCACACCAAAGGCCTCCCAGTCAGTGTATAAAAATCAAAAACACCCTCACTACATGCCCTAAAGCGTTCTGTATATAACTGAAAATTCACGGGATACCTAAACGCTCTCCACTGATCCTGCGTTACATAATCAAACTGAAGGGTAGGGAGATAGGCAAAAATAACTAGAACAAGAGATGCGATAATAATAAACTTAGAAACACGATTCTGAGCATGCCATTCGTATAGAATATCTTTCAACAATCCCATGTGTCTTTTATTTACTTCCAAAACCATAACTCTCGAATAAACTGAAAATAATAAGCCGCACCCCATCTTAAAATCTGAAGCTTTCTTTCACCTCCAATTCTAGGAGGCTCATCGCCAGGAATTTCGGTGATTTTTAATTTTGCTTTTGAAGCGCGCACTGATAACAGAGGCTCCCAACTTATTTTTGTACTAAATAGTTTCTCAGGTAGCACATGTGCGTCTTCACGATCAAGCCCTAACTCATAGGCCATTTGTTTTTTATACGCGCGATAAATCACCATAACATCAGTATAATTACCGCCATGCAAAAAATTAACAGTTCGAGTAAACAGCCAATTACCAAAACTAGTAATTACATCATCATCTTCACTCTTTGCATTGCCTAAGTAGCGTGATACGATAACCATATCGTAACCTTCTTTCATTTTAGCAATTAAATCTGGAATTAACTCAGGAACTGAATTGCCATCTGGGCTAAATGTAATAACTACATCACCAGTTATTTGCGGCCAAACTTCAGTGTAAGCATGGCGAAAGCCTTTCTGTTTTTGCACATAAACTTCAAACCCATTATTAGTAGCCCATTCAATAGTTCCATCAGTAGAGCCGCCATCTACCACGATAATCTGATCAATCCACGTCTTGTCTATTTGTGGCATAATAACTTTCATGCCATCAATTTCATTTAGAGTCATTATTAAAAGTGTTGTTTTCATTATTCCTTTGTCCTTTTTTTATAAATTATTGCAACAAATTTAATTAATGCTAAAAAAACAATTGCAGCAGAAGCGATTGAAATATTTTTTATAGACTCTTTAGTGGTGGCGTCTTGTGTAGAATATTCATGCAAAGATCCGCCAATATAGGCTACTGCAATAGCAGGTAGAAGCAAAAACACAAAAGTAGTCCACAGAAATTTATACCTAGACAAAGAGGTAAGCCCCAGTAAATAGTTTAATGGCCCAGTTGGGATAATTGGATTTACGCGTAAAAAGGCAACAAATTTCCAATCATTTTTTTTAAATCCTGTCTGCAATTCTTTAACCCATTTTCTTTCAAAATTATCTGTTAATCTCTGCCCTATTGACAAGCGTACAATGCTAAACGATATAAACCCTCCAAGAGTCGCGCCTAGTGCAGAATAAATACCACCTAAAATCCCGCCCCAAAAAAAACCACCTGCAAGGTTTAAAGGCAATGTTGGCAAGAGCATAACACTGGATACTATATAAGCAAATATAAAAATAAAAAATGCGAAGATTGGATAAAGCTCTATATAGCGCTCAACTACAGCCAGTATAAATCTTCCGTTTTCATAATAACTCCACGCCAAGAAAATGAAAAAGATTAACGAAATAAGCAATGTTAATTTTCTCAATATACTGTACTTAGACATTTCAGTTAAATATTGCATATTATGTAAAATCTATAAACTGTCTTTTTTTAAAAAATCAATCAAAATATTTACACATTCCCATAACGAGTATTCTTAATCATAGAGTAGCCTTTAATTAGCTCTCCAATTCCTCTATCTAAAGAAAATTCAGTTTTAAACCCTGTAGACTCAATCTTTTCATTAGAAACGATATAATCTCTTTGATCTGGATCCTTTCCAATCTGTTCGTCAATAAAAATAAATTCTGGAAGTTGTTTCTGTATAGTCTCACAAAGTTCTTTCTTGGAAACATTAGCATCAGATAATCCCACATTGAATATCTCGCCCTTCATAGAGTCATGGTTGTTTAATGCATGTTGAAAAACACGAGAAACATCGCGTACATGTATATAGTTTCTTTTGAAATGACTTTCAAATAACACCACGAAACGATCATTAACCGCTCTATAAGTAAAATCATTTACTAATAAATCGATACGCATACGTGGCGACATTCCAAACACTGTTGCCAAACGAAAACTAATTGCATTTTCATGTTGCATTAATTCCTGCTCAATCCCTACTTTTTCAATAGCATACTGCGAGATAGGCCTCAAAGGCGACTCCTCATTGCAATAATTATCCTTATCACCCGTTCCATAGGCGCTATTTGTAGTAGGCATAAGCACTATTTGGTCTTTAGATAGAAGCTTGAGCATTAATTCAATTGCATCATGATTAATTGTCGTTGCACCAATTGGATCTAAACTACATAATGGGGCGCCAACCAAAGCAGCCAAAGGAATAATTACATCAGCCTCTTTCATTAATTTTGACATTGTATCTTTCTGTCGTATATCACCCTTAACAATAGAAAAATTAGGATGGTAGCAACAATGATTAAGACTTGCCTGCTTAAACATAAAATTATCTAAAACAGTCACCTTATGACCTGCCGCCAATAAATCAGGAACCATCGTTGATCCTAGGTATCCTGCACCGCCTGTTACTAAAATATTGTATTTCATTTACTTCTCCTTATATAAAATTAAAAATTAAAAATTTCTTTCTCTACGCATTCGCAAATCGTATGTGCCAAAAGTATATGAAACTCTTGAATGGTGCTAGTTCTTTCGCCTGTAGCTTTTATGCAATAATCTGCTTTTTCTTGCGCCAAGCCACCATCAAATCCGCTTAAGATTACTGTGGGTATTTTCATTTTTTTACACTGATCTAGTGCTTCAATGATATTTTGTGAATTTCCAGAAGTGGTAATACCTAGAAAAATGTCGCTCCTACTCATCTTTCCAGCAATTTGCCTAGAAAATATTTTTTCATACCCATAGTCATTTCCAATTGCTGTTAGTATTGAGCTATCGACAGTTAGCGATTCAGCTGGTAATGGACCTCTATCCTTGGCCAATTTACTTACAAATTCAGCAGCTAAATGTTGTGCATCTGCCGCAGAACCTCCATTTCCAGCAATATATATTCTGCCATTGTTTAAATAGCATTTAATGATTGCAGTTACTGCATTGTTAAAAATATCTAATTGCAACTCATCCTCTAGAAATGCTAATTTAGCAGATGCAGATTGCCTTATATTGACTTCTAAAGTATCTAAATAGGTCATATTTATTCCGAATTTGGTTTTAAAGCATGTGGGACTTTCCACTGAGTAACTATCTTTTCTGCTTGGTGGTAATCTGATGGAATGCCAATATCAATAAACCTCCCTTTAAATTCTTTTCCAAATAATCTCCCATCCTTAGAAATATAATCAGACAACAAATCGCTCTCTAAAGGTACACTATGTCCAGTTTTATAATCTAAAGAGTATAGTGCCTTTGGATCGATTAAATAAACTCCACCATTTGCCAAGCCTGAATCCTGGCTTTTATTAGGTTTTAATGATAATATTTCCCCATTTTGGTCAACATCCATACCCATATAACGGCTAAATTGATCTGTTTTAAAAAGTGAAAACGTCCATTTTGATTTTTTTTGAATATGAAAATTCCATAGTTCGTCAAGATTTACCTCTATAAAAGTATCGCCATTAATAGCTAAAAATGGCTCAGTTAAACTCTTTGATGCCATTAACAATCCACCGCCCGTGCCCAAGGGCTCAAACTCTTCAGCGTATTCTATAGTGGCATCTTTATAATTTGTTCCAAAATGATTAATAATGACATCCTTCAGATAGCCTACAGACAGGATAAAATGATTAACACCCTGAGCAATCCAGTAATCCATTTGATACTCTAAGAATGGACGATTATTAATTGGAGCCATGGGCTTAGGTAAGTCAGGCACAGCCTTCCTCAACCTAGTCCCTAGTCCGCCTGCAAGAATAATTGCTGTGGTAACAGACATTTTTAATTACTTAACTGAATTAAGTATGCGACATATATCGTCAATTTCTTCATCCTTTAAATCAGGGAAATTACCAATATAAAATCCATAGAAATGTATATGCTCAGTTTCAGGGAAATTATTATGATGATTATCAGGCACTATATCTTTAAGATACGGTTGACGAGTTTGATTCCCACCACCTGCACTACCGCGCCTAAATTCTACACCTGATTCCTTCATTTTTTCCATTAACCTTGTAACGAGCACATCATTAGGATCTTTTAAGATAAGATTGAATGCATAATTACTAGATCCTTCTAATTTAAAATCTGTACGATAAATTTCAGAATTAAGCTGATTCAAAAACCTATGCAGATTTACTGTACGACGCTTAATATTTTCATCTAAGCGCTTAAGTTGACTCAACCCCATAATTCCTCCAATTTCTGTATTTCTTACGTTATACGCAGGAAATGAGAAAATAAACTCTGGGTGTAAATCTGGATTATTTTTATAATAGGCTTCTTTTAATGACTCATCGTTTGCCTCTCGAACCATTCCATGAGACCTTAACATACGCGCTTGTTGATATATTTCATTGTCATTAGTGCAAATCATTCCTCCTTCAATTGTGCTCATATGATGAGCATAAAAAAATGAAAAATTTGAAATTAAACCAAATCCACCTACTTTCTGGCCATTGTGTGTAGCACCATGTGATTCACATACATCTTCAATTAAAGGAATACCCCTAGCATCAAGTTCATCAATCAACTTGTCTGTCAATCCATCGAAACCCTGTGCATGAGTCAAGAAAACAGCTCGGGTTTTACTAGTAATATTAGACAATATCTGATCAGTTTTCATTGCTAATGATTGAGGGTCGATGTCAACAAAAACCGGGGTAAACCCATTTTGTAAAACAGATGAAATATCTGATATCCATGTTAATGTTGGAACAATTACCTCTCCACCTTCTGGGTATCGAATTTTAAGTATTGCCATGGTTAATAAATTAGCTGAAGCACCCGAATTAACAAAAACACTGTATTTAACTCCTAGCCATTCAGACCATTGTTTTTCAAATTCACGCACATTAGCACCATTAGTTAAAATGGGATCGTCTTGCTTTAAATATTCAATAATTGCATCTAGATCACTACGTAAAATATTATTTCTCATTAATGGATATTGCATCATTACTCCTTAATTTTATTCATAACAGTTTGCACAAAAGGTTGTATCTTTTTTAAAGAAGATTGGACACCTATACCTACTTTTTCATGGAGCTCATCACGAGATCCAAGCTCAAAACTGTAACCAGGATCAACACCAATACTTAAAGTTTTTAAATCTAACTTGCTTTCAGAAATAAATTCAAATAACATTGAGTCTAACCCTCCACGACCTCTAAACCCTTCTTCTAAAGTCACTATTGCCGAATATTGGCTTAATATTTTTTTCAAATTTTTCTTTGAAAAGTTAGTGATATTAAATATATCAATAACCCCTAACTTAATCCCATTACTACTCATTTCTTTTTCAATCTTAAAGGCTGTATGCACCATAAAGCCAGTCGCTATTAAACATACGCTATTACTCTTATTATGAACGTGAAAGCCATCAGAAATCACTGGTGGCTTTAATAAATAGACAGCAGGCTGAACCTGTGCATCAAGACGTAAATATCTTAAACCATTGGCTGCAACACAACTATTAAACAAGAAAGATGTAGTTATATGATCGGCTGGGGAAAGTACCTGGAAATTAGGCAAAGCCCTCATAATCGTAATATCTTCATAACACTGATGTGTAGGACCAGAGACAACATAACTATAACCGGCACCCACACCAATTAAATTCACATTCATAGGTCGAACTTCTGATAAGAGGGCTAGACTAACTCTAATTTGCTCAAAGCAACGCATTGTAATAAATGGTGCAATCGCATAAGCAAAAACCTTATACCCCTCAATAGCTAGACCTGCTGATATGTTGATCAAATTTTGCTCTGCAATGCCAACATTAATAAATCGATCAGGGAAGTCCTCTCGAATTTTATCAAGTACAGGAGATCCAAAATCAGCACTTACAAAGAAAATCAAAGAGTCTACTGACATTTCATTCCAAATTTTTTCTAGAAATACATCACGCATTGGAAGTGGCTTTATATTCATTTTTTCTCCAACAGGTTGTCAATTAAATTTTCTAGCAATTCGTCAATTAATTCTGGTTTAGGATTCATAATGTGAGAAAGAGAAGCATTCTCCAACCCTGGGACGCCATGACCTTTTAATGTTTTAGCGATTATGGCTTTAGGTTTTTTATTGGCTGTATTTTTTTGCTCTAGTATTTCTTTCTGAACTGCTACAATATCATGTCCATCTACTTCAACACAACTCCAACCAAACGAGGTTAGGCGATCTACCAAACCTGAATGTGAAATAATGTTATCTGTATGATCAAGCATGCTAATATTATTGTTATCAACAATTAAATTCAAATTATCAAGTTTATGATGTGATGCAAACATTATCGCCTCCCAATTCGCACCTTCATGAAGCTCACCATCACCCGTAACAACAAACACATCACTATCACTCTTTTTAGTTTTTAATGCGAGCGCAATACCTGTAGCAACACCCAGTCCATGACCTAGTGATCCATTTACTGTTTCGTACCCTGGAATAACAGGATCAGGAATTCCTCCTAAAAAACCGCCTGTCTTACATACATTATTAAGCTCTTCTAGCGGGAAAAAACCAAGATCTGCAAGGATTGGGTACATACAAATTGAGCCATGCCCCTTGCTAATTATGCACCTATCTCTATTCTCATCTAAAGGGTCTAATGCATTAAATTTCAATCCACCGCCATAATAAAGAGCAACAAAAATTTCAATTACTGATAAGGATGATGCTAATCTCGTTTCTGGAGCACGACGATGTATTGCTAATGTCTCTTTCCAGACCCATAGAGCTTTCCTTCTTAAGTAATTAAGCTCTTTTGCTGTTATTTCTTGCATATTAATATATCCATAAAATAATTATTAATTATTAATGTTGTTAAGATTGTTTAAATACCATTGATACGTTATCCTTAACCCTTGTGAAAATTCAACATCAGGCTGCCATCCTAATGATGTAATTCTGCTATTATCGAGCAATTTTCTAGGAGCTCCATCCGGCTTTGAACTATCCCAAATAATTTCTCCTGTATATCCAATCAATTTTGCAATCTTTATCGCCAGTTCCTTTATAGATATATCATGCCCAACACCTATATTAATAGGTAAATCTGTGTCAACAAGTTTGGAATTTAATAGTCTTATACATGCTTTTACTATGTCATCAGAAAATACAAACTCTCTTTTTGGCGATCCAGTACCCCACAGAACTACTTTATCTACACTGGTGTTTTTTGCCTCATGAAAACGTCTAATCAATGCCGATAAAACGTGTGATGAGTCTAAATCAAAATTATCATTTGGTCCATAAGCGCTATTTGGAATAACTGGAATAAAAGAAACTAAATCATTCTGCCTATTTATGGCTTTACACATCTGTACTCCTGCATATTTCGCACTAGCGTATGCAATACTTGTAGGCTCTGGATGGCCAGTGAATAACTGACTTTCACTCATCGGCTGTTTTGTATCGCGCGGGTACATACATGAAGATCCAAAAAATATTATTTTCTTCACGCCATATTCTTGTGCAGCATTAAATACGTTTTGTTGTATAGCAAGATTTTCCCGAATAAAGTCTGCTGGAAAATCCCTATTCTGAACAATGCCTCCGACCCTACCTGCTGCCAATATTACTACCTCAGGTTGATTATTCTTGAAAAATGTATTCACATCGTTCACAGAAGTAAGCTCAAGCTCAAATCTAGTTTTCCATAAAATATTTGTATACTTATTTGCATTGAAGTATCGCACAAAGGAGGAGCCTATAAGGCCCTGATGTCCTGCAACATATATTTTGGTATCTTTTTGTAATTTAAAACTCACAACTACAATCCATTTGGCTGATATAAAACCACTTTAGACCCTGTATTTTCAAATTTAAAAGGAACATGCACTAGATTTTTTAGTTTCGCTTTTACTGCCTTCTGATCTTTAGGCTTCACGAAAAATATCACAAACCCCCCTCCACCAGCACCTAAAACCTTGCCGCCTAAAGCGCCAGCACTTCTGGCCGCCTGATATGTTTCATTAATAAATAAGTTAGAAACCTTATCTGACAAGCTTTTCTTGATTTCCCATGACTCATGTAAAAGTTTGCCAAATTCATCTAAAGAGGTATTAGAATTTCCTAAAATTGAAATACCTTCATCAACCATGCTATATAAGTCATACATTTGTGATGTGCAGTTTTTCATATTAGAAACATGACTCTTAGAAATGTCAGATGAAAATCTAGAAATGCCTGTGTAAAATAACATTAGATGGTCATTTAATTCATTTTTTCTATCTTGGTTTAAAATCATTGGATTAACTGAAAATGACTCATCCTGGTTAAAAATTATCTCATTCATACCCCCATATGCTGCGGAGATTTGATCCTGTGAACCAACACATTCATTAATTAGATCTTGTTCAATATGTATAGCGGAATTCGCCAAATCTCGCTTCGAACTTTGAACGCCTTTCAAAGCATTTAGTGCATTGACTAGTCCTACTGTAAAAGATGAGCTTGAACCAAGACCAGACCTTGCAGGAAGATCTCCATCATGATGAATTTCTAAGCCTTTAGTTATCTTGAAATAATTTAACGTTTCTCTTACAGATGGATGTTTAATTTGATTAATTGTTTTAATACTCTCTATAGCTGAATAAACAACCCTAAATTTATGATCAAAAAATTGAGGGAGACATCTAACACTGATATAACAGTACTTGTCAAACGTAGTCGCTAGAACCCTTCCTCCATTTTCTTCAAACCATGCCGGATGATCTGTACCCCCACCAAAAAAAGAAATTCTATACGGAGTTTTAGTGATTATCATTCCGAATCTTCCAGTATTCTTCTCTTTAAACTTATAGATGCCATATCTTCAACATTCTTTCTTTGCTGGAGTCCGAACCTCTTTTCAACCAAGTCTAAATATTTTGGATTTTCAAAATATTCTTGCCAGGCTTCATCTCGAAACTTTAAAACTTCCTTTGAAGATAAATATTTTGTTGGAAGTGGCTGGCTATCGTACGAAAGAAATCCGTAGCCTTCATAAGAGTCTGGTAATTTCCAATTATTTTCTAGAGCCTCATGATACATAGGACTACCTGGTAGAGCCATACAAGGATACATATTTGCCATTTCAGTATTAAGCTCTATAGCTAAATCAAGTGTTTGTTTCATTGTTTCCATATCATCCTCAGGAAATCCAAAAATATAATTACTTATGATATTTATATCTGCATCCTGAATGGTTTTACAAACCTCTCTTATATTCACCTCTTTAAAAGAGCCTTTAGACACTTCTTGACGAACTTTTTGATTACCCGCCTCAATCCCTAAAGCTAGCCAATTAACCCCTGCTTTTTTAAATAAATCGAGCGCATCTTTCCGCACTGTATCTACTCTTGAATAGGCCCACATATTGAAATCAAAACCCTCTTCTATTATTCTTTCCAGGATGGGCTTGTAATATTTACGATTTAAGAAAAACATTTCATCACTTATTCTGAGTGTTTTTACACCCATTTCTGACAACTTTCTCATCTCTGAAATAACCCAATCAGCACTCCAAAATCGCATCCCTCTAGAATGTGAGGAATTAATATGATCAGCATTATCTTCTCTATTAATAATATTTATCATACAAAAATTACAACCAAAATTACAACCTAAAGAAGTATATATCGCCGCAAAAGGGGTTCGTTGATCATAGTCAAATTCTGCATGCCAAAAATGTGCACGATAAAGGTCTAATGGCTGCTCGTTAAACGGTAATAAATCCCATGCATAACCAGGCAAATCTTCATCCATTTTCTCTTGCGGCACAACCACTTCTGGAGGATTTAACACTAGTTTTATACCGTTAATTAAATCTTGCTTTTTGTACCCAATTCCCTTGATCGATGAAAGATCGTCACCAAGGTCACTTTTAAGTAGGTTATGCAATGCATAAACACCTTCGTTAAGTAACACCAAATCAACATAGTCTTTAGATAAGACTTCTAAAGGCAATGCACTAGTATGAGATCCAACAAAACATATTGGCACTTCTAAGTTAGATTTTTTTAATGATTTGGCCAATTCAAAGGCACCAATCATACTCGTAGTGCCCGAATTGGGGTTTTGTCCATACACGACAAAAACTACTAATAGTGCACTTGACTTGTTGACTCTGTCTGTGGCTTCTTTTAAAGATAATCTTTCGGCATCACAGTCTAAAATTTCAACACTAAAACCTTTTGAACGACATGACTCTGCAAGCAATAGCGACCATGTTGGCGGTTCAATTGCAGAAAACACCTTAGATAAATCTTGATAGGCTTGGGACGAAGAGTATGGATTAATAAATAATACATCCATATACTTAGAACTCCTTAAATAAATTTTGAATTAAAAAAAACAATAATAGAGTCATAATCAACTATACCTGTTTTAGGTGCAGAGCATTATTCAGCCATAATTTAATGACTAATATTACGTCTTAAAGCGCTCTGCATAAATGTTTTAAACAAAATTTCAA
>Ga0209142_1000727_pt1 | contig 20850 bp, 18 predicted proteins | sample SaaInlV_120m_DNA_FD_184678 | JGI IMG/M metagenome (GOLD analysis project Ga0209142, IMG submission 184678) | Marine microbial communities from expanding oxygen minimum zones in the Saanich Inlet - Saanich Inlet SI074_LV_200m_DNA (SPAdes) (version 2) | ecosystem: Environmental > Aquatic > Marine... | reverse complement strand
AAAAACCAATGGATGTGTATCAAGAGAGTATAAAATTGAACCAGAATAAGAAGAAGGCTTCTTAGGATGTTCTATATAAGAAATTTTAAAAAGTTGTCAGAGGTTTTGGGGTGATAAAAAATGAGTTCATCAAAGTTTAAAGAAATAAATAAAAAAATGTTTAATTTACACATTAAAATAATGAGTGTTGATTGAAATCAATTGAAGGCCATATACTTATAATTTAGATACACCTTTTTATTTTCTTAGTTAAAAAACAATGAAATCAATTTTTGTTACAAAACATAGTAAAGATGGATATGCGTTATATCCAGATGAAAATGAAAATGGCGTTAGATTATCTGAGTTAGATCACCTTGAATTATTTGAGTGCTTGACTAAAATTTATCCTGAGGTGATTCATAAAGTCAGTAAGAGTCTTCAAAATAAATTTGAAATTAGCCCTGTTGTTATAGATGCGATTACAAAGCATACTATCATTCCATTACTAAATGTTTTCTTTGATATAACCACACGTATTGGCATAGCTGTAAATGTTGAAAAAGATGTGCTAAATATTATAAAGATGGTTAATATAGAGCCACCATCTTCTATAGATGAATTTTCTTTTAAGGCGAAAAATGATGAGTTTTTTAATCAATTTTTAATTTATTACACAGGGTCAATATGGAATCTTGAAGAGACTTCTCAAGATTTATTTCATTATAAAGTTGAATCATCTCATCAACATTCATTTGTTAATCACATGTCTAGATTCTATCCAAGAACTGTATTTAATGCTTCTTTGCATAGAGTTAAGTTAATGGGTTTTAATGCAATAGGAAGGTTTTTTAATCCAATGAAATACGTTGGAGGCTTATCATACTTGTTTGGTCCTTTTGTGAATAGAGGTATGTTTGTACGTAATTTTAAAAAAATGAGTATTAATTTTAAAATTAATAATTCTAATAGGGATGAGTCTATTAGAAGAGAAATTTTTACTGATGAAATAGTAGATGCTTTAGATTTAGAAAGAATTTTTAATAAAATAAATTTAACTAGTAAAGAGAGGGCTAGTTATAAAAGAAAGCTTGTTGAATTTTTAAGGTTTTTTTATCCACTGCGCTCATTAGAAATGTTACCTAAAATTGTAGATTTTTTAAATCCTCAGATTGAGAAATATAACAATGGTGTTCTTGTCAATGTCGGCGGGCTAAATACTGACAATTGCTATCTTTCTGCTTTATTAAAAGATCGCGGATTTGTATTAGTAAGGTTGCAACATGGTGGATATACAGGATATTATGAATTTGGTCATTGTAAAGACTATATGTGGACGAAAGAGTTCAACATGTGTGATTATTATCTAACATGGGGGTGGTCTACCCCAAGCAACAAAGCAGATAAGCAAAAAATTAAATTCATACCTTTCGCAAGCCCATGGATTAGTGAACGTAAGAAATATTGGAGTAATTGGGTATTTGGCAAGAATAAATCTTATGAATTTGATGTATTGATTGCGCCGACTAGATTGGCAAAATTTCATTCTCCTAATTGGCAAAATACAGTTGATGAAGTTAATGTTAAGTCTAAATCATTAATTTATATAGTTCAAGAGATGAAAAAGGCTGGTGTGACAATGTTATACAAAATCCCGAGTATATCTAGTGCAAATTCTTATTCAAAATCTATGAATAAAATGATAGAGTTAGGTGGAGAACAATTTACAATATTAGAAAATATTGATAAAGGTTTAGAAATTGATTTAGTTAGTAGAGTGTCTATTATATTATGGGATGTTGTGGGATTTGGATTCTTAGAGTGTATAGCGTGTGGATTACCAACAATGGTCTTTTTGGAAAGTTATTTATCTATAGAGAATAACATGAAAGAGTTGTTGCGTGATATGGAGAAAGTCGGTATTATCCACACTAGCGTCGCCTCGTTAGTAGATGAAATGTGTATTTATAAACAAAACCCTCAAGATTGGATGTCTAATCTTGATAGAATAAAAATCATCAATAAAGTTACATCCGTATATTGTAATACTGATAATAACTGGGATAAAAGTTTAATGGAATTTTTGCATAAACTTGAAGTGTAACGAACTGATAAGTTTTAGATGCAAAAAATATTTTTTTAACTAATTAGAATTATTAAATGCAACAAGTGCTAATTACTGGAGCCGATGGATTTATCGGCTCACATTTAACAGAAATGCTGGTGTCTAAAGGGTATTCTGTAAAAGCTTTATCGCAGTACAATTCCTTTAACAATTGGGGCTGGCTAGAAAACGTAAACTGTAAGGATAAAATTGAAGTTTTAACTGGTGATATCAGAGACCCTCACTACTGTAAACATATCATAAAAGATGTAGACATTGTTTTTCACCTGGCGGCATTAATCGCTATACCGTATTCTTACGTTGCACCAGACAGCTATGTTGATACAAATATCAAAGGTACGTTAAACATTTGTCAAGCAGCTAAAGAGAATGGAAATATCAGAGTGATTCATACCTCAACTAGCGAAGTGTACGGTACGGCGCAATATGTGCCGATTGATGAAAAACATCCACTACAGCCACAATCTACATACAGTGCAACTAAGATAGCGGCGGATGCAATGGCAATGAGTTTCTACAATGCTTTTGAGTTGCCAGTAACTATAGCTAGACCATTCAACACTTACGGCCCAAGACAATCGGCAAGAGCAGTAATCCCCACAATTATTACCCAAATTGCCAACGGTGCAAAAGAGATTAAATTGGGCGATTTAAGTCCAACTAGAGACTTTAATTTTGTAGAAGATACTTGTAGAGGATTTATAGCTCTAGCAGAAGAGGATAAAACTATCGGAGAGATTGTAAATATAGGTTCAAATTTTGAAATCAGTATTGCAGAAACTCTTAATATAATAAAAGAGCTAATGCAAAGTGATGTGGAATTTGTCACAGACAAACAACGCATCCGTCCAGAAAAATCAGAAGTATTCCGACTTGTGTGTGATAACACAAAAATAGAAAAACTAACAGGATTCAAGTCGCAGACAAATATAAGAGAAGGTTTACAAAAAACCATTGAGTGGATAACAGAACCAAACCATCTGAAAGCCTACAAATCAGAAATCTATAATGTATAAAGATCAGTGTGGAAGATTTGTAAAGTTTGTTCAAGAACTATACAATACAACTGAACCACTCCCTCTACATGCCCCACAATTTAGAGGTAATGAAAAAAAATATCTGTTAGAAGCTATTAATTCAACCTTTGTCTCCAGCGTAGGTGAATTTGTAGATCAGTTCGAGCAAAAAATAGCAGAATACACAGGTGCGGAGTATGCTATCGCAACCGTTAACGGTACTGCAGCACTACATATAGCGCTCAAATTGGCTAGTGTAGAGCCCAACAGTGAGGTGATCACTCAGTCTCTCGCCTTTGTAGCAACCTGCAATGCTATTCGCTACTGTAGGGCAAAACCACTTTTTGTCGATGTAGATAAAAATACATTAGGGCTATCTGTAGATAGTTTGGCCGAATTTTTGCAAAAAAATACAGAGATAAGAGATGATGGGTTTTGCTGGAATAGAGCTACAAATAGAAAAATATCTGCCTGCCTGCCTATACATACTTTTGGTTTTCCAGTAGAGTTAGATAAAATAAAAGAGCTATGTGATTGTTACAATATTACACTAGTGGAGGATGCAGCAGAATCATTAGGAAGTTTTTACCGTAAAAAACATACAGGAACAGTTGGTAAATTAGCAGTACTGAGCTTCAACGGCAATAAAATAATAACCACAGGTGGTGGTGGCATGATCTTAACCAATGATGAGCAACTCGCTAAACGGGCAAAGCACCTCACAACCACTGCAAAAATACCTCATCAATGGGAATTCGACCACGATGAAATCGGCTACAACTACCGCCTACCAAACTTAAATGCAGCACTAGGTGTGGCACAGATGGAGTTGTTACCAGAATATCTAAAAAGTAAAAGAGAGCTTGCCCATCAGTACCAAGAGTGGGGAGAAGAGTACGGTGTAGAGTTTGTACGAGAATCAGCCAACACAAAAGCAAACTACTGGCTCAATGTCGCAATTACGCAAGGCATAAAACAGAGAGATGAATTCCTAAAAGAGACTAACAACAGTAATATAATGACTCGTCCAGCATGGAGACCAATGCATAAATTAGCAATCAACCAAGATTGCCAATTTACTAATATGAGAAATACAGAGTGGCTAGCTGATAGAATTATAAATGTACCGAGTAGTCCTACAACTAAGATAAAATAAAAATTTAGAAAATTTTCATAATAAGAGATTTAACTGAGAAAAAGATCAGTAAAAAGTATTTTTAATAACTTAAAATGTTATTTTTTTCGGCAAAATAATACTTTCTAGTGGTGGTTTTTAATGTTTTTGGATTATAGAATAAGTAAAGTATAGTGCCCCAACAAATTAAGACAACAATTTAAGATTTCTTATTTCGAACGAGTTAACCACGCCAAACAAACAATTAAGAATCACATCACCAAGGTATTTGAACAAATACCGATCTACGGCGAGAAGAAGGTGCACCAACAACTGCTTGAGGATGGTGTCAAGGTAAGTTTAAACACGGTAGCACGCTACCGTAAAGAGCTCGGCTTACAAGCTGTATTGGCCGTTAAATAAGTTAACACCATCATACCAATCAAAGAGCATAAGAAATACACATACAAGCTTAAAGGGCTTAATATTAGCCATGCTAATCACGTATGGAGTACAGATATCACCTACATCAAGATTGCTGGTGGCATGGTGTACATGGCTGCTATTATTGATTGGCACAGCAAAGCTGTGCTGTCGTATAAGATATCAAACACTATGGATTCTCAGTTGGTAATGAGTGTACTCAATGATGCTTTAGAAAAATACCCACATCCAGAAATATTTAATACTGATCAAGGTAGTCAATACACCAGTGAGATACACACTCAGAGACTTAAAAACCTAGGCATTACTATCTCTATGGATGGTAAGGGACGAGCAACAGGTAACATTTGCATTGAGTGCTTCTGGAGAAGCGCCAAATGCGAAAGAATCTATTTAAACGAATATCAATCCATTAATGAGCTAACCGCTGATGTAGATGACTATATAGAGTTTTACAACTACAAAAGATTCCATGAAACACTAGACTACAAAAAACCAATGGATGTGTACCAAGAAAGTATAAAATTGAACCAAGAAAAGAAGAGGATCGCCTAGATGTTCTATATAAGAAATTTTAAAAAGTTGTCAGAGGTTTTTGGGTGATAAACTTAATAATAACTGCGCCATACTAAAAGTAGCACTAGAGCACACCATAGCAAGTGGGCTTGTGAGAGTAAATCTCATATTAATGGGATAGTGTCATCTTTTGGCCACGCTAAAATAAAGTTGGTAAAGTTTAAAGGTATGGATAAAAAGATGTTTAATTTATATATAAATGAATGTAAATTTAGGTTTAATAAAAGAGGTATAGATATGTTTAAAATTCTTCATAGATGACCATCCAAATCTATCTTAATCCTGATATTTTTAAGTTTATTTAATAGTGATAATTGTCTTTGTAAAAAATAAATTAGTTAGTGTGGACAATATTATTCCTATACTCCTTGAAGCTAATGCAAAACATGGTAAAAGATCATTAATTGTTACTTTGGATCAGCTAGCTTACGAGGGAATAAAATCCAATGTTGTTCTTAATGATGCAGTTAACAAAGTAGGGTCAATATTGTATCTTGGTAATGGGATTAGAAATAAAATATTGAGACGTTTTATTATGCTGTTTCAATTTATTTTTCTTATATATCATTTCTTTAAATCTTCAAAAATTATTCATTTTGGCTTGCTTGATGTTTTTCCATTAAGAGTATTAGGTGTATTATTTAGTAAAAATATTTATTTATGCGAGGTAGACTCTTATAAGCACATGAAGGAAAAAACTATTAATGACATATTGGAGCATGTATTTAATAGAAAATCTATTTATGCTAATCCTGTTGGAAAGTCGATAATATACTTTAACAAAGCATTTCCTATTATTAATAATTTTAATTTAAGGGACAAGAGTTTATATAAATTTAAAACAACAAGAGGTAGAAGGTGGTGGATTGATCACTCGTACGATCGTGCAGATTATTATATGGATAGGTATCATCCAAGAGTAAATTTAGCAAAAGGGTATATCGTGTATATTCTTTCATTCTTGGGGAATGAAGCGTTATTGTATAATAAAGAGGCGTCTTTAAATTTATTTAAAAAAACTATATTTTTACTAAGTAAAAACTACCCGGAATTACAAATCCTTATAAAGCCTCACCCAGTTACGGATATTGAATTAGTGAGTGATATAATAAGTGACCAAGAGGTTAATGCGACTATAACCTATTTGCATGCTTCAGTTTTATCAAGGTATGCTATACTTTTTATCTCCAATATATATAGTACAGTTCTTGCAGATGCAAAATCCCTCCTTGTTCCTACAGTTGAATATACGCATTATAATAATAAAGTATTAAATGAAACCAATGGCCGGTCATTTGGTTATTTAAATGTAGATTACTTTATTAATAATGATGAAATAGATTTGACAGGCGTAATATCTACAATAATGCTAAATAGTTCTACTAATGATCGCCATAATAAATTTATAAATTATACGAATGAAACTTATAAATTTAATAATAGCGATGAGTTTGGATTGGTTGATGATTTGTGTAAGTAGTGGTATAAAGGTTGTTTAAAAATTAAAATGCGAATAGAAGAAGATAAAACATTGCTGACTTCCCAGAATTTTAAGGACGTCGATAGTTACGCATTATTTTCTAATATAAATAAAGATGCCATTAATATATCAAATGAAAAGATGCATTTTTTGTGCCAAAGTTACTCCAAAATATATGAAGTAATAATATCAGAAATCTCAAAAAGATACTGCACAGAGTTTTCTGTAAGTTATGATCAAGCTTATTCGTTAGTTCGTTATTCCTCAGTCCCTGTAATTTTTTGTTTTTTAGATAGGGTATACCGGTTAAACAATGCAATAGTAAAGTCGAATAAAAAATTTATAATTAATAGGGGTGATGATCTTAAGCCTCAAGATAGAATTGAGAATTTTGTTTGGGCTATTAATCGAGATGATGAACTTAATCAGAATGTAATATATTTTCTTTCTAAAATCTGGAATATTGAAACTAAAGATGGCAAGCATAACTATTTAAAGCCAGATAAAAATATTGGATATAGTAATTTTCTATCAAGGATTTATGATAGAAATATATTTAATGGATTGATATTTAGATTTAATAATCTATTGTCATTCTTTCCTAGAAATAGAATTCCAGCATTAAGTTTGTCATATGCAATGGGACCATTTATTAGAAGAGGAATTTTTTCCAATAAAATTAATGTAATTAATATTAGTAATTTTTATACAAAATCTAATATTGATAATAAATTAAGGGGAGTATTATTTTCTCGTGATATATTTAACAATAATTTAATTTCTGAGTTTTTAAACAATATCGGGTTAAACAAAGATCAAAAAAAAATAGCAACATTATTGTTACAAGAATTTTTTATTAAATTGTATCCTACGATGTCATTAGAGTTATTTGCCAATAATATTAAACATTCAAATGATGTGCTAAATAAATTTTCTAGAAGGTCAATTATTGGTTCAACTGTCACTAGTACAGAATATGCTTATCTTTTATCTCAGGCTAAATATAGTAGATTTAATCGTATCAATATACAGCATGGAGGGCATTATGGTTATATGGATGGCATGTTTTATGAAGAAGAATTGGAGTATCCTTTTTTTGATGTAACAGTAACTTGGGGCTGGAATGAATTGCCAAAGACTATTGGTAAATATAATTTAAAAACTAAAAAACTGCCAAGTCCTTGGTTGAGTGAAAGAAAAAAATACTGGAAAAAGTTAGATATTAATGGTACGAAGAAATATAATATATTGTTTATGCCAAGTACAATTAAAAGGTACCCTTCAGTACCTCAAAGTACGGCAAATTATCAATATGATAACTCTATTAATAAGGCGAATGAAATATATAGTACAGTAGAGGTGTTAGTCAAAAATAACTTTAAAGTACTTCTTAAGCCGTATAGTAAGGACGTAGTTAATAATGCTAAAAGCTTATTCCAAAATATGAATAAACAGTTTCAGTTTAATTACTTTTTATCTGATGTAAATGGCAAAGGTTTAACTTATAGTATGCTACATGATGTAAATATCGTTTTATGGGATAAGCCGGGTTTTGGATTTTTAGAATGTATTGCTTGTAATATACCTACAATGGTTTATTGGTCTAGAGAATTTGAAAATGAATTGCCAAATGCAAAAAAATATTTTAAAGAACTTAGTGATGTTGGAGTGGTGCATAATAATTTCGAAACACTTATTTACAGCGTTAATGAGTATATTGAAAATCCAAAGATATGGGTGAACAACTCACAAAGGATTTTTTCTATCAACAGATTTAAAGATAAATACTGTAAAACTAGTAGCCAATGGTATACCGACTGGAGTTGTTATTTTGATTCTTTATAGGTAAAATTGAATAAATTATGTGCATCTAATATTACTTTTTAAAACAAGTGCTTTACATCTGATTTATGGTTGTATTGATGTTAAACTTTAAACTTCAATTTGTTAATGTATTTATGAAAATATTATTTGTTGACCCGCAAGGAAAGCATGTTCCGATAGAAGGGAAACCAGGCGTTGCTTTAAACTTAGGTTTGGCCACTTTAAGCTCAGTGCTAATTAAAAAGGGGCACACTGTGTCATTGTTTGATATGGCTAATCACTTTGAAAATAATTTATCTTCTTTGCGCGCTATTTTAAAAGAACACAAACCAGATATTGTTGGATTTTCTGTTATAAACTCTCAGTACACTAATGCCATGAGCACCATTAAAGATATTAGGACATATACAGATGCATTAATATTGGCTGGTGGAGCAGAGGCTACGGCTATGAAAGAGAAAATTATAGAGGAATCAGGTGATGCTATTGATATTTTGATGCTTGGGGAGGCTGAGGAAACATTGGTAGAAGTTATTAATTGCTTAGAGAATAATGATGTAAAAAATATATCTAATGTTAAAGGTGTAATTATAAATACATGTGCAAAAATTTTAAGCAGTGTCAAACATCCAAATTTATTAGAAATAGAGAATGGCACATCTAAATATATTGTTACAGGAGAGGCCGGTAAAGTCAAAGATATAAATTCACTTCCTGATCCTAATATGGACATATTTGGGGTAAGTAAAATGAGTGAATATAAAATTATGGCTAGCCGAGGTTGTCCATTTAAATGTAATTTCTGTTTTATGTATTTAGGAAGGGGTCACAGAAGAAGGGACCCTGATAGAATAGTAGCCCAATTGATTCATGAAAAACATAAGTATGATTATGATAAGTTTAGGTTTTTTGACCCTATTTTTAATCTTAAGATGTCATGGGTGCACGATGTTTGCGATGCGATTCAAAATTCAGAGTTAAATGGAACAGCATGGGAGGCGGTTGGTCTTAGGGCAGATCAGTTAGATGATGATCTTGCAAGGCATATGGCTGAAGCAGGATGCAGGAGGGTGGATATTGGAGTTGAAACACTTGATCAAGAGGTTTTTGATCTTATTGATAAAGGTGAAACTCTCGAGGAATTGATAACAGGAATACAAATTGCACTACAACATTTTGAGGTTGTTTCTTTGTACATTATAATTGGCCTGCCTAAAGATACAATGAAAAAATGTTTGTACACATATAATGAAGTCAAAAAGTTGGGAAAAGCTATTGGCGTTAAAAATGAACCTATTGTAAATTATTCTCTTGCTGTCCCTTATACAGCAACAAGGTTGAAAGATTGGGTTAATGATAATGCTAAAATTATACAAGATTCGCATGATACTTATACGCGTGGGTCAGAGGCGATGAACCACGGTACTGCATATGAGACAGATGATTTTTCATCTGCAGAAAGACTAAAGGTTTATAAAATATTACAAACAAAAGAATTTAGATATATGTCAAGTTCAAAAATTAGCAGGTATATAACTCCATTGTTATGGGTTAGAGACGCTATAACTTGCGACATGATGAATATTCATAAACACATGTTCTTTATTTTTAATAGGATTATAAAAGAGATTGTAGGGCGAAAAACTAGTGGCACTTACATGCGTGAATATGTGGAATATTCTAGAATTCCAAATGGCACATGGTGGCTTGGTGGCGAATAGTGAGAACAACTTCAGTGTTTTAATGAGGTGTAAGTTTGGCTGGAAAGAATATAATTATGACAGATTAGATATTTGGATAAATGGATCCTTAACAAAAGCCAAGGTGGATTTGATTTTTAAATCTATTTTGAAAAATATATCTAACGCCAATACAGATTATTCCAGTATTAATGAAATTGTTAACTCTATTAAGGGTAGTTTTGCACTTATTATTAGATCTGAACAATGGATCTATGCGGCTTGTGATAAAGTTAAATCTATACCTGTATCATTTGTTATAGTTAATAATAAAATTATTGTTGGGGATTATGCGCCGCTACTTGTTGAAAATGCAAATTTAAATAAAAAAAATATTGATAAATTTGCCGTTCTTCAGATAGCAATGTCTGGGTATTGTTTTGGTAATAGGACGTTATATAATAATGTTTATCAGTTGGCTGCCGGTCAAAGTATTATGGTTAACGCTAATTCCGTAATAAGGGATTATTATTATACTTATTCTCCATGGAAAATTAAGGAAAATATTAGTAAAAGTAAGTGGGTTAATAAGTTCTCTGAGGTTTGTTGGGCGGCTATTGATGAGTTGATTGAAAGTGCAGACGGTAGGCAGATTGTTATACCATTAAGTGCAGGAAATGATTCACGTTTAATTGCTAGTTTATTGCATGAAAAAAAAGTTAAGGACGTTGTATGTTTTTCATATGGGAAAAAGAACAATTTTGAAATCCAAACTGCAGAACTTATTTCGAAAAAACTTGGTTACCAATGGCTTGGTATTTCTTGCAATGTAAACTCCCAAAGGGTTTTTTTTCAATCCACTGTTTATAAAGAGTATGTGGATACTTTCGAATCTTACAACTCAATTCCAGCAGTTCATGATATATCCGTAATTAGCAATATTTATGAAAATAACCTTATTTCACAAGATTCTATAATTGTTAATGGTAGTACAGGTGATTTTATATCTGGCGGACATATTAATGCTAATATTTTAAGTAATACAAATATTAACAGCACAATGGATGATTATATTTCTTATTTTTTAGATAAGCATTATTCTTTATGGAATAATTTGAGAACAAATGAAAATGATAAGAAAATTATTGATGGACTATTGAGCGTAGTTGCTGATAGGGGAATAAGTAAAACTATTAATTCTGATAATATGTATAGCTTTTATGAAACTATAGAATATGCTGGCCGACAAACCCAGTATGTAATTAACCAACAGCGTGCATATGATTTTTTTGGTTATGGCTGGAGGCTTCCGCTATGGAGTGATTATTTTTTAGATTTTTGGGAGCAAGTTCCTGTTCAATACAAGGTAAATCAAAATTTATATATAGACACTCTTAAGAAAAATAATTGGGGTAAGGTGTGGTTAGACTATCCAGTTAACATGGAAAATGTAACGCCTGTAAGTTTAAAAGTTCTGAGAAATTTTATAAAATTATTTTTTACACCTTTTGGAAGGGATAATTGGCATGACTTTGATAAAAGAGTGTTTCAGTACTGGACCTATATTTCATGCAATACAGCAGTATCGTCGTATAATAAAGTGTTATTTGATTCTAGAGGTTATAGAAATTACATTTCTTGGGTTACTGATCAGTATTTAAAAGGAAAAGATTTAGAGATATAAAGACATTACAATGTATTGTAATGTCAATGAAAAAAAATAAGTATATAATATTTACCCATATTTCTGAAAAGAAATATAGAGGGGTTATTTTAATTGTAACTTATACCACCTATTCAATGAATTTTAGGTAAAGGGTAAACACGATTAACCCAATTTGATGGCCTTCACTGTTTAATTGTCGCTGCAAGCGCCTTCTTCCGTAAGTGTAGCCAGTCTCAAGTGAGATTTACCTCATCGATTTAATAATTGCTTTTATTGATTCAGTCATTGGCTTATCTTTGCACTGATAGTAATAACTACTACGAGCGTGATCAAATAAATCACACAGCTCTTGAATGTTGTATTGTTGACAAGCATTGCTTCACCATTCCTAGGTGGTTGACCATTAAGCCCTGCTAGATATTGCTTCTTCCATCTAGCAACAACTGTTGGACCTGCACCTGATATCTCAATGATTTGCTTGTTGGTATAACCTTCATTGACCATTAATTTAACGCAATCTAGCTTTTGTTCAACGGTGAAGTTAACTCTCGACTTCCTGGTTTTTACTTGCGTCATTTACTGACCTCCTTATAGTTTGTACTATAAGGCTATTTTTGTGTCCAAGTTTGTCAGGCTACTACAGTTTGTCGGGCCACTACAATTCAATCACATACGACAATGGCAAAGAGTTTGCAAACCATCAAGTAACCAATCAAGCCATTGGCTGTATGAGTTATTTTGCCAAACCATACAGTAGCTGGGAAAGAGGACAAAACGAGAATACTAATGGCTTGTTAAGACAATACTTCCCAAAGAAGACGCCACTCAAGGATGTGAGCTACGTTAGAGTCAAAGTAGCGACTGATAGACTAAACTCAAGGCCTAGAAAATGTTTAGGCTATAGAACACCTTTTGAGGTATTTTATAGCATGACTGGTATCGATGTCAGTCAATTGGAAGTTGTGCAATTATGATGCGAATTCACCCTATATAATTACCATTATACAAAAGATTGCCAAAGGTAAAGCTAGTTTGATAATGTTATTTATCAATTCAGATGGTTGGCATGGGTATAATGAATTAGTAACTTTGATTTTGATATGACCCCTGCTTTTGTTAATTTATGTTCTCAATATAGAGGATTAAAATTCCTTACTTATGTGGCAGCATGTGTTTAAAGAAATAAGGCTTAATAATCTTATAATATGATGGATTATTAAGTAATAAAATAGGAGGAATTCTAAATTACCAAATATTAAAGGTAGTTTTTTAATTGGATATTATTAACCAATATAAAGTTCCATTTTAAAATTTGAATTTAGGATTGATGGCATGGATGATAACACTAAAACAGAAAATATAAGGCGTTTTTGGAATGATCAAGGAGATAAGTTTTTAGACAGTATAGAGGCTACAACTCCAGATCCTTTGGCTAAAGAGTTAGAATTAGAAGCTTTAGAGGCTGTACTGGATAGATCTAAAAGAACGTTAGAGGCTGGATGTGGAAATGGATACAACTTGTTTTCATTAAGTACTCATATAAAAGAAGATTTAGTTGGATTTGATTACTCGAATTCTATGATAGAGGTTGCTAATAAAACTTTATTAAATAAACCAAAACTTAGTTCTAGAATTTCTTTTTATAACGCTAGTATTCTGGATGATATTAGCTCTCTTGGTAGCTTTCCACAGATATTTACAGATCGTTGTTTGATAAATCTGACATCAATAAATCAGCAAATTGATGCGCTTAATAATTTATCTAATATGTTAGATTTTGGCGGGAATTTAGTATTGATAGAATCTACAAAACAAGGGCAATCTGCATTAAATAGTTTAAGAGAATATGCTGGATTACCAAAAATACCATCTCGCTGGCATAACTTATTTATAGATGAAGAGGAGTTTTTTCGCAATATACCAGACAGCTTAATGCACGTTAAGACTGAAAATTTTTCTAGCTTATATTTTGTAATTTCTAGAGTTTTCAATGCTAAATTAGCTCCACAAGGAAAAGAGCCAGATTATATGTCTGAAATTAATAAATTGGCTAAAAGTATTCCAACATTTGGTGCAAACTCTCCTTTAAAATTATTTCAATTTAAGAAAGTAAAGTAATGGATAAAAGTAGGTTTTTTTCTATAAATGGGCGCTCAATTGGCAGTGGTTTTCCACCGTATGTTATTGCTGAGATTTCAGCTAATCATAATGGAAATTTGGATAATGCACTCTCTATTATGGAGCTGGCCAAGAAAGCTGGGGTAGATGCAATTAAGATACAGACATATACAGCTGATACTATAACGATTAACAGTAATAATCCAGATTTTGTTTTAACAGAGGGGTTATGGGCGGGAGAGAATCTTTACGGGCTATATAACTGGGCGCATACTCCATGGGATTGGCATAAATATATTTTTGAAAAAGGAGAGGAACTTGGTATTACTGTGTTTTCGAGTCCATTTGACCCAACAGCTGTAGATTTTCTTGAGCAATTTAATCCTCCCGCATATAAAGTAGCTTCATTTGAATTGGTCGATATTCCACTTATTGAATATATAGCAAGCAAAGGTAGGCCTATGATCATGTCAACTGGAATGGCAGAGTGGAATGAGATTATGGAGGCAGTATCAGCTGCTTATCGCGGAGGCTGTAAGGATTTGTGTTTGCTTCATTGTACATCAGGCTATCCAACGCCAATAGATGAGTCTGACCTTAAGACTATTCCAGAACTTTTTAAGCGCTTTGATACAGTTGTTGGTATTTCAGATCACTCATTAGGAAATATAGTTCCGATTACAGCAGTAGCATTAGGAGCATGTATAATTGAAAAACATGTTACATTAAGTCGCAGTATTGATGGGCCAGATAGTTCTTTTTCGTTAGAACCTGATGAATTAAAAGACCTTGTGGAGAGTGTAAAGTCTGCATGGGACTCATTAGGAAGAATTAGGATAGATAGGCCTGATAGCGAGAAGCCACAAAAGATGATGAGGAGGTCAATTTATTCTGTTTCGGATATAAAAAAAGGAGAGAGGATTACGGAAAAAAATGTGCGTTCTATTAGGCCAGGATATGGACTTCCACCAAGGGATCTTCCGGGTATTATTGGTCACACCGCAAGAGTGGATATTCCATATGGCACTGCATTAAAAAAATCTTATATTACTAAGTAAAACGATATTTTACTTAAGCATCAAAATGAAAGAGTTACGAATCACTTCTTCTTTTAATATATTGCCTAGTAGTAAATTATGGGAGAAGCTATATCCATATAATCATATTAAGTTTGGAGATTATGGAGACTGGATATCGTCAATATTTGATTCTGATAATAGTCAATTACTTTGGATATTTTTTCTTGAAGATTTGATTTCTACAGAAAATATACCCTCTACAAATAATGATAAAATTGATGAATTATTAGAAAAAACACTTAGCCCTCTGGTGAGGCGTTTACAGAAAAGCGATTCAGAAACGTTAGTTGCATGGAGTAGTTGGCGCTCATCTAGTATTATTAGGTTAACTAGATCTGAGTCATATTGGGGTAAACTATCTAGAAATTTAGAAAGTAAATTGTACAAAATTGCATCCGAATTTCCATCTCTTTATCTTATTCCATTAGATGAAATGTTCTTTAAATATGGGTCAAACAAATGTTTTGATGCACGAAATTATTATGCATCAAGTTGCCGCCTTTCTATTTATGGAATAGATGTAATGGTAGATACGATTCAAAGTGTGCTATATAGAATTGAGACCCCCCCAAAAAAAGTGTTGGTTTTAGACTGTGACAACACATTGTGGGGAGGTGTAGTCGGTGAAGTTGGAATTACTGGGATAATTCTTGGAAATGACGGTATTGGAAAGTCTTTCAGTGATTTTCAGCGCGTTATAAAGCAACTGTCTTTATATGGAGTAATATTAACTATTCTTAGTAAAAATAATGAATTTGATGTTTGGGAGGTTTTTCAAAATCATGCAGGAATGCAGATAAATAAATCAGATGTAGCTTCATGGGAAATAAATTGGAGAGAGAAGTCAACCAATATTATAAATATTTCTAAAAAGCTAAACCTCGGGTTGGATAGCTTTGTGTTTTGGGATGACAATCCATTAGAGCGAGAGAAGATGCGCATTGCATTGCCTCAAGTTACAACTATAGATGTTCCTGACGATACGACATGTTGGCCATTATTATTAGAAACATTGGATGATTTTGCAAGCTTTAGTTTAACATCTGAAGACCTTAATAAGTCTTATCAATATAAACAATACTCATCATTTTCTTCTGAATTGCAGCAAGTTAAAGATGAATTAAGCTTTCTTGCTACTATTAATCTAAAGCCTGTAGTGGTAAATCTTTCTAATTCGGTTCTCTCAAGGGCAGAACAACTGTGCCATAAGACAAATCAGTTCAATCTACGTACTATTCGTTATTCGTTAGACTCCCTTAACAATATATCTAAAAATAGTGAATATCAATCATTCTTAGTAGGATTAAATGATATTTTTGGAGATCACGGCATTGTTGGATTTGTAATTGTAAAGAAGTATAATGAAGTGGCATTTTTGGATACATTTCTTATAAGTTGTCGTGTTTTGGGCAGGCATTTAGAAAACTGGATCTTAAGTAAGGTAATTGATAAACTTCTTAATATTGAGTGTAGTTTTTTGTTGGCCGAGTTTATTCCTAACAATAGAAACGCCATAGTAGAGTCATTTTTATTAGATTGTGGTTTTATTCCCATTGATGAAGTCGGTATCCATATTCAAAATCGATTGTTGAATGCTATGCGGTTATCCAATAAAATAGGAAAGTATTACTATATTGATTTGAAGTTAGCCAAAATACCTTTTCTGGAGATATTTAAAGATGAAAATAAATAATGTGAGTAATTTATTGAGAAAACAATTCCCAACTGCCGTTTTTGATATTTTGGATAAGTCTTTATCTGTAGGGAGTTTTCCTGAATGGGATTCATTGGCTCATTTTAATTTTCTATTGCTTGTTGAGGAGAGTTATAGCATTAGGTTTACATTAGAGGAGATATCTGATATGAAAAGTATTTCAGATATTGTTGAAACACTATCCAATAAGGGTATAAGTATATAGTTATGCGTATTGCAAGTAGTGATATTACCGAAGCATTTGAGAGGTGTGGTGTTATGAAGGGTTCAATATTAATGCTGCATGTAGATGCAATTTTTTTATCACAACTTCCGATAATGCATTCTAATGACAGATATCAAATACTATTTAAATCTATTTTTGAGGTGTTAGGTAAAGAAGGTACATTGTTAATACCAACATTTAGTTATAGTGCAACCAATAATGAGAGCTATAATGCGGAGGAAACACCCAGTGCTGTTGGTGGATTTAGTGAATATTTTAGACAGTTTCCAAATGTGATAAGATCAAAAGATCCGATTTTTAGCATTGCTGCATATGGAAAAAATGCGGAAGATTTTATGAATATTAATTTTGAAGATTCTTTTGGCTTAAATTCAATATTCTCCAAACTTCTTGAGCATAATGTAATAATTTCCACCTTGGCATGTAGCTTTAATCGTGTCACTTTTACTCATTATGTTGAGAGGGTAAATAATGTTGATTATAGGTATGATAAGTATTTTCGATATTCAATAATTGATGAGGATAAAACCATAACTGGAAAAATAAAATATTTTGTACGTGATCTTGAGCGTGATACCAGAACAGATCTATCTCTTTTAAAGAGTAGAATGATGAGTAAAAATAAATTTATGCAAGTACCAATAGGAAGGTTTTTACTAAATAAAGTATATTGTAAAGATTTTTATGAAGAGGCAACCGCTTTGCTTTTAGAAAATCCTAACGCCCTTATTAGGGAGCAATAATATGATTTTTGATCATATTGGTTTGTTTGTGCATGACATAGAAGAAGGGCGTGAAAGTCTTAGAAAATTATTTCCTATAAGCAAGGTTGAAGATGTTGTAGATGATTATTATCTAGGGGTTAGTGTGCAATTTTGTATTGATAGTTCTGGTGTTCGTTATGAGTTGGTCGCCCCTTTAACGAAAAAAAACCCTGTTTCAGGAGTTTTAGATACTGGTAAAAATATATTAAATCATGTAGCATATCTTGTGGATGATATTAAAATTGAAAGCGAAAGATTGCGTAAAGAAGGATGTATACAATTAACAAAAATTTCAAAATCAAAAGCATTTAAAGGAAATATGATTGTATTTTTTTTAACTCCAATGCGCTTTATAATTGAATTAATTGAATCAGGTAAAAATGACTAATAATTTAGATACATTCGGAGAAACAATGTACGAATGGGCTACTGATTTATTCCCAATTTGCAGAAGTATTACCGGACCTGGAGTTCGTGAAACATTATTCTATATTAAAAACATACTGCCAGATATGAAGATTAAAGAAGTGTCTTCGGGTACAAAAGTGTTTGACTGGACTGTGCCAAAAGAGTGGACTATTAACAGCGCATACATTGAAGACAGTAATGGTAAAAAAATTATAGATTTTAAAATAAATAACTTACATGTTGTTGGCTATTCAATACCAATAGATCAATACTTTACATTAGAAGAGTTGTGTGAACATCTTTATTATTTACCTGACCAGCCCAATGCAATCCCATATGTGACATCATATTATAAGGAGCATTGGGGTTTTTGTATTACTTATAAACAATTTCAAATGTTGAAATCTGGAATATATCATGTCGTTATAGATTCTGAGTTGAAGAGTGGAGTGCTAAATTATGGAGAATTGGTTATACGCGGTGATTTGGATGAAGAAGTGCTTTTATCAACATATGTATGTCATCCATCAATGGCGAATAATGAATTATCAGGGCCTGTAGTTACAACTGCACTTGCGCAATGGATACAATCATTTGTAAATCAGCGTTATACCTATAGGATTATCTTTGTTCCAGAAACTATAGGCTCTATTTCATACTTAAGTATTAATTATAAATATTTAAAAAGAAAAGTTATAGCTGGATTTAATGTTACATGTGTTGGAGATGATAGGTGTTATTCGTATCTACCATCTCGTTTTGGAAAAACCATATCCGATGATATAGCATTACACGTATTACAGAATATAGATGTAAAATTTAAAAGATACACATGGTTAGATCGTGGTAGTGATGAACGACAATATTGCTCTCCAGGGGTTGATTTACCGATAGCCACCATAATGAGAAGTAAATATGGTGAATATCCAGAATATCATACATCTCTAGATGATCTAAGCCTTATAACGCCCAAAGGATTGTTTGGTGGTTTTACTGCTCTTCGTCGAGCAATTGAAATTCTTGAAAATAATTACTATCTTCAAGCTAAAAAAATATGCGAACCTCAGTTAGGGAATTATGGCCTGTATTCTACTTTAAGTATAAAAAAGTATGATGAAAGCGGAAGTATTATCAGTAATCTTCTTTCTTATTGCGATGGAACTAATTCAATTCTTGAAATTTCTAATTTTATTAATAAACCATTTTGGAAGATTAAGCCTATAGTTGATAAATTAGTTGATTTAGAATTATTAGATAAGTTTGTAATTAAGAAGACTACAATTTGATGACTAGGTATTCTTAATAATCTAAGAACAGTGATAAAATCTAGAAAAAGACTAATATGGGTCATAAGATCTTTTAATGATGTTGATAATTTACTTCCATATATCGATTACCTTTTATCAGAGAATAAATTAAATTTGGACATATTTGATATATCTTATAAGGGTGTTCATGAATGTGGCAATCATTTAGAATATATTGATAAAAAATACTCAACATCTCCACGTAGACTAATTAAAGAGATGCCCTTTATACTTAAAAATATTATTTTTATTTTTCTTTGGTTTAGAGAAAATATTCCTCATTTAAAAAACAAAATGAGCATTATATTAAGTCTAATTGTTATGAGGATTTATGAAAAAATTATAGAGTATCTCCCATTGCGACCACTGCATAAAATTCTTAATATAGATAGTAATACCATAATTATCTGTGATGTTGGCTCTGAAGTAACTGTTTTAGGTAGCTATATAGTATCATTGGCAGAAAGAGAGAGAGTGCCAGTTATTGGATTAATGCATGGATATTCAATTTATACCAATAGAGATTCTCTTTATAAAAGTAGAGTTAGTTTAGGATTTATAAAACGTGTAATTACAAGGTTGACAAAGCCGGTGAAAAGAAAAAAATACTTTGACTGTTATATTGTTGGAATAGACCAAGTAAAAACTATATTTAGCTCTAGGCAAATAGGAATATTTGATCAAGATAAACTAAATAGAGTGAAAGAAGTTGGCGTTCCAAGATACACTAAAGAATGGGTAAATATTTACAGAAATGAAATACTTCATAATAAAAAATTCTTTTACGGTTGTAATTCAAAATTAAATGTAGTATTTTTTATGAGCCATCCTCAATATAATGCTGACTCTGAAATGATAATCTCACTAATTGAGAGATTGTCTAAGATTGAATCTATTAATTTTGTATTCAAACCGCATACAAGGAATCATCTTGATGGTTTTAATAAGACCATAATGAATGGGTTTGATGCAACAACAGTGAACTCTGTTCAACTAACTGAATGGGCAGATATATGCATTGTATTTGGAAGTAGTATTTCATTTCAGGCTATTGTTGATGGCGTCCCAGTAGTGGTACCATCATATATTCATTCAAATACTACTATTCTAGAAGAAAATAATGTTTGTATTGATGTTAAAAGTGAGGAGAGCCTTATAAGAATGATTCTTGAAAAATATGAATTTTATAATCATGTTAGTAATGATAAGGTTTATGAGTTTATTGATAAATATATTTATGGAGGAAAGACGACGCACCATTCTTTGATGACGTATGTTGATCGTAGTATAGAATCATGCATGACTAATGAAAATTAATGTCAATGCTTATG